>JFJP01024727.1_pt1 | contig 10771 bp, 14 predicted proteins | sample 431651 | NCBI WGS metagenome assembly JFJP01 (sample SAMN02602958, study PRJNA72255) | Microbial mat metagenome, whole genome shotgun sequencing project. | biome: fresh water; feature: sink hole; material: water; isolation source: purple microbial (photo- and chemosynthetic) mats found in...
TTATGAGAAAGACATGCAAGCTCTGTTTCTGGAGCTTCGACTCCTTCGAGCGGCGAAGAATGAAGTCCAAGAAGTGCGAGCATCAAGTCTGTAGAGTTTGCTTCGGTGCTTTTAAAGATAAGAGCTCAACACTTGTTTGTCCGCTCTGCAAAACCGAAGGCCGGCATACATTAGTCCCTCTTGATTGCTGGTACGAACACCGAGCATTCGATAAACTGCTTCAGAGGTACGAAAGAGACCTGCAGTTCATGCAGAGCTGCTTCAAGACAATCCACCTCATCGAACAGTTCGAGCCCAACGGAGACCGAATCGTGAAGGTCGAACAGCCTTTCTTCAAAGACAAGAGCCAGTGCTATGAGACGGTCCTCAAGAACATGATCGAAGATGCACAGCAAGAAGCCACCTACTCCAAAGCGAAAGAAACGGACCAGCTAGGCACGATGATCAAAAACCAAGAAAAACCATTCCAGTCGCTCGCCAAGATCCGCAGACCAGTTCCCGATAAGAGTCCGGGCTTCTCGAGGAGCTGTTCGAAGAAAGCGAAAGGTCATGAACGCGGATGGAACTACGGCAGCAGGAAGTAACAGTTCGGACGTGCTGGTTTGGTAGTCCGCCTTAATTAATTAGTAATATTCGATGAAGACCTGTCTCTTCCGAGAAGGACTCGCAGACTGCTACTCTAAGCTGTGCGCAGACGGAACCGCTGCCTTGCTTGTTGGAGTGGTTCGCTCGGGGTCATTAGATTCATGCTGATGTGTACCTGGCTCTGGATTTCGTTCCGATAGTCATTGGCAATAAGAGAGTCCTTTCATCAGACTTCTACCTCAGAGATAAAACCACATGGTTGCAAGACACCTTGGAGGATGTGTTCAACAAGGTATGAATTCAATGAAGAGAAAGCCTCAGTTCTTTTGGGCAGCATCACGATACTGGGACTTCTTTTCAGCCTCGAAGAAAGCAAAGAACCAAGTATTGACGACCAGGTCATGAAAGTTGTCCAGATTTTCAAGCACAATCAAGAAACAGCTAAGGAAAAGCTGTTCATTTTGAATGTCCGAACAAAGAACTTGTTCAGCTACGACCTTGAAGTATCAAAGTCTGATCCAGTCTAACTACGTTGGAACCGTCAAGTACTCAGAGTTCAATGCTCACGAAAAAATTCTAAAGGCGAACCTCAGACTCCAGACTAAGTTTGTGCTGCAGATGGATTTCACCGACACGGACTGGGAGGTCGGCTTGAGTAACGCAGGACAAAGCTTGTCGCATGATCATCGAAAACCTCCGAAAAAGAAAGTACATGACTGAACGAGGAACGATCGTTTCAACGGCAGACAAGAAAAAGTTTGATTCATCGAATGCAAAGTCGGTCCTGTTCGTGCTGCTCAGAGGCCAGCAAGATCAGCCAGTGCTTACCCAAGAAACAGGACAAGAAAACCACTCAGTCAAAGTGTTGCACCTGAACCTCTACCTCGAGTCATACCAATCCAAAGACTGCTACTTCGAAACCATACTAAGGGTAGCTTTTCTGCCTTAACAGAATCTCACATCTGATTTGGAGAGAACCCTGATTGACAGAATCTTCTCGAACTTAGACGCTGGTTTCATAAACCTATCCAAAAGAGCCATACTTATCCCCGAAGGAATGTTTTTGGGACAGCCAGTTTACGTGTTACCAGGTGAAGACCTGAAATCGAGGATCGCTGCCGAAGGATTCAAAGACCAAGACCGTATCACGGCAGGAGAAGAGCCTTACGGAGCACCATCCCAGAAGCTCAGACCTAAAACCCTGGCAGACCCAATAATAATCCAAACGACAACAGTAGAACACTCGCACACCCAACCCCAAACCTCAAACCCCAAACCTGAGCATCGAAACCAATCCTCGAATACCTCGATGTCTTTCGATGCGAACAACAAAGAGAAGGTCTTCGTGCTCATCGTGCTGATCACCGTGCTGACCTACATCTACTTCAAATTCTTCCAGTAATTAATTGACCTGACGGCTGTGCAATTTCAAAAAATTCTTCAGCGATGAGTTTAGGAAAGAGAGAACTGAGTCTTTTTGTAGAAAATTTGCTGGAAAAGCTCTCGGAGTGTTGCAAGAAAAAGCTCATCCGCAAAACCCAGCTGCTTCTGCGTATGCCTGAATACTCAATTTGCCCAACGGAGCAAATAATCGACCAGAGTATCGGATCAAACATGGTCAGCCGACATCTGGCCCAGCTGCAACAAAGGAGGACCCAAAAACACTCTAAAGAACCCATAGACTTTGCAGATGAGTATCAGGATGCAGAGGATTCAGGCCAAGGTCACAATGACCCGTGTTTGCGCGACGTTATTCCGACTCCTGCCAGACGCATCAACCAAAACGGCAACGAGTCATTTCTATCAGCAAAGCCTTCAAACTTCGTAGAAAGCACAATCGTCTTGGAGCCAAGAGTCCCGAGAGCACCACCACTGTCTGCGATAGTGCAGAAGCGCCAAACCTCACCAAAGCCAAAGCCAGAAAAAAGACCAGATGCACGGACACCGAAACCAGACCTCAGGACAAGGAGTCTCGACGTGGACAAGTACCTGCAGTCAGTCGAGCCGGGCAAGTTCTACCTGATAAACCACAAGAAAAGAGCGATCTTCGTAAAGTTCACCGAGCAGCGTCTGCACATCAACCACAAGCTGTACGAAAAAGGCAAAAAGACGTCTGTGCCTGCAGACATCGACGAGTCGGTGCGCAAATACTACCCCAAGCGCTACACTCTCTTCGAGCAGTTCGACAGCGGCATCCAGATGGACACTGTCGGCTGGTTTTCCGTGACTCCAGAGTGCGTAGCGCGATACACGGCCCAACGGCTGCCCTTTGACCACATTGCGGATTTTTTCAGCGGAGTCGGCGGCAACTCGATTCAGGTAGCCGACTGCTTAAAGAGTTCGCGCTGAACGGCTCGAGAGTGACTGCAGTGGAGCTGGACAAAAACAGAAACGAAATGGCGCTGAACAACGCGGAAGTCTACGGCGTGGACGAGTACATAAACTTCGTGACGGAAGACGTGATGAAAGCAGACTTCGAGAAGGGAGAAGAGCCAGACCTGGTGTTCTTGTCTCCACCGTGGGGAGGCACAGAGTACGCGAACGAGAGCTACTACAGCCTGTTCAGTCAGATCAGTCCGAACATCTACCAAGTGCTGCAGCGCGCTGTCGCCTTCGCCCCGCGTCTCTGCATCCACCTGCCGAGAAACACGATCGTGACCGAGCTCATCGTCATGTTCAGCATGCTGCAGCAGGACTGCAGAGAGCGTGGAATCAACCTCAGTCCTGCCATCGAGGTCGAGAAGATCTTCATCGGCAACAACCTCAAGTGCATCCAGGTCTACTTCGGAGACTTACAAGACGTACGCCTCGCTCACATAGCTGAACGAGGACATCCTGCTCGACGCAGTCATCGAGTTCCTGACCGAAGACCTGACGCTGACTTTCGCTGACAACCAAGACTCGCGGCTGCTCAAAGACGAGCTTAAGAGCGTGCTGCAGAAGTTCGAAATCCCAGACATCGTCCAGCTGGTAACCCAGTACCCCGATTCACCCACACGATGCCTCGAACCTAGGCTGGTTTGGCTGGTGAAGACTCTGCAGCTGGCTGTGCAGGACGCCGAAGACCTGCTGGTCCAACTCAAGTCCACGACGCTGCACACCAAAGCGAAGCTGAGAAAAAACTTCGACTCCTCGCTGCTGATTACGATCGAAGACGAGAACGAGCGCAACAGACAGCCACAAGGTCGAGTTGAGTTGCCGCTCTTCGACAGCATGCTCGAAGATGCCAAGTCTCCCACGACAGTGCTGATAGAAGACCCGAGACAGCCGCGCGGAAACCAAGACGGCTTGTCGGACAACCCAGTCTACGAGCCGCACAAGACACAAGCATCCTCGAGAAAGCGGTCGAGTCTGCACAAGCAATTAAAGAATGAGAGGCAAGCAGTCAATCGCAAGAAGCAGCTCCTTCTCCAGCAACTAAACCTGCAATAACTTTCGCCTACAGTCGACTACTCAGGCAGGCCTAGAAGTCTAGTTTCTTCGAGGAGTCGCCCGCACCGCACACCAGTCTGTTGTCTTCGTTCGTGTCGTCCGTGTGAGCGAGGCTGTTCTCGTAGAGCAGCTCGACATCGATCTGTGACTTCGTGTTCTTTATGCCGTAGGTGGTGTGGGCCAACTCCACCTGGACGAACCTATCGAGCGACTTAACTTTCCGGAAAGTGAGCATGGCGGAGAAGTCGGCCATGAGTTTGTCATCTGCTGAGGAGGAGACTACTGTGCAGGATGGTGCACTGCATGACGATGTCGAAGAAGGCCTCGAACTGCGGTCGGATGGACGGCAGCTTCAATGAGCAGGGATCGATTCTGACGAGGAAGACAGTGCGAGAAGAGCGAGCGAGGATCTTGATGCCTCTCGCGAGCTTCAGGACATCTTCTCGAGGACTCTTGAGCAGCAGGTGGTCGATGCCGGTCAGCAGGATGCGCTTTGTGGCAGAGTCGTCGGGATTGTCAACCAGACTCTGGCAGTCCGCCTCAACTTTCTCGTAGACCTCTTTCAAGCTCTCTGCTTCACACAAGTCTCGGAAGAACACTTTTTTGTCTTTCAGGTCGCTGGCTGCTTCGTTTTTGGACAGGTCCAAGACAGTGTAGTCTGGTCGCAGTTCAGGCTTGGTGTAGCCAGCGCTGGTCGCGGAGTAGCGCCAGGCGATCTTGTGGTCAAGTCCCTGTTCTTTTTTGTTGCCATGTAGTTTTTCCAGTTTTCTCTTTTCCATGGGTTTGGGGATCAAGTGCATCCACTCAGCGGCATCGAGGTCGAAGACTGCTGAAGCTTCTGATTTGTGCAGACCGTAACCGAGGAAGTAGCGAGCGAGACAGAGCGAGTGTCTTGAGTCGCCTGCTTCAGTGAGCAGCATGCAGCAGCCTTGGGCGAGTTGGAAGCCGAAGACGCGGTCCAGGTCTGGACAGCCGAAGTAGGTGGTGGAAGCTTCAGGCGCGTCTGCGACTTTATCCTTCTTTTTGAAGACGAAGCTGGTTTTCATGGGCAGGAGCGTCCGAGAAAAATTCTTAATTATTAAGGCGTCTATTGGCGCATCATGTCGAACTCCTGAGCGTTTTCGAGCGTGTCTGCGAGGACCAGGGGAAGGATGACGAAGATCGAAGCTGCGGTTAGACTCGGGGCTACCGATCGAAGCACACCAGAGCATGTTTCTTCCGATGGAGTAGCCACGCTGCGCCCAGCCGAAGATCCTGGCGACGAGTCTGCGGAGATACTCTCGGAAGGTGGCTGGCGGCTTCTGGAAGCCCGAAGAGTTGGCCAGGTAGCTGGTGTTCCTGGGACCGGAGCTTCCGAACTGGGGGTACTGGTTCATCATTGCTTGCAGGTGTATATAACATTAGATTATGATCTCAGATAAATTAGAGGTGAAATTAACAGGCGGCCTCTTCCTGCGCCTCCGACTGCCTCAGCTCTTCCAGTTCTTCGGGAGACAGGCCGAAGTAGTCCGCGAACTTCTTCACCATCATGTTCAGCGTCGACTCGCTGCCCGACTCGTCCAGAAATCGCAGCAGCGCGGACAGCGTCGCCTCGGGGTCTTGGTTTGGGGCGGACAGCGGATCCACTAAAGTTTCGAAGCTCGTCGCGTTTATATCCACGTCTTCGGCTCCCACCTCGACTGCAGAGCTGAGGAAAAGCTCTTTCTGCAGGACTGCGGTCTTCGGCTTCTGCGGCACGTGCACTTCGCAGGAGTAAGAGCCGTCTTCTTTGAAGAAGCAGGTGTCTTTGTCTTGGGCGGAAATGTCGTCGAAGACTTTCTTCATGAAGCTGTCGAAGAGCAGGTGGTGGCAAGGCACCTTGCAGATGGGGCAGGTCCAGTTCTTGACCGAGCTCTGCATGATGACCGACAGCAGACTCTGCAGACAGAAGGGCTGGAGGTGCGTGCACCAGGCGCCCTGCGTGAGTCGAGACTACTCTGCCGGGGTAGAGGATCTTCTTGTGCGTTATGGGACAGCGGTTGACCACCTTCACCTCTTCCAGCTGCAGGTTGCGCTCGGCCTGGTCGCCCAGCTCGAAGTTGCTGCGCACGATCCGGTTGAACTGCTCCTGGCCGATGCTCTGTTCTCGCGTGATGAGGTCCAGCACGTCTTTGGGATTCGACTTGCGCACCACTGCGACTGCGAAGATGTAGATCGGCTTGTCCGAACGCAGCGTGTTCTTTCCGTTGTCGTCGTACACGTTCTCGTACGATATCGAAAAGGCGATGCTGTCTGCCTTGTTCAGTATCGGGTGTTCGAAGTCAACCTTCTCGTCTCGGCGGAACTTCGTGCTGATCGACTGTTCCAGGGGCTGGAAAGACTTGACCTTCACTCCTGCGATGGACACCTGGCACTTGTCCGGGAATCGCATCATGTACTTGGTGCGAGAGTCGAGCTTCATGCAGCGCACCTGGACCACGCCTTTCCCTTCGACGATCAGCTTGCGGTCTTTCTCTTCGAGCTTCCCGTTGTAGACCTGATTCGAAGTCAGCACGCGCGGCTGCACTATCCAAGAGACCACCGGACTCAGGGGGTCCTGCTTGTGGAGGTAGCACTGCGGACACTCGAAGATGGGCGGACTGGTGGGGAAGCCGTGCAGCACCAAGGACTTGAGGTACTCCGAGTTCTCAGGCGACTTTTTGCACTCCCAACAGCTAAACTCCTTGAAGTTCACTTCTCCGCTGACTCGTACAGAGCTCGTGCTTGTGTTCATCTCGCGGTAAGCTTGGATTATCGACCCCAAACAATCGAAGCTTGGCTTCTTTACTCCTCGTAGGTCCAGCAAACGACAGCATTTGCTAAAAGTTAGAAACTCTAATCATCCAACCTCAAACCCCAAACCCCAAACCTTAATTAAAAACCGCACTTTTGACCGCCCAGCACTTAATTATAATATTCTCTGTATCTTTTTGAGCTGACAGGGAATAGGACGGCCGAAATTTTTAACCGAAAGTGTCAAGGCCGACCTTCCATTTGATCCCCGCCTGGTACTAGCTAGAGGTGTATGCACAAACCTAAACCCAAAAACCATTAAACCTTCGCCGCAAAAACTGGAAAAAACAAAAACAAAAAAAACAAGATGCGCACCGAACCAGCGAGACTTGGCAGCAGAGCCAGCAGCTGCCTGCAGCGGAGAGCGACGACGGGTCGGATTAATAGGGACAAGTTTATTCAGGTTGTTGTAATACTAAACAATACCTCGCGGCAAGTTCGAGCGCAGCTTACGTGTACAGCGGATTGTTCGACCTTCCCTTGGCCGGAGACTCTTGGCTTTCGTTGTCGGTGTCGAGCTGGATCGTTTGGCTCAGCTGCGGCTTGTTGTTGGCCTTTTGGAAGTGAGAGGGTTCGGCGAACGCGACCATGCGGACGAGCAGCGTGTTCTGGTCATCTGCTTCTCCGTGTTCTTTCATGTTTTCTTGGGTTAGTCGGCCATACCGATGATGGAGCCTTTGTAGTTGATGAGCGTTACGTTCGCGTAGGACTTGAACTGGGTCAGCCGAGCGTACCGGCTCGACGTACTTCTCGTGGTTTACCTTCACAAACCGCTGGTACCTTCCCACGACTTCCTCAAGCGGAGTTTTCAGCGCGAGGCTTTTGTAGATTCTGCGCGAGAGCAGGATGTCCAGGTCTGTGTCGAGGTAGATGCTGAAGTGCAGGTGTCTGCGGATGGATTCAGTGGAGAGCAGGAGTCTTCCTTCGATGATGATGACGTCGCTGGGATTGATCTTGTCGGTGATCTCGAGTCTGTTGAGGGCCGAGTACCGCTTCTGGTGGTGCAGGTCGTAGATCGGTGTGTTGAAGGGTTTGCGCTGCTTGAGGAGGATGATTCCTTGCTGCGGTTAGCGCTGCTACCTCGAGGTACTCCCACTCGATGGCCTGTGGACTGTCGAAGTCGACGTCTCGCAGGAACTTGGCTCTGTCTTCGAGGTTCTCGATGGTCACAGGCTTGATGAAGTTTCTCTTCGCTCAGCAAGGCGTACTTCTTTCAGGAAGGAGACTTTCTTGCCCTGCGCTTCGTACTCCTTGATGAACTGCTGAGCGAGAGTGCTCTTGCCGGAGTTGGCTCCTCCGACGATCTGCTAGAGACGCGCTTACGGCGATCACGGTCGGCGTGGACACGGTCGGCGTCGAGTCGTTCGGCTCGAGGGTCAGTTCGGGGACGTTGAGCAGGGCAGGCCGGATCTGCGGCGAGGGGCTGGTGATCTTGTTGATGTTGGTCATGTGTCTCAGGAGGTTCTCGGAGTTTTCGTGGAAGGACTTTCTTTCCCTAAGGAATTGGATAATCGTTTTCGGTATATACTCTCTCTTCATTTGCTTCCGCGAGCTGAGTCCGCGGTTCAGCGAGGGCTGTTCGTTCAGGCTGAAGAGGCCCTTGTCAACTTCGGCGCTGCCCAGGCTCTCGGTTCGCTCGACCACTGGGGGCCGGTCGGCTTCTGGCTTCGCGCCGGCAGCAGTCTGGTCAGGCGTGACTCACCTTGTCCTTGCTGTCGCCTAAGAAGTCCATTCAACTTTATTACTCTCGGAATTATTTTATTTACAGCTTCTGGTAATTGGTTGCGCTGTTGTAGCGGTCTTCGACGGTTCTCCAGTTGATGACCTTCCAGATCTGGGTCAGGTAGTCAGGTCTGAGGTTCTTGTACTGCAGGTAGTAGGCGTGTTCCCAGACGTCGACGGTCAGCAGCGGGACGAGGCCTTTGGTCTCGACCTGGTCTTGGTTCGCGGTCTCCTGGATCGAGAGGCCGTGGGACACCGGGTCGTAGGCCAGCCAGCCCCAGCCGGAGCCCTGGATCGCAGTGGTCTTCTCGTTGAACTTCTTGATGAAGTTTTCGTAGCTGCCGAAGTGCTGGACGACGGCCTGGGTCAGGTGCGACTTCTCGTCAGGGAGGACACCTCCACCGTTGTCAGCGGGAGCGAGGTTTTCCCAGTACCAGGCGTGGGCGATGTGTCCTCCTGCGTTGAAGGCGACTTTGCCGGCGAGCTTCTGCACGCCAGAGACGTCTCGTTCGTATGCCTTCTTGACGATGTCCTGTGCCAGTACATTGTACTGGTTGATGTAGTTCTGGTGGTGCTTCTTGTGGTGCACTTCGAGGATGTCTCCGATGAGCACGGGTTCCAGTGCGTTGTAGCCGAACTTGAGTTCAGGGAGAGTCACGGGAGCGTATTCTTGTTGCATCGAATATTCTTATGATGATTTGGGATTTGCGTTTTATAGCGAAAATTCGGATCTTTAAGCGAATGTTCGGGAAATCGGTGAGTTGCTGCGAAAGTGTAAAGTTAATTAGCTCGACCTGTGCGATGACTTTGCTGCGGGAGCGGTTTGGGCCTGGTCGCCGAGGCTTAGGTGAGTTTGGTGTCGCGGACGATGGCCTGATTGATGCCTCTTTCTTCATACTCAGCTCCAGGTCGAGTCCTGATGCGCTTGGAGACCTAGATAAAAGGCTGCTACTCTGTCTTTCTTCTTGGCCAGTTCGAACTTGAGTCGAAGCTTGACCTTGCTGATGACTTTTTCGCGCTTTCGTCGCAGTCCACGGTTCAGCAGCATCTCTTCGGTGACAGTGCGCGGTTGGTTCTCTTTGACGCGTCGCTCGTTGAACATCAGCTTGCGCTCGAACTTGTCCAACTCTTCCTGCTCTTTGTCTTTCAGCTCGTTCGCTTCGGTTTGTTTATGCGACTTCGCAGTGGCGAGTTCGTTGTAGAGCTGAGCGCCTCGCGCGGAAGCTTTGAGCTTCTTGGCCTGTTGCGAGTCGACATGGGTCATCCGGTTCAAGTCTTCGAGGGTAATCTCGCCGGCGGTCGAGCTGTCTGTTTGTGCTGGTTCTTGTCTCGGATGGCGCTTGCCCAGGTTCAGCAGGTCGTCTTCTGAGTCGTCGTCTTCGTTCACGTTTTTGTGCACATCGAGGTAGGTGCTAGGGAAGTCGAGCTTGAAGGTCTGCAGTTTCTTGCGAACCAGACCTTTGGCCGAATGCGGCTTGGACTGTTTGTCGGTTTGTTGGTGCTTCTGGAGGTTGGCCGGTGTGGCCTGGTGCTTGGTGCCGTTGGAGGTCGACTGGACGAGCTTCTTGAAGCGAGGAGCTCGCAGCTCTTCCTCTTCCAGCTCGTCATCCAGGTCTTCGTCGAAGCCGTCTTCTTCTTCGCCTTCAAGGTCTTCTTCCTCTTCTCCGAGGTCTTCATCGGCCTCTGCTCGTTGCGCAGCTCGTTCTGCCGCTTCTTCAGCGTGGCTGAGGAGTTTAGCGGCCATGGCATCGTGTTCTCTGACCTTGAGGTACACTTCTTTGATCTTCCTCATCACCGGATGGTTCTCTTCTTCGATGGTCAGGTTGAAGAGCACGAACAGCAGGTAGGCTTGGACGATGCGTCTGTAGTTGTCCAAGAACAGACTTCCTTCGCTGCTGAGTCCAGCTCTCGAGCCGTTGAGTTTGAGGAGGATCTTCTCGTACTTGAGGACATCTTTGAGCTGTTTCGCAGTGACTTCAGGATCTCTAGTTTGTTTGCGGTCGGTTTTGAGTCGGCCTGCGTCTGCCTCTTGACCATCTTCTGATGCCTGGCCATCTGACTCGGAGTCAAAGGCTTCGTAGTACTGCGCGCTGGTCTCCTGCGTCTTCGCCTTCATGTTTTGCAGGATTCTCTCTGCCTCGTCATCCGAGTCTTCTTTTCTCTTTTGCTGCTTCTTGCCCTTCCGCTGATCTTTTCTCTGCACGTCGCCAGGCTTCTTCTG
>JFJP01028798.1_pt1 | contig 10771 bp, 8 predicted proteins | sample 431651 | NCBI WGS metagenome assembly JFJP01 (sample SAMN02602958, study PRJNA72255) | Microbial mat metagenome, whole genome shotgun sequencing project. | biome: fresh water; feature: sink hole; material: water; isolation source: purple microbial (photo- and chemosynthetic) mats found in...
AAAAAATTTAAATTTTTTCAAAAACACCAAATTTGTGAATAATCCTTTTCCAAAGAGAAAAAGGCTGGTTTTAATAAACTGCATTTAAATTATCAAAAAAATCTCTAGTTTGAAGCTTAAAAAAACTAATAAAAATAAGACTCATTCATTTTTTTTAATTCATAAAATAAAATGTTTTTCAAACTTTGAATCAATAAATCTTATAATTTAAAAAGTAAATCACCGAATAACTCAATGAATTCTTTATCTACAGAAAGACCCCTAAAAGAGCCTCTTCCGCACCCGAATATTCACAATGAGAACAGTTTCAATTAACAGAAAGTGAGATTGAAACACCAATCTTAATTGCAGAGAATCAAAATTTCAAAGAAAAAGAAATTGTTTTGAGAAATCATGAAGAATTCCCTTGGCATTTGATGACCCCTGTGGCTCTTTTGCAGGAATTAAAGAGAAGCCTAATGGGTTTATCCACATCTGAACATCAGGAGCTTTTGATAAAAACAGGACCCAATAAGATTACACCCACCAAACACATGCATTGGATTTTAAAATTCATTTTGCATTTATTGGGTGGCTTTCAATTGTTCTTATGGGCAGGGTTCATCCTTTGCGTGGTGGATTTGGTCTCACCAACATGAGTGATTACCTAACACTTGCCTTAGGCTTAATATCGTGTTACTAGTTACAGGGATTTTCGACTCACTTCAAGAAGGAAAATCTGATAAATTAATGGCAGCATTGAAATATTTGACTCCAGAGAAAGTGTTTGTCATCAGAAATAATCTATTGGAAGAAGTAGACTCCCAAACGCTGGTTCCTGGAGATATCTGTAATGTGAAAGCCGGAGAAAAGGTGCCTGCTGATTTAAGAATATCGTGTTCTTGACATTGGCGGGACTTTGACTTGTAATAGAATGACCGTTAGCCATTTATTCTTTAATGAAATGATACATAAAACTCCTGAAACACCTATCTTGTAAGGAGATAATTTTGAATTTTACGAAACAAATGACCCACATTTCAAGATATTGCAAAGGATAATCTCTTTGAATACAGACGCTGAATTTCTCACTTATGAAGAAAATAGATTAGAGAGAAAAACGAAAGATGATGCTTCTGAAACGATTAAATTCATTGACCCATTGAATAATAATTAAATCTGATCTATTAAAAAAAATTTTAACACTTAAAATTAAAAAAATAAAAACAAAGAAAATTTTTTTCAAAATTTTCAAGTTGGGTGGTTTTTTGGAACCAGTATATTATTAATCAAAATTTAGATTTTTAATGAAATATTTTTATTGAAAATTAAATATTTATCTAAAAAAATCATAATATTATTTTTTTTTATATTTTAATGAATTTTTTCATTAAAAATTTTTATAAAAATTTTAATTTTTTGATTGTATAATCCAGACATTACTTTTTTATTTTTAAGGACAAATAAAACAAAAAGTTTTAAGGTATATTAGCCTGACTTCTTTGGTATTTCCTAAAAATAAATTAAATAAAAAAAAAAAATTTTCACACTATTCACATATTTCACACGATTGCACATTTTGCACATTTTCACATATTTGCACATTTTCTTCATTTTGAACATTTTTAATCATATTTTTTTTCAAATTCTTCGCTTTTTTCTCTTCCAAAATTCTAGGGTAATAAAACTTCAACAATTTTTCCCAATCTGAATGATTCTTTTCTTTTTTCCTGCTCAAAATTTCTAAGCTTTTCTGATCGAAAATTTTCTTTTTATTCAGGATCAATGGATCCATCCACGAGTTCATTTTATTATTTATCGCAGAAACATTGAAACAAAACTGTGAGTTATCTATCTCAACATTTATCGTTAAAAAGCTTAGATCAGCTTTTATCACTCCTAGAACAGTATTAATTTCTCGCATATATCTGAACTCTTTTGTTTGACTTCCTCTTCTTAAAGGCTCAAACAAAAGAAAATTTGATAGTTCCTTGATACGAGCTTCGTAATTATATGTGTAAAAAATTTTAAGACAATTTTCGATAAATTCTTCTTCGAAAACATTCGCAATATTGTCTTCATCTAAGAAAATTAAACTCAAGCATTTCTTATTAAATCCAAACATCACCAGTCGATCATCTCCTCCTTTCATCACTTGTGAAACGCTGACCTTAGTTGCATTATCTTCGTTTTGATTCAAAAAATGATCAATCAAAATCAAAATTTTCGCAGTCAAAGAACTTGTGGGTAATAAAGGCTCGTAAATATTTTTTGGAAATTTACTTTCCTTTTTTGAATTCTTCAAAAAAAAGCTGTTCGAACCTTTATCATTGGAATAATTCATATAAGAAGATTTCTCACTTACTGATGCTTGAAAATATGAATAATAAGCTGGCAAAAATTCTGCTAAATCATGTGCGAACTGATTTCCTAGACTGTTAAGTCTTGTTCGTAAAAGGCCTAAAGGCGTGACGAATTCTGGATTCTTATCATTAAATTGATAAATAAGTCCTTTTTCTCGAATATGGACTTGCGAAATTGTTTTGTGATCTAAATAACCAAGGAATAGATAAATGGGATCATTTGAATTAAATGTGTAATGAGGAATGATGTAATCACGATAAATTCTATGACAAGGCAAAGGATTCAGAAAAAAGGGAACGGGATTTTTAAGATGCGCGGCATTTTGAAGTTCTTGTTTGGCTTGGGATTTGAGGGAAGTCTTCTTTTTCAAAGGAACGATTTTTATAGACATTAATAGATTAATCAAAGATTTTGATTATTTTGATGATTATTATCATATGCGGCCAAATATACAAATGAATAATTAAATTATAATTATTATGTGTTTTCTTTTGAGTTTTTTCGATTCTAAAATCTGATTTTGATAAATTTCAAGAGAGAAAAAATGAAAAATGAAGATTTTTAGAAAAATCAGTAAAACCGATATTTTTTTATTTTTTAGAGTTTTTTTTGTTATTTTTTAAGATGGATTTTGAAAAAAATTAAGAAAATAGAGGTTTTTTAAGGTAAGGTGAAAATAAGGAAAAACAGAAGAAAAAAAATTAGTTTTTAGAAATTTGGAATAACAGAAGAAGTCATTGATAGTTTTTATAAATTTAGATTAGCACTGAAAATTTAATTTTTTGAATTTAATTAGATATATAAACTAAAAGGTTTACTACTGTGATAATAAAATTTTAATTTAAATAACAAAAAACAAAAAGAATTTTTTTAAAAAACAAAAAATATGTGATTTTCATGTTTTTTCCATTTTTTATTTTTGAAAATAATTTTACTGATTTCTGATAAAATAATAATTTTTTAATTAATTTCTTTTCAAAAGCCCATCATTTTTATTTATAATCAAAGAATCCTTTTTTATTTTTTTTTCCTAAAAAAACCCATTTTTCCACTAATAAAAATTCAAGTTAATTACCTAAATACCCCGCATTCACGTATTTCACAAGCAAAGGACAAGGTCTATACTTGCAATCCGCGAGATCTTTATGCAAAACGCTCATAATCGCCAAACATCTTATAAAAATCATTAAAAACCCCCTATTTCACTATAAATTTACGTATCTAATCCAATAAAATCAGCTAATGTTAAAGGTCCCATAGGTACTTTTCAAAAAAAATTTCAAATAAAAAACTTAGAAAATATGACCGTTTGAGCCTAATTTCATTGCAGAATCAATATTTTCCTTTGTAGCAATTCCTTCATAAAGAACATAAATAGCTTCATTAATATAAGGCATAAGGATTCTATTGATAATAAACCCAGGAATATCAGCAGAAGTAACGATTTCCTTGTTCATTTTTTCTGCTAATCTTTAAAAAACACAAGAAAAAATTATGTTTTTAATCTAATTAAATTGACTTTTTCGTTAAATCTAATGTGTTTTCTGATGTCTGAAGGCCTTTTATTATCTCAACTAAGGTCATTACTGGCACAGGGTTCATAAAATGCATTCCAATCACCTGCGAAGATCTCTCAACGAATTTCGCGAGTTTCGTGATAGAAATCGAAGAAGTATTTGAGGCCAAAATCGCATTTTTAGGAAGAATCTCATCTAATTTAATGAAAATTTCTTTCTTTATTTCTAAATTTTCTGTCACGGCCTTTTTTGCGATAAAATCAATGAAATTTAAATAAAATCAATGAAATTTAAATAAAATCAATAAAATAAATGAAATTTGTGAAAAATTCTCTTTATTTATTTTTACTTCAATGACGAATTGGCTTTCTGAAAGATCTTGAATATTTCTTGAGAAAGTGAACCTGTTCATACAAACTTCTTTTTCGTTTCTCGACATAGTCTTCTTTACAATTTCCTTTTCGAAATGGCTTTCTATGAATTTCTTCGAATTTATCAGAGAAATCTCACTGGAATCAACGATTTTAACAGGAAGTCCACATTTTCTATTAGCAACTATCGCAATTCCTGTTCCCATTTGACCGGAACCTATGACTCCTATCCTTTGAATCTGAATCAATTTAGAGATTTCAAGAAATAAAGAAGAAAAATATGACTTGGGAAAGGGAAATAGTTGAGAAAAAACGAGAAATAGGAAGCATTTTTTAAAAAATTTAGATTTATTGAGGAGATTTTAATTAAAATAAGGTTGTATTTTAATTATAAGAAAAAAATGAATAGAGATTTTTCTCATAATAACAAACATTATATAAATATTCATGAAATTTTTTATTTTGATGATAAATTCATAACAAACTTAAGAAAAAAATCAGTCTATATTGATAATAATAATAATTTCCCAAAAATCCTGAAGAAAATATCTATATCCATAATAATTAATGAAAAAACTTCCAAATTTTCTCCCAAAATCCTCTTTTTCTTCAGTAAAAAATCCTTTTCTTGATTCAACCTTTTCTCAGATTATCTCCTATCTCGACTCCTTAAAATCTCGCAAAATCATTGATTTCAAAACCCCTGAGCAATTATCTCATCTAATCGATTTTTCCATCCCTGAATTTCGCATTTCTTCTGATATAGAGCTTTCAGCCCTTACTCAAAAAGTGATAGATTATTCAGTACATCCTGGCCATCCTCATTTCTTTAACACTTTATTTGCAGGAGGTGATCAATATTCATTAGCAGGTGAATTTATCTCATCTGCAATAAACGGCTCGATGTATTCCTATGAAATGGCTCCTGTTTTTAATCTAATGGAAGCCGAAATTCTCAAGAAACATACAAAAATGCTCCAATGGGAAAGCACTGATGGCATCTTTTGTCCAGGAGGCTCTATTGCAAATTTATATGGACTTCTTCTCGCAAGATATCGTTGTTTTCCAGATATCAAGCGAATTGGCTTGAAGAACCTACCAGAAATGGCGATATTCACGTCAGAATTAGCGCATTATTCTATTGAAAAAGCTGCTCTAATCACAGGTCTAGGGCTTGAGAATGTATATAAGATCGAAACTGACGATAGAGGGAAAATTGTGCCTTCAGCGCTTGAAACTTCGATAATAAATGCAAAAAATGAAGGAAAAGTAAGGATTTGTGAGAAACATAACCTTTGGTTACATGTTGATGGTAGTTTCGGAGGTGCTTTGATGTTTATGGATGAAAAAATAGATCTTTTTAAAGGGATTTCTAAAGCAGATTCAGTGGTATTTGATCCACATAAAGTCCTTTCAATTCCTTTACAATGCAGTATTTTCTTAACAAAACATCAGAAATTGCTAAAAAGCTGTAATTCGACAAATGCTGAGTATTTGTTCATGAACGATAAAATGATTTATGATGCAGAAAGACTGGATTTAGGTGATGGAGCGATACAATGTGGAAGACATATCGATGTACTGAAATATTGGCTTTATTTGAAAGCACATGGATGTAAAGAAGTTATTAATCAGGTGAGAAACGCGATGGAAAATGCGAGATATTTAGCAGAACTTGTGAAAAAACACGATAATTTCGAATTAATTGTGGAACCTGAGTTTTTAGCAGTGAATTTCTTTTATTTTTCTGATAAATTGAAGAAAAAGAGGAATTCTATGAAGAATTCAATAGAAAATAAAGAAAAGAATGAAGAATTTTGGAAGGAAGTCAGTGGAATGGCACCGATTATTAAGGCTGAAATGGTGAAAAGAGGGTCATTAATGATCGCCTATCAGAGGCAAAGACAAAAGAATAGGGTTTTAAATAATTTCTTCAGGCCAATCGTCACTGTGAATAAGACAAAAGAGGATATGGAGTTCATTGTAGAGGAAATGCATAGGATTGGAAAGGATTTATAAAGTGAGATTTTTAGATTTTTTGTTCATTTATTAAAATATTTTTTCCATTTCTTTGGGAAAATTTTTAAATTTTCGATTTATAAAACGATTTAAACCTTTTTTTAGAATTCCCATCAATTTTCATTATTTTCCATCAGAAAAATAGAAGAAAATTAAAATTTCTTTCCATGAAGAAAAAAACTCCCAAATAAAAATAAATGAAAATCATTTTTTTTCTCTCCCTTTTAGTAAATTTTGAAATTCATCAGATTTATCGAGATATTGAAAGAGCAGTTTCGAATTTCTTCTAAAAAATTTTCGAGAGGGAATTAGACAAAATTCTTAATTTGAGTGAAAAGATCTAATTTTCTAAAAAAAACTTAAAATTTAATAAATTTTTAAAAATAATTAATCAAATTACAATTTTTCGTTTTTTATTAACGAAATTAACGACCGTTTTCATTGCGAATTTTAATTTCCGAAATAAAATAGCAATAAATTTTATTTTAGCTTAATATCAACTATCTCCCTCTCATATTACCCATTAAGTTTTCCAAATATAAAAGCCCAATTTCCTACATTACAAATTCAATAAAAACCCAGAAAAATTTGAAAAATATCCAATGCTCGCAAACAAATTCCTCTATCGTTTCGCAGTCAAAGCCGTTGCTGATGTATAAATATATACCTTCAACCATTTTTCTTTATAATTCCTTGCATAAAATAGCTTAAAACCTTCGGTGTCGTAGGAGCAGGCTTAATGGGCTCTGGTATCGCATTAGTTGCTAATCAAGTTGCTGGACTCAATGTCAAGGTTTGTGATGCCCAAGAGAAATCTTTGGCTTATGCACAGAAAACCTATGAGGGCACACTCGACGGACAGGTCAAGAAGGGCAAATTGACCAAAGAAGTCAGAGATCAAATCCTCAGCAGATTCTCTTATACCACAAAACTCGATGATTTGAATGAGGCTGACTTCGTTGTTGAGGTACTTATTATCATTAATTCAATCGGCATTTTTTCCTTGATTTTTTATTCATTGAATTTTTCCTTCATTAATTTTTTTTTCATTGATTTTTTTCCTTCATTATTGATTTTTTCATTTCTTTTGAAGTTCTTCAATAAATAAAATTTTTCTTTAGGCAGTTAATGAAGATTTCGAGCTAAAGAAGAAAATCTTCCAATCCTTAGACAAAATCACCCCAAAGAACACCGTCTTGGCATCAAACACTTCATCTATCTCAATCACTAAACTCGCAAGAGTCGTTGAAAGACCTTCTTTGGTCATTGGAACCCATTTCTTCAACCCAGTACCTGTTATGGCTTTATTAGAAGTCATTACTGGCTTGCAAACTGCTGATGAAACTCTTGAATTGGTCAAAGGATTAGGAAAAAGAATGAAGAAAGAAGTCGTCCTTTCAAAGGATTCTCCAGGATTCATCTTGAACAGAGCCTTGGTCCCTTATTTGAATGAAGCCATCTATGTCCTTTATGAAGGCCTTGCCACCAAAGAAGATATTGATAAAGCCATGAGATTAGGCTCTAATGGTAATATTTTCTTTTGAATTTCGGCTTTTTTCTTAAGTTTTTTTTTCTTAAGTTTTTTTTTATTGAATTTTTTTAAAATTTTTCTTTGTAAAGTTCCAATGGGACCTTTGACTTTGGCTGATTTCGTCGGATTGGATACTTGTTTGGCTGTGTTGAATGTATTGCATAAAGAATTCGGTGATTCGAAATACAGACCTTGCCCACTTCTTACGAATTACGTGAACGCAGGATGGCTCGGAAGAAAGAGCGGACGTGGATTTTACACTTATACCAAATAAAATAAGAAGTTTTTGTTTTTCGAAGAAAAAATTATTTAAAAACAGAAAAAACTAAAAAAAAAAAGTTTTTTTTGAAAAAAACAGAAAAAAAACAGTTTTTTTTGAAAATTTTATAATAGGATCAAAACTTGAATTTTATTTAAAAATTCACAATTAAAATCTTTCATAATTATCGTAAAGTCCCATGAATTTATGCTCCTTTCGGGTTTTCATGCAAATTTCACAGACTTTACTAATTTTTTTCAGACTTACTTCAGGCAAAATGATCTAAAAATACAAAAAATAGCGAATTAATTTTACTTTCTTTAAAAAACCTCATTTTTCCCACAATCAGTGCATAAAACCGCATTGCACCCTGCACAATTTATCTTCTTTTTCTCTAAGATCCCAAATCCCGCTTTACAAACACTGCATTTCTTCACATTCTCTCCCAAATCCCCGATATTTACCTTCCTTTAAAAAATCAAAAAAATCTAAATCGAAAAAATGGAAAAATAAAAAAAGACCATTGAATTAATTAGAATCGAAAAATTAAAAAAAAACTCAACAAAAAAAACACCAAAAAAATCAACAATAAAAATAAAAATAAAAACACAAAAACCATTGATAAATCTCTGAATTCCTATGGCAAGTGAACATGAATTTCTGATCAAAACTGACATAAATCTGCGTTATTTCATACTGTTTCCCCCCACCTAAATCCGTTTCTCTTTTCAAGCTTTCTGTCAAACTAACAGAAAACACACATTTCAGCGTATAAGGACATTGTATTTTTCCTTTTAAAACCCCCACTTGTGAATTCCTGTAATAATCTGAATAATTATAGCCTCCATCACGTTTTTCTTCAAGATTTAAAAGGAAAAACTGAAGAATTCCTTGAGAATTCCCTGTTATAATATAATCATCTTCAAAAACGTCTTTATTTAAAAGGATTAAACATGAAGAAAAGCCGCCTTTTTCCAACTTTTCTATAGCCAAAAGAACCCCATTTATGTTATAAATCGATAGATAATTTGATGAAATTATCGCAAAATCACCGTTTTCTTCAAGAAATGATAAGGAAATAGGCTTTTCTCGATGTATTTCCCCTTGTAGCTCCTCTTTATTAATTTTATTGATAATTTTCTGGCTTGAAATCTTCTTGAAATCAAAGATTTTATCATAGATTTTCTTATTCGAAAAATGCGATATTCTCAGTTTCCTAATGAATTTACCACATAAATCCCAAATACAAAGAGTACCTCCTTCATCTAAACTCAGAAAAACCCCGAAATTACTAGAAATCTCGATAATATGGACATTTTTCTGATGAAAACCCCTGAATTTTTTCTTTAGAAAAAACCTGTAATTTTTTGTTGCAACAGGATTATTCATTAATAATACGCTTTTTTCTTTTAAAATCGCACGTTTATTCCCATCGGGAATTGAAGAATTTATCGAAAATTTGTTACGAAGGTTTTCTTGTTGATTTTTAGGGCTTTTTACACTAGAAAAACGCTTCATTTTCGGGATTTCCTCCACAAAATTTTTATCAATTTTCGTGGAATAAATTGTGGAATTTTCAAGGATTTCTAACTCCGGATTGCGGGAATTTTCAAAAGAAAGTCCAATAATTTCTTCAGAAAAACAGGTGATTTCTTCATAAGAATACAAGGAAATTTGACCAAATTCTGAAGAAATTATCAATAAATTTCCTTGTTGATAGGCTTTTATACAAGAAATCGGTTGTTTTGGCTTCGAAATCCTTTGTAAAATCTCGTTGTTTTTTATCAGTGAAAAGTACTCTTTTTTTGAGAAATCGAGAAAAATGGTTTCTTTAATGCTTTTCCCGCTTTTTAACACACATTGTCCTTCGTAGAGAATTATCATAGAACTCAGCGTTTCATTGCTAATTTTATCGTAATTTCCTTCAGAATTATTCACTAATTCCTTCATAATCCCTGATAAATAAGGAAATTTCCCTAAAACTCCATAATTTCTTGGTAAATTATCAAAAGAAATTTCATATTTTTGATAAAATCTCTCTAAAATATGAAAAAGCTCCGGTTCTAATCCCCTGAGACTTTTCATTGCAAAAAACGCTGAATTCTTTGTTATTTTCTTCTTTTCGCAATGTAAACCACTGAACAATTGTTTCGGAGTCTGTCCATATTCATTTATCTGATCTAAAAGTCCATTTCTATCATTTTTCCCTAATTTCTCGATTTTTACCCCTTCATAAGTAAGGAAAAAGTACATATTAAGTGCTTCTATAGCCATTTTGCCCGTTTGTCTCGCTCCAAAGATCAAATCGATCCATTTATGGAGATTCGAACTAACATAAACGCTTTCAAAGGATTTTCGCATGAAATTGCAGAAAAAACGAGGTTCTTGTCTTGACCATAAAGGCAGAATAAGATCATTAACTTTTGAATTATTCTGTGTTTTTCCGAAATCGAATTCATTTAAATTCAAAAGAAACTCGGGAAAAATGAAAATATCAGGAATCAGCTCTTTTACATCGAGATTTTGTGTTAAAAGCCAGCTTTCTTCCAATGAATGAAAAAGTCTATCGCTTAAATCGAATTTCCCGCCTTGTAAATTTAAAGCGAATTTAGAAAAAGGAAGGATTCTGATCAGATAATAGATCACGAGGGTTTGTGATGAATAATGACTTCCATGGTGAAAAGCTGGAAAAAGACCTTCTTCATTGGTGTATTTGTATTTCTCTTTGGCT
>JFJP01040721.1_pt1 | contig 10771 bp, 8 predicted proteins | sample 431651 | NCBI WGS metagenome assembly JFJP01 (sample SAMN02602958, study PRJNA72255) | Microbial mat metagenome, whole genome shotgun sequencing project. | biome: fresh water; feature: sink hole; material: water; isolation source: purple microbial (photo- and chemosynthetic) mats found in...
AAATTAATGACATTGTTGCTCCAGGGGCAATGACGTAACTGACCGAACTCAGATTTTGACCGTTACTGCATGGTTAACACTTAGCATCCCACACATCGGACAAAAACAGACATTTATTACACATAATGTACATGACGACAACAACCGAAATCAATTTAATGACATTATTGCTCCAGGGGCAATGACGTAACTGACCGAACTCATATTTTGACCGGTAGCCTACTGCATGCTGAACACTTAACATCCCACACATCGGACAAAAACAGACATTTATTACTCATAATGTACATGACGACAACAACCGAAATGAAATTAATGACATTATTGCTCCAACAGCAGTGACGTAACTGACTGAACTCAGATTATGACCGGTACTGCATGCTGAACACTTAGCATCCCACACATCGGAATACAATCAGACGCGTGTGGTAGACCTGTTCCTGGCAGCCGATGAACGCGTGCCGTCTGCTTCAGCCGCCGTGGTGCTCGGCTTACCGCTCTGCCGGTAAGTTAGGCTGTCGGCTGATGACGCAACGTGCATAAATATGCCGCTTCGGCAGCAGCCGTGATAACAATGGAGTAACAATAATTTGAAAGGTCGCCTTATCGGGACGTCCCACAACTTTCTGTTGATTTTCTACGCTATGTAGCTGATGACAGTTGCCAACGCCGCATATTATCGTCTCAGATTAAATTGCATCATGCTCATCTGAGACGAGCCGTTTCAGAACCGCCCATTAATTACCGGTAGGCTATCGGTTCGACTTCCCAGTGGATTTCTGCAGAAAAAGAGAACGTTAAAATAGCAATATTCGGTATACCGGTTTCGAAACAGCCGGCCGTCACTTAACTTAGGCCTAATTGATGATGAGCCATTTATGTGGATCGTCCGTTTCAACTACTGGACTATCTGTCAGCGTTTGGCCGCAACACGTGATGGGTGGCAGCCATATCGTCCCATGTTTAGTCTACAAAGGGCCAAAACTAATATTTTTAAGTCCAAAATATCGACAAAATGTTACTACGGCTGTATGATATCACATTCAGTGCCTATCCCCGCATTATGGTAAAATTCATATCAGATGACAAAGGAAAAAATATACCGCCGAAATGTAAAAATAGCATCATGTTGTTGTCAAAATTGGAAGCCGCAATGTCACTGGAAACGTAGTGCAATTCATTCTCAATAAATAAATAAATAAGTTGATTGAAATCGGCCATAAAACACGCGAGTTCTTAAGAATTTAATACAGTGTACATTCGTGGACGTTAAGCACGCGGGTCACTTTGTTGTGTTGATTGTCAATCGTCATCGCAACGATGACGTCATCGCGCGGCAAACGACACAATGAGCACAGTGAGACTGATTGAATTATTATTATTATTATTATTTGATTGTCGTTAACGAGACATAAATGGCAGAGCCACATAAAGGTCACGTGACAGAAAAAAAAACAGAGTCGCAATGATGCAGTCAGTCTGTGGCGGAAATCTGTGGCGGAAATTGTCACGCTGTGTCAAATGATCTGGCAAACAGTTCTGTTTTCAGCCGGGTCCTGAAAACTGGCAGCGACGGCGATGACGTGACATACGGCGGCAGAGAATTCCATGCCCGCGCAGCGACCACAGGAAATGCCCGGTCGCCGTTGGTAGCGTGCTCTGTGGACGTCACGAGCAGCTGTGCACTGGAGCCCGACCGCAATCGCCGTCTCGAGTCCACGTCGGCTATTCGACGGATGTCGGTGGCAAGGTACGGTGGTGCCAGACCGTGCTGGCAGCGATAAGCATATACTGCCAGACGGAATGTGATTCGGTCTGGCATGCGCAGCCAGTGAAGCTCGCGAAGCAACGGTGTCACGTGCTCAAACTTGCGCGCCGAGTAGACGAGGCGTTCTGCTGCGTTCATGACTGACTGCTGTTTGCTCAGAAGAACTGCGGCCGCGGGGCAGCCAGCCAGCGTCGCGCATCCGTAGTCCAGTAGTGTCAGCACCAGGGAGACGACAAGGGACTGGAGGACTTGTCTGGTGACGTAGCGTCGAATGCTGTACAGCTGGCGTAGGACGCCGAAGCAGCCAGCCGATGTAGCCTACGCAAGACGTGTGACCGCATCGATAAGTCCGAGTCAATGTAAATAGTTGAATTGGTGTTTGTTAGTTAATTAACTGCATATTTTGTTCTTAATACCTATTGTTTGGATACAAACACCACACTATCATTACTGCTTTCTTAACAATTCATCGATAATTCGATGCTGCTAGTTTGAATGTTAGAAGTTAGGCTATTTGCCTTCATAGAACAATTATACTTTTTGTTATAATGGAAAAATTTCGTTACTCTCTCATTTTATGAGACGTCGCAACAACCCATGAAAACTAAGCAAGTGCATTTTTCATGTACTGCTGCGACGCGTAAATTCCATTTACATACGTCGCAGCAACCCATGCAGAACTGTACTGAATGTTTTCTATGTACTGCTGCGACGCGTAAATTCCATATATACACGTCGCAGCAACCCATGAAGAACTGTGCTGAGTGTTTTCCATGTGCTGCTGCGACGCGGTTATATTCATTATGCACGTCGCAAGCGGCAACAGTACATTGAAATCTTTCAACCGGGTTTTGCATGTACTCCTGCGACACGACGTTGTATGCAATAAGAATTATAAAGATTGTATACATGATTAGATTTGAATAACTTTCGGTGCCTTTGTTCGACAACGGTGTGATTGTGAAGGGAGTGGGCGCTTGCGACCCTCCTCGCCGTCCGGCGCCGCTCAAACTATAAGGTTGGGAGGGCTGACGTCACCGTGAGTCCGTGACGTCTCGTCTGCTTACCTTTTGCCTCACTCGCCCAGCGGGCGAACCCACGTGCGTGGGGGTGTAAAGATTGTATGTATGATTATATTTCAATAACTTTGGGTCCGGTCGACCTCGTGGTGATGGTAAAGGCGTGGTGACGTGGGGCACCGCCGGAATCCGCCGGCGACCCTTCTCGCCGTTCGGTGCCTCTCAAACTAGAGTTGGGTGGGTAACGTCACCGTGATGTCCTGACCGCTTACGTTTTGTCTCGCTCGCCCAACGGTCGAACCCACGTACGTGGGGGTGTAAAGATTGTAGGCATGATTTTATTTGAATAACTTTGGGTCCGCTCGACCTGGGTGATGGCGGGGTGGGACACCGCCGGAATCCGTCCGTCCGGGCGAACTGCGAAGCTCAATGCCGATAACGATCAAAGTGGTCGGTGACACTGGCACGCCACTGAACAAACAAGCAGCTGTGGGGGAGTGGGAGAGGGTCGGGGTGAGGGGCGACGACTCTGACGGCGTGTCACTAAATTTGTGACGTTTCAATTATTCACATCGTTTCATAGCATTCCTCAACATTTGCCATCACGTGGAGCACCAGTCCATGAATATAATTATAGACCTACTACACGAGTTTCAATTAATCTATCGCTAGCTAATGGTCAATTTACCATTTATTTTTGGATCTAATATACAAAAACATATCACGTGGAATGCTATATTGACAACTTAAATCTAATTAATCCAGGGACGGTCATTATATTGCTTGTCGTGTCGCTTGCTCTTCATTCAAATGAGATCATTGATTTGACCAGCGTTAACGTTGAAACGTTCTACTTGCTTCTGGCCCGTTCAGCTATCACTTCTATAATTGCACTTAGCAGCGGATCAGCTAGGCCTATAAGTTTATTGCTGACGGACGGGCGACGGCGGACCGAATGTCATCTAATAGCTACAGTTTACAGCAACGCGTGGGATGCAAAGTTGCAGCCCCTCCTCATCCAGCGTGATACGAACATCGGCATCCACGTTCATGTTTCCGCTGTCAAGGATTTCAACGGCGTTGGTGTCGACTTTATTGGATGTACCCGTTCCGAAGGAAATCACGATGGCGGACATGAAATCGGAAGAGAGTGGAAAGCAAGCCACGCATGCTAGAAAGTATAACATTGATACTTCAACAGAAAATCAGGTCTGCACTGTCTGGGTTGTCATTGCAGTTAGGCCTATCACTAACAACGAGTCTCATCTCATAGTAACCAAAAATTCAAAATGGCGGCCGGTAAGCCAGAATTACATGTAAGTAATTAGACAAGACTCCAATATAGGCCTAATGCACAGGTTTTCGACGATGCCTGCCTACAGTTCTGTGGAATGCTGCTCAATATCTAAGTAGGCCTATGCACGCGTTGTACATAACCGGAAGTATTATAATTAGGCTGCAAAGGGACAATGTCAAACACGGTACCACTCGTGTCTATTTCATACACGATCATTATTCCAATCGTCTAGACGTCAGCTTTTGCCGTCTGAATCGCGTCTGAATTAAGGTTGTTCGCAGCCTTACTTGTAAGTACCTCCGGTTACTATGTGGCCAGGTTGAATTCCACACAAACTATGCATCTATGTGGGTTTTTATATGTCCCACTTGTCTTGGCTTCCTCGAAAAAAGTGCAGCCGTGTGAACCGTCTTGTACTTGTGTTATGTGTATTTATAACAACTAATTCCTGTTTGGAAGCCAGCATCACCAAATTGATTTCTGGCTTAGGCCTAGTAGGCTACTATCAGACGACCATGACGACCAATGATTATTCAGGCCATCAACTCTTGAAAATATTCGTGAATTCTATGTCATATTACTTCTACTATAATAAAATTTTATTTAAGCCAATAATGTATCGTCCCTGGACACGACCACATTGGTTTCTCGTCCGCCATTTTGATTCCTGATTGAACCATAGGCATAATTATATATCATCCAGTGAACAAACCGACATGCAACGATGGGTTTGGGTCGAGTGACGGCTCGACACTGGGCTGACAGAGCGCGTCATGGAATCTGTAATGTCTCGATCACTAGGCCTATAATTGTCTTCGTTTCCAAGCATTAAACATTGCCTCATGCAGCATCAGTCAACATGTTGTTGTTGTTACTACTATTATTTCTCATTGCTTTCATTTGACGAATAAAGTTCAATATAAAAGTACTTGAGTTTCAATTTATCGCTAGGCCTAGCTGAGGCGATTAATCTTGTTCAACTTCACGTCGCGTCACATGACCACTTGTACAATAGGCCAATGCGCGACCGGTGAACGATGATGATTCATATATTTGCTAATTGTTTCCGGATCAACTATAACTAGACTTCCCGGATAGTCCCCATAGTGACGCTGCCATTTCGCTAATGCTCCTCGATTCTACGTAGCCTACCGGCACCGGTCTCAAAACCGCTTATCACTAATTTTCTAATTGATTGTGTCAGTTTCGATTCCCCAGTGGATTTTGCCTGAAACCAACGAAATACCGCTAAACCTGATCGGTATCTGTACCAGTACCAGTACCGGTATCGGACCCGCACATCACTAAAAAGTGTCGATATCGACTATGGAAATCCCTATCAAACACGGCGTCTTTTTTTATAAATAATCTATAGAAAAAAGTGATCAAAATCGGACTAGGAATACGTGAGATATTGACGATTTAATTAATACAGAGCTTTCTGCTAATGGCAGCTTAGAAATGCTGAGCAGCCGACGATATAAGCTATCGTTGTTGATGTGACGTCAGTATGTGACGTCATCGCTACACAACAATGGTAATTCAAAATTACGGCCGTTTAAGGCGAGCCACAGATTGTGGTTAAAATATCGTCCAATCGATGTCCAAATCGCGTGCCGCGGAGCTCGTAATTATACTTTATTTGTCGTTAGAAACGTAGAGTTATTCTTTGCGAACAAAGCAAAAGAAATTTAATCAAAATTGGACTTAAAATGAGAAAGTGCTTGATGATTCTTTATAACGTATACCAGCGAAGAAAGTAAAACAAGCTGTTTGTGCGCTGAAATGGCGGAAATTTCCGTCGTCGCTATTACCGTGAGCTGCACGCTCTTGCTGCTGGAAGCAGCGAATTTTAACATGATAAATCCCTATTACGGGGGTTTCTTTTTATCTTTAATTAAAAAAAAACTACAAAAGCTATCGCGATACTCTTTATTATCTCCTTCGGGACCAATTGACGCATTTTGGCCAAATTTCAGACCGATCGGTTCAGAACGTTTCTGGAAAATCGATCACAAAAAAATAAATCACGCGCCGTAAACCATATACGCTCGTCGCCGCTAAGCTCCGCTACGCATAGCGGGCGGCGTCAAAAAGACGAGATAAATTAATGACACAATGGACGGCCATCATAGGCCTACATTTGGCTTGTCGTGTTCTATATTTAACTGAGAATATTGATTTCACTAACGCAAACGTTGAAACGTGCTACTTCCTACTTGATCGTTCATCTATAACTTTTATAATTGCACTTAGCGGTAGATCAGTTTTAGGGGTCGTTATTTCTTAATAGCATGTAAATGTAAAGAACTACAACAAATCTTAGGCCTATACCTCCGACTTCTGTACGCTAAAAACGTCGCTAATCAGCATTTGTGTGGCTAATGTTTGCTATTCTCACCCTGAGTGATGCACTAATTATCAATTTAATTGCATGAGATATCCGTTTTCTTTCAGTTTTGTCTATATTAAGAATATACCCGTTGATTTTCCCGCACCACGCCGCGCCGTAAGACCCACTATTGTTGCCGCGGTCGTATTGGTCGCGGCAATAAATTTGCTCCGCCCACATTCCGCGCACCGACAGCAGCCAATACTATGAATATTCAATGCACACAGCCTTGCAGCATTGCGTGCATGGGTTGTGTATGCGGAGATTCATGCTCGACACACTCCTAATTTGCATGTCTGAGATGTGATTTAATGCCAGATTGGTGAGTCTGAGATAGTGAGGCGTGCACTCGAAATGTTATCAGTTGTTCAGTTCTACCACTCGCATTCTCATTTTTATGCTGACTGATAGTGAGCTGTACAAACACACAAATTAGCCTAATGAACTGTTATCAGCAATGAGCTAATTACATGAGAAACATAAATTTCGAATGCCTGGGGTTCGAACGCGTCAAACACGCAATCTATTGTTTTCACTAAACAAAAGTAATGTTTTGGCTGCCAAAGCATAATGGCACAAGTTTTTAATCAATATTTCAACTGGCATTCGATGAAGTGTATTTCTCAAATGACCGCACGACAGGATATTACAGAAAATCGCCATCAATACGATTCCGTTTTAATATGTAATTTTGCAAATGAAATTTCATGTCAATTTATTATTTTATATAGGCCATTTATGTTAGCTTACTTCATTTCGACACGTCGTCGAAGCAGTTCAAATATCAAAACCGCGCAGAGCGGCGGGACATAACGGACTACCGCAATCCGTCAAAGAAATTATGCAACAAGCCAGCTGCAATCGATCGTTACTCGCTTATCTCAGGACCTGTGATGAAAATGATCAAATTACAAAACCGACGTCGGACAACAGTGGCTGGGGGTTGGTGGAGGGGCGGGGGGTGGACAATGAGGAGGACCGGGTTCGTTTCGTGCAGCGACATTGATTGGCGCCTGTGCGGTCACAGACATTCACAGCGGCGACTGCTGAGGCGAGAGCGTGGGGCGATTATTTTCACGACGCTAGTATTAGGTAAATGCAGGCGAGCCGCGAAATAGGACTAGTGTATAGTGTTTGCAGATACGCATCGTTTGATGATCAAATATCGAAAGCGGGGACGTCATTGGGGATGTCTAACCCTCACATAAAATTTCAATGTGCCGTGTCGTGGTGTGCTGCATAATCGATTTAGCGCATGGCGCTGCCAATGTCAGAATTTAGAAATGAGAAAAGTGGATCGACAAAAATGAAAAACAAAATATTTCGTTCGTCATCAGCCAGATCGAATCGGCCAGATAAACAGCCGAAAAAGTTAATCTAAATCGGACTTTCCATTCAGCAGTTATTGTCCGAAGCCAATAGGAATTAGACGCATAAAGTGGTAAAATTTCAGAGTGATCGAACGAGAATAGACAGAGAAAATTATGAATTGCACGAGCAAACCAAACAAACGTCTCGACGCGAAAAAAGAATGTTGATCTAATTAGATTTTTTTCACCGACAAACGTAGCGCGATTCATTCTGAACAAAGTCAAAAAATGATCAAAATCGGACTAAGAATGCGTGATATCTGGACGATTAATGCAGAGCTATCGGCTAATGGCAGCTTAAGAAATGCTGGACAGCCGACGTTATAAGCTATCGTTGTCGATGTGACGTCATTATGTGACGTCATCGTTACACAACAATGGTAATTCAAAATTATGGCCTTTTATGTCGAGCCACCGTTGTTAAAATATCGTCACGTCGATGTCCAAATCGCGTGCGTCGGAGCTCGTACTTATATTATATTTGTTGTTAAAAGCATAGAGTTATTCATTCTGAATAAATTACGAGAAAATTTGATCAAAATCTGACTTAAAATACGAAAGTTCTTGATGATTATGTGTACCGTATGCCAGCGCACTTAACGTTGCTTTTGTGTTGATCAATATTGGTCTAGTTGCTTCTGCGCTTGAAAGGCGGGAATTCCCGTCGTCGTTATTGCTGTTGGCAGCAGCAAATTTTAACACGGAAATACATATTACGACGGTTTTTGTTTATTTGTAATTAAAAAAACTACAAACGCTATCGCAATAGAATTCTTTGTTATCTCATTCTGGACCAATTCACGCATTGCGACTATAATTCAGACCGATCGCTTCATAACTTTTTCGCTAAAATTGTGTACAAAAAAATAAAGAAATCACGCGCTGTAAACCATATATGCTCGCCGCTGCTACGCTACGCTGCGCTGGCGGCGTCAATAAATTGAAATAAGTAATATTAGTATAAGTAATATGTATTCATCAGTTAATTACAAATCAAGACGGCCATTGTGCTGGAAAACGTCATCCTCGCTTACTGCAGACTGCAGTCCGTGTTGAACGCCGCGGCTCGACTCGTGTTCGCCGGAAGAATACATGACCATGTGACGCCTCTGCTCCAAGAGCTGCACTGGTTGCGAGCCCGCCAGCGGATCACATACAAACTGGCAATGATTGTCTACCGCTGCCTTCACGGACTCGCGCCTCAGTATCTCGCCGGCGAACTGACCCGCGTCGCCGACATCGAGTCCCGTCGACGTCTGAGGTCAGCAGCAACAGCGCGACTCGACGTGCCGTCTGTGCAGCGTTCAACCATCGGCGGTCGCGCGTTCCCTGTCGCAGCTGCTGTAGCCTGGAACAGTCTGCCATCCTCTGTGACTTCATCACCCTCTCTGGAGACTTTTAGACGAATGCTCAAGACGGAACTATTTGTCAAAAGTTTTCCAACATCGTGACGATCACTGCTTCATTTTTTTATTTGTTATGTGACCTTGAAGTTGTTTGACGATAATGTAACATTAATTGCAATCTTTTTTACATTACATTACATTACATTACATTTTAATTTTTAATAATATAATAATATTAAAGCAAGCAAGTTAATTAATTTTATTTATTTCTAGTTCTCGCTTTGTGGCGAAATGTCATCCTGATGAGATAAGAGACAAAACTAACTGTAATCTGCAGTGGTGCGTGTAAAACAGTGAGCTTCAGATCATCGTAATTATAATAAATGTTGCGTGAATGAACACATAGGCCTAACTATTGTAAGCTGAGTCAAACCCAAAACCATTGTGTCGGATTCCATTGTCAACAGAAACGCGACGGCGAGCTGACAAGCGTCGCAGACATCGAGTCTCGTCGACGTCTAATTATCAGCAGCAACAGCGCGGCTCGACGCGCCCTCTGTGCACCGCTCGACCATCGACGGTCTTGCGTTCCGCGTCGTGGCCTCATTGGCCTCTGTGGCCTGGAACCGTCTGCCATCGTCAATGACGTCATCGTTATTACTGGAAAGTGGAAACTTTTGGATGATAGCTCACGACCGTGCAACAAAAATTTCGTACTCGCTAAATTATTATGCTTTATCTGTAATGTGACTTTGAAGTTTTCTGACGATAGTGTAACTTTAACGACATTCTTTTTTACTATTAAATTACTTACTTAGTTACTTGGTTTTCATTGTAGATGTCGGTCATGTCGGCTGGTATGATATCACATTTTAGCCCGCAATGTTTTCAGCATTTGCGAACAGGTTTCATTCAGCGAAATTCCAATGCAAATCTCGCAATAGTTTAGAATTGTGGCATACATGCGCGGCGGCCCAGCAGGTCAGCCAAGAAATTAGCCTACTGGCCACCGGCTGCTAGTGCTGCGGGCCCACGCATAAATTATGTCCCTCTGTCGGCCTGCTGGCTGGCATTGCATGAATGTAGACCTGCACAGAAGTCGTTGGTTGCATCACCGACGACCGCTGAGCTCCGTAGGCCTACCACTGCCGTGAAACACGAACAGTGACCAATTGTCGGCTGCTCAACTTGCCGCAGATTGTTCCCGCCTTAAAGCATGCCTGCCATACGTCACGCTGCTGCGTTACGATTTAATGTCTGTTGTCAATGATACTCCTCTATCATCTAAACAGGTTTCTGATTGAAAGATAAGTTATGAGCTAGGTGTATGGAGGCTAGCTATTTGTATAAACAGGGTAAAATAAGTTTTCATTTCTGATATCAATTGACTAAATGCATACGAGCGCAGCTACGGTCCTGATCACAGAATGTCATAAAATTAGGCTTTCTGGATAATTTTATCACTAATGAATGTTCTATGCAAAGTAACTGCGCTCGTAAGAAAATTTCATCGAACAAAACACAATAATATTTGCTGTTTTATACTAGTGATACAACGGGTTTACAAACTCGTGAGAAA
>JFJP01040722.1_pt1 | contig 10770 bp, 11 predicted proteins | sample 431651 | NCBI WGS metagenome assembly JFJP01 (sample SAMN02602958, study PRJNA72255) | Microbial mat metagenome, whole genome shotgun sequencing project. | biome: fresh water; feature: sink hole; material: water; isolation source: purple microbial (photo- and chemosynthetic) mats found in...
AGGTTGTTTCAAAAGAAAGAAGCCTTCACCTTCTATCGCCACATCGAGCCCTGATTCGGTAGACTCAAACGTTCCCTGGCTGAAAAGATTATCAACTTTTGACATACCCACGCCTCGACCGACCTGGGATGAACCGCCGGAGCCATTGACCGTACTCGATAACAAATCGCTGAAGACAGTTCTGGCTCCTTTGAACCCTACGGTGTTAGTGTTGGCAAGATTGTTTCCGATGACACTCATTGCCGTCGAGTTGGTGTTCAGGCCGCTGACTCCGCTGTACAATGCACTTGAAATACCCATGGTTCAACCTCCGTTGAAGAGCCAGTTTGTTACGCAACAACCTGTCTGTTTGAATATGTTATCTGTGAAATTTGTTTTCTTTATTGGTTATCTGCTGAAGCAATGGTTGCTTGATCAGCTGTTGAGTCTGTCGTACTCTCCTGGCTGGTCTGCTCTTCCGACGGGGAAGAATTTGCTGAAGATGCGTCAGGGGCAGAGGCAACAGGGGCAGCTGTGGATTCAGTTGTCGATGATGCCACGGCTGATTTTTCATACACGCCAAGGATGGTGTTGAACTCAACCTTTCCGGCCTTGGTGATGAGAATGCCACCAAATTCACCATTCAGATCGACGCCAGTAACCTCGGACCTGATGAGCGGGTTCGCCGCAACACTATCACCTTCAGCAGCCTTGGCCTGGATGACTATTTTGTAATTTCCGTTTGCCGCAGCCTGGCCATTCGTGGTCAAGCCATCCCAGGTGAGAAAATGGTTGCCGGCGGAGAGATCGACCCCTTTCAAGGTGGCAACGGTCGCACCGTTAAGCTGCAGGGCCAGGTTTACCTCTTTTGCCGCTCCATCGAGTTTATACCCCAGAGCGACCGGCTGGCCGTCGAAATCAAAGCTGCCATCCTGATAGACCACTTCCTTGCCGATGGTGTTAAGGGTCGAAAGCCGGTCTGAATTAGCGTTTGAGGTAACCAGATTGTCCATGCTTTCGTTCATGTTGAACAACTGCTCAAGGGAACTGAACTGGGCCAGCTGAGCTGTAAATTCTGTTGGATCATCGGGATTGAGGGGATCCTGGTTTTTCAGCTGGGCAACGAGCAGGCTGAGGAAATCCTGTTTCCCCATGACGTCGTCCCGTGTTGTCGCGGCTTTTTTTGCCGCAGTTCCCGAGGCTGTCGCCGCCTGATTTATGGAATCAATATAACCGCTCATTTCATTCTCCTAGGCTCGAATGTTGACGCCAGGTTCCGGGCTGTTGGCCTGAATTATCGAACTGTCCAAGGCTGCTTCAAATGCTCCGGCAGAAGTTGGCCTGTTGTCTGCGAAATTGAAATCCTGTCGATTGGGTAACTGGTCGCCAAAGAGATCAAAGTTGGCGACATTCTCAGATTTGGCAGTAACAATGATATCCTCGACAACAAAGCCCTGCTGCTCCAGGACAGAGCGTAGTTTCGTCATATTTTTCTCAAGAATCTCCTGGACATGCTGGCTTTGCGCAACCACACTGGCCTTGATCGTTCCTTCCTTGATCGTTAGGTTTATCTTGAGTTCACCGAGTTCAGCAGGATGCAGTTTCAGGTTGATACGGGTACTCTGATCCCGGTTTGTCATATGAAAACGTTGCAGTACCTGGTTGAGGACCTCCTGCTCAGCAACCATTGTTCCTGTGGGCAATGTATACACTTTGCCTTGTTGGGAAATTTGCTGAGTGGAGCCGCTCTCCTGTGATGGCAGAGCAAAAAGAACTGATTCAGATGTCTGATCCCCTTGGGCGGAAGAAAGACTGTTCATGCCCTGAGCAGATTGATTGCCGCTAGCTGTATCCTGCTTGCTCGATTGGCTGCCGCCGTCGTTTTTAGCCTGATCTTGATCAAGATTTATTTTTCCATCCATATACTGTTGCTGGATCTCCTGACGTAGCGTGGGATTTTTGCCCGAGGATGGTTCAGCCGTCATGTCGGGGAGCGAAAGGTCTTTACTTGTCAGGGTGCCTGTTCCTGCTGGTGTACCTGAGATTGCGGCTGAAACCGCACTGGCGGAAACGGCGGTCGGTTGCTGGGTAAGGTTGGCAAGTTCATCGAGCGTGATATCAGCCTGCGGCTGCTGGCTGACAACAATTCCTTTTGTTTCGTTTTTATTTATTATATCCTGCAGCTGGGCCAGCAGCAGAGGAAGATCCTGTTTGGGCAAGGTGGTCGTTGCCAGGTGCGCTTCTGGCTGTTCAGATATACTTGGAATGGAAGGGGAGGCGTTGTTGCTTGCCTGGACCGTTTCACCTGTCAGGGTATCAGCCAGTTGCGAAAAGATGAGTGTGTTCGTGGCTTGCAGCTCACTAGAGCCGAGTATTTGCGGGACATCGGTCGTGATATTGCTTTCCTGTGGGTTGATGTCCAGAAGCGCATCTATGACGGAAAAATTCTGCAGGGAATCCTGGCCGGCATCGAAAATGCCCTCCGTTTGTTGCTGGCCACTGTTGTCGAAAAGGGAGGCAAGAAGAATCGCCTGCTGGGGGATAGTATGAGGATCAATGATATCCTCTGAAGAATTGATTACTTCTGTTGCATCGCTGTTGCCCTGACTGCCAGAAGACTTTTCGGCTATGGCCTGATTGAGAAGGGGGGCAAATGGCGATGTATTCTCGCCTGTGGATGCATCGTTTTGACTGACTGTTGTTGTGGTTGGTTGGGGTGTCAAGGCAAGAACGATTGCTTCCATGGCAGGTTCACTCTATTTTGGGTTGTGAAAATGTTGTGCTCAGTTCGGTTGTCTTCTGCTTGGCCATCTGGTCGAGAAGCTTGGCAGCTGACTTGACCTTCATGTTCGCCAGCAGGTCCGCCGCCAATTGCTGATTAAGTCCTGAAAGGGCCAAGGCAGCTTTGGCAGGTTCCATCTTGTCGTAGATTTTGGCGAGATCCTGAATTTTTTTCTGCTCTTGCGCCGATTTCTCGGCCAGCAGCGACTCTATTTTCTTCTGCAGGCTTTTCAGTTCAACAAGTTTTTTGTCAATCTCGGTAAGTTTCTTATCGACACCTTCCTCCAGGGTCTTTAGCTCCTTTTGTTTCAGGGCAAAGTCTTTTCGTTCTTCTTGAAGCCTGTTGTTTTCATTCATGATATCTTCGTAGAGTCTTCTTTCTTCGACGGATTGGAATTCTTTGGGCTGTTCCGGGTCGGCGCATTTTCCAGAATCTGCTAGGAATATCAGTGCAGAGAAGGCGGCAGCGAGAAAAATGTGATGAATTTTCGGCAAAAGAATGCTGGATTTCATAGGAATGCCCTGTGATTGAGGATCTGTGAAAATCTGAGGATTATTTTTCATGGAATATGATCGCTATTTCATCGAGAAGCGCCGCCTCTTTCTTATCGAGGTGCTCCCGCCAACTGGCGTTTTGTTTTTCTTTTAATTTTTCCATGATCTTCCGATCCTTGCTTCTTTGAATAAGGTGATCTCTTTCGGCGACTACACGAGAAATTTTTTCGGCGAGGGTTTTTTTAATGGCAACAATCCGGTTTTTTGTGAAGAGAATCTGATCTTCGTATCGGATCAGTTCGAGAATTTCTATGCCTTCAGCCTGCTGCCTCTCAAGGGTGTTGAGCAAATCAGCGTAACTCGTTTCCTCCTGGGTTAATTTCTCCTGAACTGAATGCTGTTCGGATTGGGCTTCGAAGAGCCTGTTCTTGGCAATGTCCTCGAGGCGTTTTCGATAATTGAGGACAGTATCAAGGGAAAATGGCTTCATCGGCTGCAATCGCGAAATTTATCTGGCATAGCGTGATTCACCGATCACTAGTACGTCTGTTTTGTGGCGACACATCCTCATCCTTACGATCAGTCAGCAGGCCGCCCAAAGCTTCTAGGGTCTGTTTCAAGGATGAAGTTTCGTCAAAATTTTGGCGCAGAAAGGTGTTGATTGCCTCGATCTTGCTGACGGCATAATCAATTTTTGGATTGGATCCTCTGGCGTAGGCCCCGATATTGATAAGGTCTTCTGCTTCGGAGTAGGTTGCCAGCACGTTCCTTGCCTTGCCCGCAAGTTCGAGGTGCCGTGGAGATATGATATCCCGCATGACCCGACTGGCTGAATTAAGGATATCGATGGCCGGGTAGTGATTTCTTGCAGCAATCGAGCGGGAAAGAACAATGTGACCATCGAGGATGGAACGCACGGAATCGGCAACTGGTTCGGTCATATCATCGCCATCGACGAGAACAGTGTAGAGACCGGTAATGGACCCCTGACCTCTGAATCTTCCGGCACGTTCGAGGAGTTTTGGCAGAGTGGCGAAGACCGAGGGTGTGTAGCCCTTGGTCGTGGGCGGTTCGCCGATGGCCAAACCGATTTCGCGCATGGCCATGGCAAATCGGGTTACCGAATCCATCATCAGCAAAACATTCTTACCCTGCTTACAGAAGTATTCGGCAATTGCCGTGGCAACGAAGGCCCCTCGCATGCGCAACAACGGCGACTGGTCTGAGGTGACGACCACGACGACTGAGCGGGCGAGTCCTTCCTGGCCGAGATCGCGTTCGATGAACTCGCGTACCTCACGGCCGCGTTCGCCGATCAGGGCAATGACGTTGACATCGGCTTTGGCGTATTTCGCCATCATGCCGAGAAGTACGCTTTTGCCGATACCGGACCCTGCCATGATGCCCATGCGCTGTCCCATGCCGCAGGTGAGCAGGCCGTTTATTGCCCGGATGCCGAGATCGAGCGTATCTGTGATATTCTTGCGTTGCATGGGACCGGGCGGCAGGGCGTACAAGGGCATTTCTTCGGTGAGAATGGCCGGTGGGTGGCCGTCATGAGGAATTTCCATGGCATCGATAACTCGGCCAAGAAGATTGAGGCCGACCTTGACCGTAGCGCTGTCTCGAACAACCCTGATAAGACTGCCCGGTCCAAGTCCGCGCAGATCCCCGAGGGGCATAAGCAGAGCCTTGTTGTCGCGGAATCCGACAATCTCGGCATAGACCTGCGTTTTACCCTGCAGAGCGGTAATCAGACAGAGAGAACCTATTGAGGCGTGCGGGCAATAGCCTTCAACTACAAGACCGATGATGCGGGTGACTTTGCCCCATACCTTGAGCGTTCTGAGTGGATGAAGATGTGTTGAGGAGAGCGGCATGGGACTTGGGTGCTCCAGATTTTAGAATCTTGGGAAAGGACTGAGTGAATTGCCCTTTTGGGGCAGATCGCAGGTCAGATAACCAGAAGACGATTTTTGATTTTTTCGCGAATCAATTCGAACTGACTGCCGATAGTGGCATCGACAACGCAATAATCCGATTCCACCTTGCATCCGCCCCTCTCGATTTCAGGATCTTTTTTTATGACTAAATTGTTGAGTCCATTAACCCCGGCGATGAAATCGGCTGATTTTTCCTGCACAATTTCAAAATCTTCAGGGTTGACATAAATATAAAACTCATCTGATTTGACAGCACTATGGATGGCCTCTTCAACGGTCGCGAGAATTGTTTCATCCTGTTCACGCACAGAGCTTCGAATGATTTTCTCGGCAACTGAAATTGCCAGATCCTGCATTTCGCCGAAGCTATTTTTCAGCAGGGTTTCGCGTATTCGATCGAGTTGCTGGCAGACTTCCAGTAGAGCGACAGTCGCTGAGCCGAAATCTGCCTCGGCGCGCCGCAGACCTTCTTCGACGCCCTGCTGATATGACTCGTCGACCATTCCGTCGACTGTTTCCTGATCAATCCCCGCTACTGACTGCGGTCTTGGAGGGCTTGTTTCGAGCTGGACTTCAGCTGCAGTTTCAACGTCAGTCTGCAAGGCGGAGGTTGAAGAAGCTGGGATGGCGGTTGTGGCGGAAGGTGTCTTTGACGAGGAAGGAAGCAGTTGTTCCTGTCTGAACCCTGGTCCACCCGTGGATTTTTCTTGCGGTGATTCTATAAAGGCGTGTTTTGGCCGGGCAGGGGCAGGCCAGGACGACCCCTTGGAATCCGCTCGTGGCAGAATTTCTTCGGGGTGGAAATTTTTTGATTCTTTAAATACCCTAGACAAGCTCATCGCCGCCTCCTCCACCGAGAATGAGCTTCCCTTCTTCCTCGAGTTTCATGGCAATTTTGACAATGGTCTGCTGCATCAGTTCAACCTCGGAAAGGCGGACAGGTCCCATCGCTTCGAGATCATCTCGTATCATATCCGCGGCCCGCGAGGACATGTTGGCAAAAATCTTCTCCCTCATCTCTTCCGAGGCGGTCTTGAGGGCCATGGTCAGGGAATCGTTGTTTATCTCACGCAGGACCATCTGCAGAGAGCGTCCGTCGAGGGCGATGAGATTCTCAAAGGTGAACATCTTCTTCCGTATCTCTTCGGCCATATCAGGATCGGTTTCCTCGATCGTTTCAAGGATTTCCGAGCTGATATTCTTACTGAGATAATCAAATATTTCGACCACCTTTTCGATGCCGCCGATCTGTTTCTGCTCCTTGCCGGCGACAAGGCCGATTTCTCGGTTCAGGGCCTCTTCGATACGCGATATTACTTCAGGGGAGACTCGTTCGATCTTGGCGATCCGGTAAATAACATCGGCACGGATTTCTTCGGGGATATGGCTGAGAATCTCGCTTGCATGCTCGACATGCTGGGTGGAAAGAACCAGGGCAATGGTCTGAGGATGCTCTTTCTCTAAGAGATTGGCCACCATGCGTGGCTGCATCAGGGCTATGGTTTCAAGAGAACGGGTCTCAGTTCCAGAGATGAATTGTTCCATCAGGTTCTGGGCCCTGACCTTGCTCTCCTTGCCAGTGGCGGCAAATGCTTTTTTTACAAAATCAGTGCCCTTGATAAAAAGACCAGCATTTTTTTGTGCGGATTCCCGGTAGTTATCAAAAACCCTTTGCTTGATATTGGTTGGGATATGTTCAATAGTGGCCATGGTCCTGGTAACCTGCCGCACCTCGTCGTCGCTGAGTTCCTCAAAAACCTTGGCGGTTGCTTCTTCCCCGAGACAGAGAAGCAAGACCGCTGCTTTGTTCAGCCCTGTGAGTGTTTCAATAGCCATGGATTATCCTTCCTGGAGCCAGTTTTTGATGATGTGGGCGGTGGGGATATGGTTGCGCATCACCTCCCGACGCAGGCTGGAGACTGCTTCGTCTACCGGGACAATTTCGATTTCATCTTCGACTGCTGCTGCGGTCTGCTGCCGCTGGAGTTCTTCAACGGTCTTGTTGTGCTGGCTGACTTCACCCTTCATCGTTTTGATGATCGGCCGTATAAGGAGAAAATACAACAGGAGTGCACCTACGAAAAGGAGGCCGATCTTAATGAGAGGCATATAATCATAAAGAAGGCTTGCCGGTGATGTTCCGGCGAGTGCCAGTTCCTCGGGGTGTTCCGTGAAGGGCATCGAGAGCACTGAGATCTGGTCGCCCCGGCTGGGCAGCATACCGAGTGCGGCAGAGACCATGTTTTCCATTGATTTCAGTTCTTCTGCGGTGCGGGGGGTCGTCTTTGCCGGTTTGCCAGCCTCGGCCGCCGGCTCTTCTTTATCGGCGACCAGGACCGAGACAGAGAGTTTTGTGATGGTTCCGACTGGGTTGACAACTTTGTTGATGGTCTTGCTGATCTCAAAATTGGTTGTTCGTGAACTCTTGCTCGCTCCAGGCCCGGTTGTCGTCTGGCCGCCGCTGTTTCCCTGGAGATTTGATTGTACTCCTGGTATGCCGCCAGTCGTCTGGGTTCCACTATTTTCCTGGCTCACCTGCTCGCTGCGGACAACGGGTTCTTCGGCGTCGAATAGTTCCTCGGTTTTTTCTACTTTGGAAAAATCCAGGGTGGCGGTGACCCTGACCATCGCCTTGTCTTTGCCCATGGTTTTGTCGAGCAAATCCTGGGCGCGCATCTCGAGCCGTTGTTCTACCTGCTGTTGAAAGGCAAACATATCGGCGGAGATGAGTTTGTCTTTGTCGCCACCTTCAGCCGCCTCGAGTACATCGCCATTCGAATCGATTATCTTGACATTTTCAGGTTTGAGTTCCGGAACTGATCCTGCCACCAGATGAACGATGCCCTGAACTTGTTTCTTGTCCAAGGTCTTGCCCTGAGCCAGAGTTACAATAACCGATGCTGTGGCCTCGGCCTGTTGATTTTTGAAAAGGCGCTTTTCAGGCAGCGCCAGATGAACTCGGGTTGATTCAACAGGAGCCAGTGAAGTGATGGTCCTGGCGAGTTCTCCCTGCAACGCTCTAGTGAGATTGACTTTCTGGACATAGTCGGTCAGTGCGAAACTTTGTTGGTCAAAAATCTCAAAACCTACACCGCCCCCAGTGGGCAGGCCGTTAGCAGCGAGCTCAAGTCGAGTCTCGTAGAGTTTGTCCGATGGTATCCAGATATTTTTGCCGCCGTTTTTCAGGTCGTAGGGAATGCGTTGCGTTTTCAGCCAGTTGACAACCGATGCGGCATCACTCTCTTCAAGGTTGGCATAAAGGAGCTGGTAGTCTGCTGTCCGGCCCTGGATAATGAGAATTGTAAAAAGGCCGACGCTGATCAGCACCACGGCCGCCATGGCAATTTTTCTAGAGAGAGGCAGATCCCTGATGATCGTCAGGAAGTTTTTCCTTTTCAATTGAGGAGCCGCAGTGGAGGCAGCTTCAGCTTGAGGTCGTTCTTCGATGGCCATGGAAAAATCCTTTTTTTACATGTTAGTCAACACAACTGCTGGTACGGCGAAGGGTTTTTGTATTTATCCCAGAGTGGCTGCCTTTTCTTGCGACGTGGAGAAACTAGATCTGCATTCGCATTATCTCGTCATAGGCCTGCAGCGCTTTGTTGCGCATTTGGACAAGCATTCTGAGTGAAACATCAGCCTCCTCGACTGCAATCATCACTTCATGCAGATGGCTGGCATCACCGGCCTGCAGTTTTTGGATGGCCTGGTCGCCTCCGATCTGGTCTTTGTTCACCTGTTCGATCGTGGAGGTGAGGATGTCGCCAAATCCTTTTTTGGCTTGAGATGTGTCGCTGCTGTCTGGTGGACGCAACGGCAGCGGGGCAGCCGAGCCTATCGAAGAGAGCATGTCCATACAGCATTACCTCCCTATTTCCAAAGCTTTCAGGGCCATTCGTTTGGCGGACTTGATTGTCGTGACATTGGCCTGGTAGGAGCGTGTTGCCGACATCATGTCGACCATTTCCTCGAGGATGTTGATATTGGGCATTTCGACATAGCCATCAGCCGCAGCGTCGGGATGAGAAGGATTATAGACCTTTCTCGGCGGTTCCTGGTCTTCCAGGATCTTGGTCACTTCGACACCCTGGGCGGTATTTTTCAGACTGCTGCTGAGCTGTTCCTGAAATGAGACCGGCTTAGTTTCGAAGTAGACCGACTTTTTCTTGTAGGGGCCACCCTCGGGGGTAGAGGTTGTTTCGACGTTGGCCAAATTAGAACTGATGGTGTTGAGTCTGATACTGTTTGCCTTCAGAGCCGAAGCGCCAACTTTAAAGGTGGTGAGTATATCCATGGATGTATCCTCGTTGTTGAAATGTAAGCCTGCTGTATGTCATGATAATTTTGAAGATGACTTATTCACCGCCTGATATTACATATTTCATCACACCGAGTTTCTTTTTCAGCAACTGGGCAGCCGTCTCGTAAAGCAGCTCATTTTCAGAGAGGAGCAGCATTTCTTCATCAACGCTGACTCCGTTGGCATCACCTATACCGGTCTGGTCCGGTTCCCTGGTGATTGTCCCGGTTACGTTATCGATGTGTGATGGCCCCAGTGCGATGTGGCCGGGTTGTGACGTAGCAAGCGGCATCCCTGTTTGGTTGATCGCCTGGCTCAGTTCCTGTTCGAAATTGAAACGGGCAGGGGCATATCCCGGTGTTTCTGCATTTGCAATATTTGAGCCTATTATATTCTGGTTTTCAGCGCGCAGGTCCAAAACCTTACTGAGTAAGTGGATGTTGGCGTCAAATGGTCGCAGGGCATTCATTATATACTCCTTTTATGACTGATCTGATTCAGCCCTCGTGGCACGTGCAGATTTCTTCTGTCAGTCAAGTTTCTTCTGCAAACGGTCGGTTGATTCAACATATTCCAGATCCTTTGCGGCATATCGCTGCCAAAGAGGATCTTTTCCTTTTTCGACAATTGTCCTCAAGAGTTTAAGACCCTTTTCTGTGTTGCCTTTGCCTATTTCAATCTGGGCCAGACGATAGAGGACCTGTTCGGTATGAAAATTTTTATCCTTCAGGGAGTCAAATGCCTTTTCGGAGGCAGACATATCGCCTGTTTGGTAAAGGCTCTCACCATAAATAAAGAGGAGTTCGAAGTCGGAAGAGCGGTCTTCTTCACTTATATTTTTAAGGTGGGCCAAGGTCTCGGCATATTTATCACTGTGAAAAGCCAGAATGGCCGCGATTGCCTGGAAGGTATTTCCCTCGGGAAGGGGTGAAGGCAGCAGCTCCTGAGCCTTGGCGAATTGTCCTTCGACGATCAGGGCATTTATGCGAATCCGGAGAACCTCCGCACTGTCTTTGCCTTTCGGGTAGGTATTTAAATAGCGGCCTGAAAGATGCTCGACCAATTTAAGATCTCCCTGCTCGTTAACCGTTTGCAGTAACGGCAGATAATACTGTTCTCTCTGATCGATCTTTACAACGCTCATAATATAGAGATACATTTCTCTGGCATGATTGTAGAGACCGATCTGCCGGTAGGAGAAGGCGAGATCGGCGAGGATCTTGATATCGAGCCAGTTTTTCAGAAACACTTCCTTGTTTTCTTTGGCAAGTA
>JFJP01028427.1_pt1 | contig 10769 bp, 7 predicted proteins | sample 431651 | NCBI WGS metagenome assembly JFJP01 (sample SAMN02602958, study PRJNA72255) | Microbial mat metagenome, whole genome shotgun sequencing project. | biome: fresh water; feature: sink hole; material: water; isolation source: purple microbial (photo- and chemosynthetic) mats found in...
AGCTAAATTTCTAGCTAAATACTAAAAATAAAATGGTTTTTTCAAAAAATAAATAAAAAAACCATATTCATGATCAAAAAAAACGAGCATTTTTCCCATAAAATTTTCCTTTTTAAATTCATCAGAATTTCGCAAAAAATCGCTTTTTTCTTGTATTTCCTTGAGTTTTTTATGAAGAAAAACCTGAATTTCTATCTCTTTTTCCTTTAGAATTTCACTTTCTATGACATTTTTCTGCTTTTCGAGCTTTAAAAGCTGAGAACAATCATATAATAAGCATATTTTACTAATAAAAACCCCGTTTTCAGCTAGAAAAGCCTGAGTTTTATTCTCGAAATTCTCTTCCCATTCTTTAAAATTTTCGATTTTTAACCAATTTTCCCCATTTTTTCTAAATTCCTTTACAAAAGCGCTTGTTTTTCTTCTGATTAAAATCAAAAGAAATATCAAGAAAAACGCTGAAATTCCATTGAAATAAGCCAATTCTTTCAAATAAACCTCCGAAATGGAAATTCCTTCATTAAATTCATTAAAAAGTCCATAAAATCCCACAGTCAAAATCAAATAAAAACTCAATAAAAATATTGATTTTATCAATTCTAAAGCCAAAAACCCTTTGAAATTTCCTTCCAATATAGTATTTTTTTTCGTGAAAAAAACAGGCAGTTTTCGTGAATTTTCTCCAATAAAACTCAAGGGTTTTTCTTGGGGATTTTCCCTGATTATTGTTATTTCCTTTTGTGAAGGCGCGAAACTGACGAATTTATCTGAAGGATTTAATGAAGGATTTGAGAAAAGTGGTGAATTCATCACTTATTTATAAAAAATAAAACTATTTTATAAATAAAACAGAGAAAAATGGCTTTTAACCTAATAAAAACTCAAGATCTCCTCAAGTAAAATTTAAGCCAAATTTCCCTGTTTTTTTTCCAAATTTCCACAAAAACCCTTTTAAAAACCCTTAAAACACTTAAAACCCTTAAAAACCGTTTAAAAAGACTAGATGATAAACTAAAAGTTACCCAAAGGCTTCTTGATAAAATCGACCGTGATTTGGCTACAAATCCGATGAAAGACCTTCATAAATTCTTAGAAAAATCTGCAAAAGCCTTTCAAATTTATGAGCTTTGTTCTAATGAATTTTGCTTTGAGTTCGATCTTCTTCAGCTTCCTTTAATTAGTATTTTCTTCAAAAGGTTCTTCGCAGGCTATCATTGCCAAATAAACTCTCTTTTAAAGTTTTTAACCGAAAATCCCCAATATATTTCCTGCGAAAATCCCCGAAAGTCCATTAATCCCAAAGAAATAAACCTAGAGGATTTATCGTTAAAAGGCGATTTAACAAGAAAATCGATGTCGGAAACTGAGAAAAAACAATTGAAATATGAGCAATCGAACGTTTTATTAAGGAATGAAATATCTCAACTTTTGAAAAACGCAGAATTTCTGAAGAAACAGAACCAACAATTGAATGAAATGGCTTCGAAGATGAAAATGGAGAAAAATGGCTTAGAAGAAGAGCTGATTCGCTTTATAAAAGGCAAGATTTCTGATCAGAATCTTTCAATGACCACAAGTTCCATTATTTCAAAAGAAAAAACCAAGGAAACTGTTGAGGATTTTCTCAGTAATTTAAAGAAGAAAATTGAGAAAAATGGCAATATTGAAAAAAATAATGAGGAACCCGTGAAAATCGTGAAGAATGTCGAGAAAAGCAATGAGGAAAAGAAGGAGTTTGATGATGATGAGGTGAATATTGCAGAGATGAAGCTTATGTTGGAGAAAAGGGAGAAGACCTTTGAGAAGGTGAAGGACTCGGGGGTGGAGTTAAGAAAGGTTTTGAAAGGGATTAATAAGAAAAAACCTCTAGCTACAAGTAAGTTTTTCATTTGAGGAAATAATGGTTTTTTTACGAAAAAAATAACTGTTTTTTAACTGATGTTTTTTTACATGTTTTTTTATATAAAATTTATAGTCTTTTACATATTTTTAATTGCTTTTTGTGGTTTTTTAACCAATTTTTAGCTGAATTCGCAAGGGTTGAAGAAGATAAATCTGAAGAGAACATGAGTCCTGATCTCCTTCTGGTTAATAAGAATACGGTATCAGTAATGAAGAAAAAGTCTGAAAAAACACGTAAAAAGACGATAATCGAAACAGAGACTCTGAGGAAAAAGAACCAGTCAACTCAAGTAATTTTCCTTTAAAAATCAAATAAAAAATCAAATAAAAAATCAAATAAAAAAGCCTGATAAATCCATCTTTGATATCGACATAATTGATGCTTTAAATTATCGAATTTCACAATATAAGACCGAAATTCATGAATATGAAGAAGAAATATCGCAAAAACTACGACTTATTTCTATAAAAGAAGACGAGAAATTTCAAATGAAACGGGAATTAGATCAAGAAAAACTCCGATTTCTTGATGTTTTTTCAAAAATCGCCTCTTTAGACCTCGAAATGGGGAAATTTCGCAAGGAAAACTCGGAATTAAAAGGCGAAAAAGGACAATTAGAGGAGAAAATCGTGAATCTGAACTCGTCGATCGATGAACTTTTGCATTCAAAGGATGAAAAAACCGAAGAAAAGGAGAAAATTGGCAATAGAGTGGTCGCTTTTGAAGGGAAAAAGGAATTAATCAAGAAAAATGAAGAAATTAGGCATTTAGAACAGGAAAAAATGGATCTTTTTTTAGAAATTGAGCAGTTAAAAGAGCAAATCGTGAAGCTTTTGGCTGAGAATCATGAAATGAAAGAAAATCTTGAGGTTTTGCAATGGGATTGTGAGAAAACTCTGAAGAATTTACAAGCCGAAAAAGCTGATTTAATGGAGAAATTTGAGGGTTTTAGGGAAATTCTAAATAAAAACGACGATTCGAAAGAATTATTGAAGAATTTTGACGAAATTTGTGATAAAAATTCGGGGTTTTCTCATTTGAATTTACTTGAAACAAAACTAAAAAATTCAAAGCAATTTATTGAAAAAACTGATGTTTTTCCTGAAAATAGTGAGAAAAACATAAAAAATGTGAAGAAAAATGATAAATTCATGAATGTTAAGCTGAAAACTGCGATTTTTACAAAGAAAATGGAAAAAAATATGATGAAAAGTATGAAAAGCATAAGAATTGTGAAGGATTTGAACGAGGAAGGGGAATTAAGCGATAGAATTCTGAAGAAAAATGATGAAAAAGAGGATTTATTGAAGAAAAGCGCATTTGAAAAAAGGAATAAGAGCTTTCGAGAAAGAACTGTTGAGAATTTAATGGCAAAATCACAGGAAAAAATCGAAAAAAAAACTGAAAAAAAACAAGAAAAACTCGAAAAAAAACCTTTCGAAAAAATAGAGAAAAAAATCATCGAAAAACAAGAAAAAAAACCTGTTGAAAAACCAGAAAAAATAGAGAAAAAATCTGTTGAAAAACAAGAAAAAAAACCTGTTGAAAAACCAGAAAAAATAGAGAAAAAAACTGTTGAAAAACCACTTGAGAAAAAAACTGTTGAAAAAGCCGAAAAACTCGATGAAAAACTTGTTGAAAAACCAGAAAAACTCGACAAAAAAATCATCGAAAAACCAGAAAAACTGGAGAAAAATCCTATTGAAAATCTCGAAAAAGAAGACAAAAAACCTGAAAAACAAGAGAAAAAATCCGAAAGCCCTATTGAAAAACCTATTGAAAAGCCCGAGAAACATGAGAAAAAATCAGAAAAACAAGAAAAACTGATAAAAACTCCAGAAAATTCTGAGAAATATCTCGAAAAGCTTGAAAAATCTTCAGAAATCGTTCAAAAACTTGACTTAAATATCATCGAAACTCTGAAAAAGCCTTCTTTAGTTACCCTTTCTCAGATTCGTCAAGAAAATCAGCAATATGCAACCCCTGAACAATCGCCTTCATCACAAAAATACAAGGAAAATCCAGAAAACGCTCTTTTAAAGGAGAAAATCGAAAAGGAAATCAAGGAAAAAACGCTTTTATCCCAGAAATTATATGAAAAAACACAAGAAAAAGGCCTTTTATCTCAAGAATTAACCCAAAAACAGGCTTATATTGATAATTTATCAGAGAAAATCGCCGCTTTTTCCCAAGAAAAAGATCTTCTATTGCAGAAGATCGCCCTATTACAGCAAAAAAAACCAGAATTGGCCATTTCTTTCGAAAAGCACTCACAAACCTCCATTTTACCCGAAAATTCAAAAGGATTTAAAGAAAATAAGAAAAAAGCTCCTTTAACGCTAAAAGATTTAGGGTTTTTCGATGAAAATAAAGGAATTTCAGCCAAAAACCCCACAAAATACACTTTTGAAAGTGTGAAAAGTGCTGAAAATATCTTAATAAACTTAAATTTCTCCAAATTAAAGGAGATTTCTTCCCAAGAAACTGATAAAAAATATGAAGAAATATACGAATTAATGCGAAATCAAATAGAAAACGCTGAAAATGGTGAAAAAAACGAAAATCTTTTAAATTTACTGAATTTCGATCAATTTTTCAAAGAGAAAAAAGCTCCAAAATTCGAGGAATTTATTGAAATAATGGTGAAAATTGAAGAAGAACACAAGAAATGTGGTCCAAAATGTTCGCACTTAAAACGTTTTTATGAAAGAATGGGTTTTTCAGAGCAGAAACTCAACCGGAAAATCTTTAAAATCCACAAAAGGAATTTGAGTAGGCTGCCTAATATCTCAGTCACCTTACAAAACGAATAAAGACATTAAAATTCAGAAAATACAATAAAAACCTTCAATTTTTTGAAATTTCCTTCGAATAAATCGAAAAAATATCGAGATTTCCTTTGAATTTCTTATAAAAAACTGCGAATTTCCTTTGATTTTTTTAATAAAAACCCTTAAAAAGTAGAAATTTTATTTGAATTTCTACTAAAAATCGTTATACTTCATCTATATTTTATAGTTTCGCCCTTAATCCCTTGACCCTTTCTCTTACAGTTTCCTCGATCAAATCCTTATGTTTCTCCATAACCCAATGTCCTCCTTCAACTCCTACATAGCTTCCCTTGTTCCTTTCGATCCAATCCAGCCATTTCTTGTTCTGGAACTGAAATAGCTTATCCTTCCCATAGATAAAACTAATAGTAAAACTCAGCTTATACCCTTCCAAAAACACCTTCCCACCACAAAATCTCTTTCTTATCAAATTTCTCCAAAAGTAATAATACGGGTAATTCAAAGCAGGTGTTATTTTATCCATCCAAGGGCTTTTATAACCTATTTTCCACAGAAATCCTCTCGTTAAAAATCTGCCAAATGATCCTCCGACAAGAAAAGCTATCGCCAAATTCATTTGATAAATCACTATAGGATCGTTATATCGGGCCAGCCGTGTAAAAAAATAAGGAGATAGGGGGAGAGGGAGTTGCCTGTGAGTTTGTAGGGGAGGAATCCAAGATTCATTGATTTTTAGTGGAAATTTTAATAATATTATAGAAGATTTGAGTGTAATAAGAAATTCGCCAGTTTATTACAAAAATTATTGATAAAATTAATTAATTCTTTATTTTTTGATTTTGTTTCATTTAAAGTATTTTATTTAATTTTTATGAACGATAGATAAAATGCCTATTTTCTTCGTTATTTCAAATAAAAATCATTGTGAAAACAAGAATATGATCAGATTAGAGATTTAAAGAAATTTGCTTTTAAGGCTGTTAAGTTTTTAATTTATTTAGGGTTTTTTATTAGAAAAAAGATTTTTCAAATTTTTATTGAATTGATTAAATTCAAAAGGTGGGTTTTTTCGCCTCAAATATTTTTTTTGAAAATTATAAATTTTTCTGGATTTGTTCGAAAAAAGCCCAAAAACTTCAAAATGAAGGCATTTTTTTCTATGATGTAAACTTCTTCATTTCTAAACATAAAACCTGAATCCCCCCTTTTTAACCATTTTTAACCCTCTCAAATAAATTTACCTATATAAAGAAAAAACGTAAAAATGAGTCCGATGATGTTCAAGCCTAAAACTACAAATTTCAACAAGTTTTCGTTCAGCAAAATGATAATGTAAAAAAAAAATGAAAATTTTCAAGGGTGGGGTACGGGAATTTGTTAAAATTTCATGATATTTCTTGCTAAAATTTCTTTATTTCTTTAACATTTTTCCTTGCATTTCAATAAAATCTAGCAAACAAAACCAGGATCATATCATGAAAATGAACTTTATGCTCGCTTTGGACAAGCAATTCGTGCTAAGAAATCTCAATTACACAAGTCTTGGTGGACTTTTACAAAAAGGTACGTATTTTTTTAGTTTTTATAGAAAATTTTTAGGTTTGTTCGACATAGAAGAAGATGATGAGCTTCTGTAATATATTTTATTATTATTTAGGGGGAAAAAGGAATTTTATTGGTTTTCTTTGGGGGTCATTAAGTAGAAGCAATGAAGAGTGCACAAGAAGCATGCAGATCATCACATGTACGCAAAGGACCGAACCGGCCGGATTTGGGACTTAAATTTTTAAAGATTAAACGAAACATAAATTATTGAAGTTTTTAGATCAAATTTTTTTTTTTTTTTTTGGGTTTTTTTTAAAAAAAAATTTAAACTAGATGAAAATTCAAAATATTTAAAAAAAATAAGTTTTTTTTTAAATTAATAAAATTCGAATTTAATGCATGAATTTAGCATTTTTTTTTTTAGAGTTTGTTCTGGAATTAGAGCGATAAAAAAATTGAAATGAGAAAAATATGAGAATTTAAAAGCTAAAATTAGAAGTTAGTTCAATAGATAACAAGAAATCAAATAAAATGAGTAAATTTTTTAAATTTTTTGTTGTTGTTGAAATCTTTAAAAGAAATACTGAAAATAATAAGTTTTTTTAGAATAAAGTGCACTGCAATGCAATTTATTTCACTGCAATGCACTGTAATCATTCAATTCACTGAATGCACTGTTTTCATCAAATATTTTTAAAATTTCAATCTATTTAAACTCTTATTTTTTTATCATTGAAACATCAAATCATTAATATAAAAAAAATCAATGCTTTTTCTCTCTTTCTTTGTCTTCTTTCTCATTCTTTTAAATCTTATCAATGCTCAATATCAAAACACACAAAATTGCAACACAACCACTTGCAAATTACCAAGTTGTTATTGTCCAAGCTTTAACATTCCAGGCAATCTGTCTCTCAATAAAACCCCTCAATTCATTTTATTCTCATTTGATGACTCCATGTATGAAGCAGATTTTAATAGAATGAACAATTATTCATCCATTTTGAAAAACTCATTAATAAATGATTCTTTAAATTGTACAATAAAAGTTTCTTGGTATTCTATGGAAATATGTAAAATTCTTTCATTTTTTTTAAATTTAAAATTAATTAATTAATAAAACTCTTTTAGGGTCAGACTATAATTTTATTAATTTTATAAGTAAAATTGGTGATGTAAACTTGCATAGCTATGACCATAACACGAATATTCTTACAAATCTTTCAACTTGGGATAATGAACTCAGAACTATGACGCAAGATTATCCTCGTTTGGCTCAAGTGCCCAACTGCACGATCCCAGGGTCAAGAGCTCCTTATTTGCAAACAAATGATGCCTATTTTACAACCTTGAAAAATTTAGGTCTTCAATTTGATAGCTCTATGACTTTTTCAGATAGTACTGTGAAAAAAGCTTATTGGCCATTTACCTTAGATTATGGCGTACCTGATGTAAGAATGTGCAATTATTATGGGACTTGTCCTACAATAGCTTTTCCTGGGTTATGGGAGGTTCCAGTAGCTGATTTTGATTATTCCAATAAGGATAATTGGATGGATCCTATCTTTAATAATTCTGCCACATATTTGTCTCTGCTAAAACAAAATTTCCTTGATAGTTATGAGACGAACAAAGCTCCAAGAGGTTTATCTTTTAACTGGAGATATTTCAGCACAGATAATAATTTCGGACTTATAAATCCAACAACTCCAATCAATGAGACTCGAGTGAAGCTTTTCACAGATTTTTATACATGGTTGGTCACAAACTTCACTGATATCATTTTCGCCACTGAAAGACAAGTTATTGAATGGATGAAGAATCCTGTTGATTATGATACAACGAAAACCATGCAGATGTTCAAAGCTTGTCCGGATCTAACTTTACATCCTAACAAAACTTGTACAGACGGAAAAACCACTTGTGCTTACAGTGGCCTAGAGGGCTTTAATGTTTGTGGAAAACAATGTCCAAATGAATATCGACAAATAGGAGGAGCATGGACTTTTCCAACTGGATATCAAAATTCTTTAGGTGAATGCAAGACCTTTGATGCTATACCAGTTCTAACGGGAGCATGGTAGCTGCAGAAAATGGAATAAAATTATTTTAATTTAATATTTGTGTGTCAAAAAAAAAAATTTAAAACTTTTAAAAAAAATTATTTTCCAAATTAAGTTTGAAAACAAAACAAAAAAAATTTATAAAGCAGTAATTTTTAAAAAGCAAAAAAGTCTCCTAAATTAAAATTGTTTTTTAAATTTTTATGAAAATCTTAATTTCCAACAATTTTTTTCAAAAACTCTCCCAAATTTTTTGAAAAATATGGAAATAAAAATTGCTATAACAAACATTTTAATCCTCTTTTCTTGAAATAAAAACCTTCACTCCATAAGAAAAATTAATTTTAAAAAAATTATAAATTATTATTCCGTTTAAAGAAATATTTTGTTTCTAAATAAAATGCATAATAAATGAGCTTAAAATGATCATTTAAACGATAAATAATACATCAATCAAATTTATTATGATTTTTCTTTAAAAAAAATTAAACCAAGAACCAATGGCTTTAAATAATCAGAAATTAGTATGAACTAGCTCTATAATAAATAAAGAAGAATGCAAAAGAAAAAGAGGATAAAGCATTATTTTTTTTATTGTTTTTAAAAATTAAAAATTTTTTTAAATTTGAAAAATGTTTTCTTAAAAAAAAAAAAGCACTGAAAATAAAAAATTTCCTTAAATAATATAAGCCATTGCATGCATTGAATTGCACTGCATGCACTGCTTCCTTCATTTTTTTTTCTTTTTCTCTCAATAAATATATTTATACTTTTTTTTATTAACATTTCAAACATCTAAAAAAAATCTAATGATCATCTCATTATTTTTCTTATTTACAACTCTTTTAAGCCAAAGTAAAGCTCAATATTTAAATACGCAGAATTGCAGCGCCAACACTTGCCAATTGCCAGATTGTTATTGTCCAAGTTTTAACATTCCAGGCAACCTGTCTTTAAATAAAACCCCTCAATTCATTTTATCCACACTTGATGACTCCATGTATGTAGCAGACTTTATTAGAATGAGCAATTATTCATGGATTTTAAATAATACAGCTATCAAGGATTCCTTAGGATGTACAATAAAAATTTCTTGGTATTCTTTGGAAATATGTAAAATTCTTTACATTTTTAGATTAATTAAAAAGTTCTTTAGGGACCGACTATAATTTTGTTAATTATATAAGCAAAATTGGTGATGTAAACCTGCATAGCTATTCCCATAACACATCTAATCAAACAAATCTATCAACCTGGGACGCCGAGTTAAGAACTTTGATGAAAGATTATCCTGGATTGGCCCAAGTACCCAATTGCACAATACGAGGATCAAGAGCTCCTTTTTTGCAAGCAAATGATGACTATTACACAACTTTGCAAAACTTAGGTATTCAATATGATACCTCTATGACTTTTTCAAATAGTACTGTAAAGAAAGCTTATTGGCCATTTACCTTAGATTTTGGAGTTCCTGATGCAAGACTGTGCAGCCCTTTTGGATCATGTCCCACAAAGGCATTTCCTGGTTTATGGGAATTTCCAATCACTGAGTTTGATTATGATCAAATTGACAATTGTATGGATCCTTCCTACGATGATTTTGATGCATATTTGCTACTGCTCAAGCAAAATTTCTTGGATAGCTATAACACCAACAAAGTTCCAAGAGGTTTTTATTGGCATTGGAGATATTTCAGTACAGATAACAATTTCGGACTTATAAATACCACAAATCCAATCAATGAGACCCGAGTAAAGCTTTTCACAGATTTCTATACATGGTTGGTCACAAACTTCACTGATATTATTTTTGCCACTGAAAGACAAGTGATTGAATGGATGAAGAATCCTGTTGATTATGATACAACGAAAACTATGCAGATGTTTAATTCTTGTCCTAATTTAACTTTAACTCTCGAAGAAACTTGTGTTGGTGGACAAGTAGACTGTCTCTATACTGGATTAGACCTCCTTACTGTTTGTGGAACGGAGTGTCCAAGCATTTATCCACAAATGGGAGCCGAGTGGAATTTTACAACCGGATATCAAAATTATTTAGGTGAATGCAATACGTTTGATGGTATCACAGTTGGAACTGGAGCCTATGTTAATCTTGCTACAAATTTAACATCAAATGATTCATCCTCAAACACCTCATATATTTTAGAATCAAATGCATCATTGAATACTTCTTCATCAGAAGCCTCAAATACAACCAGTTCAAATGATTCAATATCAAATACTTCTTCAGCAGAAGCCTCAAATATTTCTTCAAATACAAGCAGTTCAAATGATTCAACATCAAATATTTCTTCATCAGATACCTCAAATATTTCTTCAAATACAACCAGTTCAAATGATTCAATATCAAATACTTCTTCATCAGAAGCCTCAAATATTTCTTCAAATACAAGCAGTTCAAATGATTCAACATCAAATATTTCTTCATCAGATACCTCAAATATT
>JFJP01040723.1_pt1 | contig 10769 bp, 1 predicted proteins | sample 431651 | NCBI WGS metagenome assembly JFJP01 (sample SAMN02602958, study PRJNA72255) | Microbial mat metagenome, whole genome shotgun sequencing project. | biome: fresh water; feature: sink hole; material: water; isolation source: purple microbial (photo- and chemosynthetic) mats found in...
ACAGAGATAAGGGGCAAGCTCACCCGGCTTAGAACCGTGTCGTACCCAAAGCCAGTGGCCTTTTTTTATGGCCTAGTGCAATCAATTGCACATAGTATTTCAAAGGTATGTGCCACGGGTGCTAAGATAGGGGCGTGTTGAAAGACACAAACCCTTTAACCTGTGTGGAGAACGAGATGAGTGATGATATGTTGGCGGTTATGCCTGAGCCGATCATGGTTACCCTTCGCGGTGAAACCTTTGAAATCAAGCAAATTCGTGTGGGCCAACTTTCTAAGGCCATGCGTATTACCCACCCCTTCTATGAGCAGCTAAAGTCTGCAAAAGACAAGGCAAAGAGCGCCAAGTCAGAAGAGGAAAACACCTATGGGTTCGATATTTACTCGTTGGTCATGGAGAACAGTGACACCGTGCTAGAACTCGTGGCCTTGCTGGTAAACAAACCCCGCGACTGGGTGGACGACCTTGGTGTGGATGAACTGGTACAACTGTTTGGGGCGATAGTAGAGGTAAACCTCGATTTTTTTACCCAGAGAGTGCTCCCCTTGTTATCAGGGCTGGTAGCGGGAGTAAGCGGAAAGCTGTTCAAGACCCCGCAAGCTGGTCCAACTCTTTCCAAACCCTGATAAGAAACGGCCACAGGTATAACGACATTCTGTTGTATACCTACCCCCAGTTTAAGGCCTTTCTAAAGGCCATAGGCAGGGGTTGGGCCAATGAACTAAGTGACTTAACTTGGGCTAATTTCGTAGGCACCAACGCAGACGGAAAAAAGCTCCAGGAAATAATCCAAACTTTGCGAGATTAACATGGCATCCACCCTTGAAATTAAGATTAAACTGCTTGTCGAGGGTCTGACAGACCTGCAAAAGGTTATTGATTCAATAACCAGAGCAGGTACTGCGGGGTCAACAGCCGGTGCCGGTATAACGTCCGCAACTACAGCTACACAATCCCTGTCCACGGGGATGACCAATATGGGTGCTGCGGCCAATGCTGCGGCCCTACAGGTAGCTGCTAATGCCGCCGCCGCATCCGCTGCTACCAATACTAACGCTGGTCTAACTGCTACCGCTCAAGAAGCCGCTACTACTCTACGTAACGTGGCTGATGCGGCTACTGCAAACTCAAAGGCCATGCTTGAGCAGGCCAAGACGATGCAGACCAGTGCTACATCGTCCACAGATGCGGCTGCTAAGGCCCAGACCGCAACCAACGCCTACCAACTACTGGCTACAGCGGCTAGGGAGGATGCCGCCGCCCTAGGTGGTACAAATGTCGCTGCCAACTCCTTGGCTACGACAATGACCGCCACGGCCAAGGCCATGCAGGACGAGGCCACCGCCCTATTCGCATCCGGTAAAAGTGCCCAGGATGCAGCAACTGCTTATAAAACTTTAGCCACTGCTGCCAACTCCAATGCTACCGCCCTAGATGCTGAGGCTAAGGCCTTACAAACTTCTATCTCTGGTAATTCAATACTTGGTGGTATTGTTTCGTCATTTACAAAGTCAGCCAAGGCCAAGGCTGAAGCGTCCCAGGCAATGGCTGTGACAGATAATAACGCCGCCATTGCTGCTGTATCTGCTGCAAAAGCGGCAGAAGAACTAGCGGTTTCCGCAAACAATGCAGCCACGTCAATGGAAAGTGCCGCTGTTGCTGCAAAAAGCAAAGCGGCTTCTGATGCTGATGCGGCTACTGCTGCAACTACAGCAGCAACCACATTGCAGTCCCAGGCAACCGCTGCAACTACAACTTCTACTCAATTGGAAGCGGCTGCTGTAGCAGCAAGAGCTAAGGCTACAGCAGACCAGTCCCTTGCGACAGCCGCTGCTGCCACCGCCACCGCCCTAGGAGGCCTAGACGTTGGGGCCAATAGCCTAGCTACGTCCTTACAGGCTACAGCCGTTTCCTCTGAATCACTGGCAGTTTCCGCAGAGAGTGCCGCCACTTCTGCCACTGCCACCGCTACCGCCTTAGAGGGGCAGGCAATTTCAGCTACAAGTGCGGCTACGGCCCTAACTACCGCTGCCACAAGCGCAGAGTCTGCTGCTGTATCCGCTGAGAGCTTGGCTACCGCAGAACGTAGTTCAGCACAGGCACTGGCAACCGCATCAGGCGCGGCCCTGAGTAATGCACAGGCTATGACAGCCATTGCCCGTACCTCACAAGATGTGGCTAGCTCCTTGTCTTCAGTAGCAGGGGGTGCTGGTGCCATGGGTGGTGCGCTAACCGCTGCTGGTGGCGGGGCAGGTAAAGCAAAAGGGGGATTAAATGATGTGTTGGGCTCTGTAAAGGCCCTAAAAGACCCGGTGGGCTCTGTAAAAGGTCAATTAAAAGACTTGGCCGGTACTCTAATGTCCCTAGCCGCTGTTTATGGTGTAGCCAAGACCGCAGAGTATGCGGCTAGAACAGAAGTGCTGGGTATTACTCTTAAAGTGGTTGGTCAGAATGCTGGGTACTCTGAGAAGGAGATTAAAGGGTTTCAGAAGGCCGTAGAGAAGCAGGGTATCACCACCCAAGATGCCGCTGACTCAATGACCAAGATGATTCAGGCTGGCCTACCATTAGGTCCCCAGTCTGAGGGTTCGGCATCCAATGTGGAACGCCTAGCCCGCGCTGCCCAAGATTTGGCTGTTGTTACCGGAGAAGGTTCCTCCCAAACCTTTGCTAGGTTGATAGTCAATATCCAGCAGTTGGATACTATGGGTATGCGGTTCATGGGATTGGCTGTTGACATAGAAGCCGCCCAAAATAAGTACGCAATCTCTGTAGGAAAGGCATCAACGGCCCTTTCACAGCAAGAAAAGATATTGGCCGTAAATAATGCGGCCTTGATTGAAGCCGCTAAACTGTCCGGGGCTTATGAACAGTCAATGGAGGCAGTGGGTAAAAAGGCAGGCTCTCTAGAACGGTACACCAAGACCCTAGCAGACAGTTTAGGCAAACAACTTTTACCCGCCTACGGTGCGCTGGTAGATGAGGCCACCTTCCTTCTGAAGTCTTTTGATGCCATAGCCAAATCTACTGACCTTACGGGGGAGGCTGTAGATAAATACGGAAAAGCCACCGGTAAAGCCGGGAATGTGGCCAAGTCTACAGGTGAGGAAGTTAGGAAGTTTTCCTCAGAGCTTACAGAAATGGGAGTATCTGTGGCCAAACTGGCCTCCGATAATGTAAGGTCCTTGGGGACTATTGTTGACGGATTTATTGGCGTAGGTATTGAAATAGCGGCGTTTATTAACGACCTGATAGCGGTAGGGGATGAGCTAGGTGTTTTTGACGGAATTATCGGTACCGTAGCCTTAGGTGTAGCTGGGTTGAAAGACGGAGTTTCTATATTTCATGCCGTGACTAACGCGGTTTTTGGGGCAGTTATTGACGTTATGGGTGACGTTATTAAGGTTTTTGGGTACTTTATCGGGCTAGTACCCGGACTTGGTGATATTGGGGCCTCTATTCAGGAGGTTGGTGATAAATGGAAGTTAGCCGGTAACAATATCATAGATCGTGGTGAGAAGATAATCCAAAATATGGCAGAGGGTAACTCTGCTACCATGAAGTTCATGGGAGCGGTTCAACAGGCTACCATTGTCTTGGGCGATTTTGGTAAGGCTGGCAATATCGTCATGCTTACCAAGGAGATGGCCCTGCTACAGGAGGCAACGGTTCGCAACTCCCTGACGTTCCAGGACCTGGCTAAAGCCAACACCTTGGTAACCGATCAGACCGTAAAACTTATCACCCAGACTAAGCTATCTAAGGAAGACCTAGAAAAGCTGATAACTACCGCCATGTCTGCCGGGGTAGTGCTTCCAAAACAATTCCAGAACATCGTTAGTGCAATGGAAGCACTGAAGGTGAAAGCGGCAGAAGTTAAAAAGTCTGTAGATACGATTGGTACTGGTACCAATATAAAAGATTTGACCGACCAAACAAACCAGTTACAACGTGCCGTATCGGATGGTGCAATATCTGCCTCACTTGCGTCCGTTAAGATGTTGCAGTTGGATAACTCCCAAAAAGTTATAGCCGCAACAACTAAACTTACTACCAAAGAGGTATTTGAGTTTTCTAAAGCAGTGTCTGCTGTAGGTGCCATCCTACAAACCAAGTTTGATGAGGCTATGAAGGGCATGGGCTCTAACATGTCCGAGCTTAAAACAGGGGTTGAAGCCAAGTCAGCCGCCATCGTTGCTAGCCTGGAAACAATTGCAGGTAGTGTGCTGGCCACCGGCAACACTTTCTCTCTGTACTTTGAGAAAGCCCTGGACCAGACAAAAAATGTGTCCATGCTCGAAGGGCTGGGTAAGGCCGTAGATGCTGTCCGGGAGAAGGGTAACAACCTACTCAACATTGGTGAACTAAAGGCAGGTGGTGAGGCTATACAACAAGCAGCGATAGCCTCCGTTCAACTGGCACAGAAGTTTGACGAAGTATTTGCGGCCCAGCTAAAGGCCGTAAGCACTAAGAACGAGTGGGATATTCTCATAGGTTCGGTAGTACGATTAGGGTCAGAAGGGAAAATATCCTCTGATGCAATCGTGGTGGCTACCGACCAGATGATTATAAAACTACGGCAAATGTCCCCAGAATATATTGCCGTAGGTAAGGCCATAGAAGCTCTTGAGCCAGTAGCCAAGGCCTTGGACACCCAGCTAAAGCTGATCAATGAGACAGTCGGCAAGACCGCAGCACAGGCCGAGGCCTCCTATGGTGCTATGAGCAAAGGTTTTGAGCAGCTTAGTAAACTGGCAGGGGACTTTACAAAAACTGCCCTATCCGAGATAGAGGCATACTACAAACAACAGGACGCAAAAATAACAGCGTCTGCTACGAGTGCGACAGAGGCTGATAAGAGGAAGTTGGAATCCTTCATAAACTGTGAGAACGATAAAATTGCGGCACTGACTAAAGGCGCAGACGCACAGGCCGGATTTGACGCAAAAGCCGCTGCTGCTGCTAAGTCAGCGTTAGACGTAAAACTTGCTGCTCTAACCCAAGAGGAGATTAAGGTAGGCGAGGCCCTGGGTAAGAAACTTACCTCTCAGGCCACCCACGACCAGCAGATTGCTGACTTGGCACTCAAGAAGAAAAACCTGCTTAACGACTTCAACTCCAAGACCACGCAGGACAAGATAACGGCCTTGGAGTCCCGTAAAGCCAGCTACGACCAGTACATAAACGCCTTAATGGCTAAAGAGGCCGAGTTACTAAACCAAATCAAGAGCAATGATGAGGCGGTAAAACAATTAAAAATGTCGTCAGCAGACCTTATCCGTAGTATGGAAAAAGGGGCGATGAAGGATGCTGAAAAGTATTACGCTAATGTGTCTGATTTGGCTAAGAAGCAGTCAGAGTTGGTGGCTGCTGCGGCTAAAGGGGATACTAAGGTAGCTGAGAAGTTGTACGGTGATGTAACCTCTCTAGCCCAGACCTTGACCGCAGGGTATTCTGAAAACGGTAAAGTGATAGTCGCTGCAACGGATGGCGCTAGACGTGGAGGAGATGCCGTAGCAGAAGGTGCCGCCGCATTGGCTACAGCTTATGCTAATTCCAACTCCAGTATCAATTCCGGTCTAAATACTGTTATTGGTAACTTATCTCAGATGAGGAGCATGTCTGCCGGGGTGGTTGATAAACTAAAAGAACTTAGAACTTCCTTAGAGTCCGGTATTAAAGGCAATATCTCCCTGAACTCTGCGGATGCGATGCAGAAAGCCAAAGACCTACAGGCTTTGCTGGGGAAGCAAGAGTACGTCAAGTCAGTCAAGCTGAAAGTTGATGAGGCTACTGAGGCCCTGAATGTAATGCGGGCTGATGTGGAGAAAGGTGGACCCTTCAAGTTACACCCTGTTGTGACTGCGGTTGAAGCTGCGCTAGACAATATACGTACTGACTTGTCCCTACCAATGGAGATGCGTGTGAGTGCCGCGCAAGCACTCAAGGATGTTAGGGCTGTTACCCTTGCCATTGAAGAAACGGCTAAGATGAAAGCCATTGAGCTTACCATCAAGGATAACGCCAAGGACGTAGAAGCTAGTGTCACTGGTCTGAAGGCCAAAGTGCTAGACCTGGAAAAAGGCGGCACGGTAACCATTAAAGCAGAAACTGCTGCAACTCAAACCGCTATAGAGGCAGTCAAAGCGGCTGATGCCAACCTCAAGGCCTTGTTAGAGAAGGAGAAGAAGTTAGTAGTCGGCTCTAAAGAGGCTATTGCCACCATAGATGCAGCAAAAACTGCAAAAGAGTCGCTGGATAAAGCTCTTGACCTACAGAAAACCATCAATGTTGATACCAGCGCCCTGAAGCTGGCAATGGCCGATGTGATGGTTAAGCAGAAAGAGTTTGACGATGCGGTAAAGGCTAAAAAGGAACTGGAGCTATCCGGTGCCAACGCCTCAGCCGCTATAGAGACGGTAAAGACAAAGCAAAAAGAGCTGGGTATGGCTCTGGCTACCGAGCTTTCACTGAAGATAGGCATTGATACAGCTACTAATGAACTCAATAAGATAACTACCCAGAGCACCACCATGCAGGGGGCTGTAGGCCTTCTTACGGTAGTGAAGGTGGACGTAAATGATGCTCTCAAAAACGTCAATAGTGTAAAGGACGCTAAGGATGCCCTAGATAAGGCAATGCTAAACACCCCTGCCATGGTGGTTATTACCGACAAGGTAAATACAGACCTAGCGGCTATCAAGCTGATACAGGAAGAGATAAAGAAGCCTGTCCCAGTTGGCCTCACTACCGAGCAAGCGACAGAACGTACAAATACGCTTCAAGCCAAGTTAGTTGCCCTTGAGGCACAGGCTAAAAAAGATTTAGCTATAAAGGCCACCATAGAGGGTGAGGTAGAGGTCAACCTTGTTGAGAAGGCTCTTAAAGGAGTGGTCGTACAACAAGATACGGTGAATGGGAAGACCACTATTGTTAAAGTAGAAGGTGAACCCGCCATTGCCGGGATTAAGAAGGGCCTAGAAGGGGCATCTTCTGCCATTAACACTATAAATGGGCAAACTGTAGCTCCGTCTGTTAATACTATGCCCATAGATGGGTTTATCTCCAAAGTTCAATCTGCCCTAGATTGGTGGAGAAAACTTGGGGAGGCAAAAGGTGGCATAGATGATACCTTCCCTATGCCAAATCTGCCTAAAAAGCCAGATTCTCCTAACGCGCCAGAGACCAGTTCAGATGTAAACGACTATTTCCCGCTAAAAAAACCTTCCGAGCCTAAAAAGCCCGTTGCCCCTACCCCCGAAGAGGTGTCCCGGAAGGCTAGAGAGGCCGCTCAGGATGTAAAAGATGCGGATACCATTGCTGCCTCTATTAAAGCCCTCAAACAGCTTAATGGACCAACCCCCGCTGAGGTAGAGGCCGCTAATGCTGCCAAGATCGCCGCTGCTGATAAGGCCAACCCTGACCTTGCCAAGACCCCAGTTAACAAGCCTAAGCCCAAGCCCACACCTGATGCCACTGGCCTTGCCCCTGGTGAGTCTGGGTCTAGGACAGGGATGCCTTCCATGCATCAGGACAGTGGTAAGTATGTACCACCTGCAAGTGATTCATCCCCTAGCAACAGAAATAACCAGACTGGAAATAAAACACCTAGTAAGGCTGCTGAAGACCCATCCAAGACCATTTTTAAGGTGGTGGATAGCGACGGAAAAGTAACGTACTCCAATCAACGTCCTAGTGCAGATGCTAAGCCTGTGGACTTGTCTAAGCCCATGGACTTGTCTAAGCCCAAACCTGAAGCAGCGCCACTACCCCCTATAGTTACGCAAGACCAGCGTGATGATGAGGCTGGTAGACCCCGTAGAGGTCCCGTAGAGGTTGGGCCAAAAGGCCCGGCAGAGCGCATGGCTGATGCTGTTAATCGCCCACCTGCCGATGCCCTTGGTACCTGGTACGATGAAAAAATGAGGGTAGATGCGTCTGAGGCTAAGAACAATCAGACGTTGGCTGCACAGGCTAAGGCCAATGGGTATAAGCCAACGGTTTTGGATAATCTAAAAGCCTCAAAATCAGTACCCCAAGACCAGAATAATCCTAGTCAATACAATCCGGTTACGCCCCCTGTGCAATCAATTGCACCCAAAGCCTCTGAACCGTCACCACAGTTCCCGCTAGAAGGTAACGCCAAACAGGTAGCAGACGCTACCCTAGCTACCGCCAAGAAGCTGAAAAAGGATGTGGCGGCTGAGATGCCGATTCCTGCCCCGGTAACTACTGACGCACCAGAACAGGCTAAGGCCATTGACACCGCCCTTAAAGGAATACCTGACGCAACACCGAAAGTGGCTGTTGATGACAACGATGTATCCCCGGCAATAGCCGGTGTAAACAAGGATATAGCCACTGTAGAACCCACCGTACCGGTTGATATAGCGGCAACGTCTAATATGGGACCAGTTGCACAAGCGGCAAATGTAGCGGCTGCTAGTGTTCCTACGAAAATAAATACTGACTTCATGGGTAACCCCAAATCAGCCGAGGAAGCTGCGTCAGGGGCTAACTTAGCTATAGCAAGCGTCCCCGTAGAGACTGAGGCAAAAATTAGTGGTGCATCTGATGTTCCAGGTAAAGTAGACCTGTCGAATGCTGCCCTAGCGGCAATGCCCCCGATAACCCCGGTAAAAATTGAAACTGCTACCAACGCCCCAGAAGTAGCTCAGACTTCTACCGAAGCAGTAACTGGCGTACCTGATGTAACCCCCAAAATCAATCCTGATGATTCTGCTGTTGGACCGGCTGTAGCAGCGTCTGATACCGCAATGGGTGCGGCCAAGGGGGCAGAGCCTGCCATTGAACCAGACACCTCTGGTGTGGCAGCAGCAGTCAGTGCTTCTGATACTGCCTTGGATGCGGCAAAAGGCGCAGACCCTGCTATTACACCCGATACAAGTGCAGTTCAGCCCTCCGTAGCCGCATCTGATACCGCCTTGGGTGCTGCCAAGGGCGCAGACCCTGCTATTACACCGAACATTGATGCGGTAAGCCCAGCAGTTACGTCCTCTGATACCGCCTTGGGTGCGGCAAAAGGAGCTGAGCCCGCCATTACACCGAACATTGATAGTGTTGCCCCGGCTGTAACCGCATCTGACACCACCATTGCGGCTGCACATGGGGCTACACCAGCCATCACACCAAATACTGATGCAGTATCCCCGGCTGTAGCCGCCTCAGATACAGCATTAGCTGCTGCACAGGGTGCATCCCCTGACATAATCCCTGATACTACGGCTGTACAACCGGCTATAGCCGCTTCTGACGCAGCAGTTACAGCAGCCCAAGGTGCAACACCTGACATTATTCCAGATACCACCGGGGTACAACCCGCCGTAGATGCCTCCAATGCAGCAGTTACAGCAGCGCAAGGGGCGACACCTGACATTATTCCAGATACCACTGCTGTACAACCGGCAGTAGATGCCTCCAATGCGGCTGTTGGTGCTGCCCAAGGTGCAACACCTGACATTGTTCCAGACACCACTGCTGTACAACCGGCAGTAGATGCCTCCAATGCGGCTGTTACAGCAGCGCAAGGTGCATCCCCTGCTATCACACCGGATATTACGGCTGTAGTGCCAGCAGTTGCCGAATCTGATGCAGCAATGGGTGCGGCTCAAGATGCAGCACCAGCGATCATCCCTGACACAGCCGCTGTAGGGCCTGCTGTGGACTCGGTAAATGCCGCCCTTGGGACGGTAAAATCAGATACCACAGCTACGGTAACCGTGTCTTCTAATGATGGGCAGGTAGTGCCAGCAGTAGTGACCTCTTTGGGCAGTATCCCGGATTCCGAGACCGTAGATATATCTGCTACCTCAACGGTAGAGCCTGTGGCTGCTGCTGCTACCGCCGCCGTGGAAGCGGTTCCAGACCTTGCAACTGTAGATATAGCCGCAACCTCAGATGTGCCTGATAAGGCAGAAGAGGCTACCACGGCCTTACGCGACATACCACCTGAAGTAACCACGGAAATGAATGCCTCTGGTGATCTAGTGGAGGGGGCAATAGCAGCAGCAGATGCAGCAAAAGCCATACCTACAGAAACCAATACAGACATAAACGGTACGGATAACCTATCACCCACCGTTACTACAGCACAGGGAGCGGTATCTAGTTTGACCGGAACCACCGTATCTCTGGATGGAACGGATAATGTGTCCCCCGTAGTGTCTACTGCACAGGGGTCTGTAAGTGGATTGACTGGCACCTCCGTATCCTTGGATGCTGTGGACAACGTGTCACCCCCGGCCTGGGCTGCTAAAGCATCAGTGGATGCTGTACCAGACAAGACAGTTACCCTTACCGGCGTTGCTGATATGGCGCAGGTAGAGGCTGCACCTGCCAAGCTAACAGCGGTAGAAGACGAGTCAGCAACCCTTACCATTACCGAGAACTCTAGTGAAGTTGTCAGCACCGTACAGTCTGCTTTGGGTGGGTTGAGCACCAGTAGCCAACACCAAGTTAATGACAACGCTAGTGAAGCCGCAGGAAATATCAATGCCCTGAGTGGGATGAACACCAGTTCGACGCACACCATTCACATAGTGAAGGTAGAAGACAACAAGACCGGTGGTGAGGCTGGCATGGTTGAGTACACTGGTGGTAGCCTTACTGCCATTGGTAGCGGGTCTAGTTCTAGTAGTTCTAGTAGTTCTAGTGGCTCCAATACGTACTCTGGCCCCAGTTCATCCTCAGGGTTGTCTGGTGTAGATGTGGTAGGTATGTCTGGTAGCGCCCCATCCGAGTTTGCTAGA
>JFJP01040724.1_pt1 | contig 10768 bp, 4 predicted proteins | sample 431651 | NCBI WGS metagenome assembly JFJP01 (sample SAMN02602958, study PRJNA72255) | Microbial mat metagenome, whole genome shotgun sequencing project. | biome: fresh water; feature: sink hole; material: water; isolation source: purple microbial (photo- and chemosynthetic) mats found in...
GAACTTCAATCCATTGCAATTGACCAATTGACAGAACACTCAAAACGTTCTGCACTTGAGGCATTGTTGCATGAAGTTTTAAATAATGTTTTATCTATCAACGAAATAAAAATATTGCACGAACCCAAACGCAAAGAAAATTACGGTTCGCCCGATTTTAAAATTTATTCGGCAAGTTCTATCATTGGTTATGTCGAAAATAAAAAGATTGGCGAAAATCTGAATAAAATTATCGCTTCGCCACAAATACAAAAATACCGCGAACTTTCGCCCAACCTATTAATTACCAATTATTTAGATTTCGTTTGGATAAAGGGCGACACCATTCAAAGCGAAACGCTTTGTAGTGTTTCGGATTTAGATGATAAAAATCTTTCCAAAAGTTCAAAACTTTTGGAAAGTTCACAGAAGATTGAAAATCTGTTAATTAACTTCTTTTCGCAAGCCACCATCGGCATATCAAATGCCCATGACCTTGCAATAGCTTTAGCTGTAAGAGCCAGAAATTTGAAAAATTATTTAACTGATAATCTTGAAAATCAGTATAATACCGAATTTGAAAATACCGATTCGTTATTGAATGGACTTTACAAAACATTCAAAACACACGTATTCAACGAATTAACTATTTCTGAATTTTCCGATGCTTTTGCTCAAATGTTGGTGTATGGTTTATTTTTGGCAAAACTAAATGCTGATAATAAAGAAGTTACGCTTTACACAGCAAAACAATACATTCCACAATCGTTTGAACTCATCCGCGAATTAGTAGGTTTCCTCGATGAATTGGATAACGAAGAGTACAAAGATACCCGCTGGATAATTGAAGAAACCATTTCCATAATGAATAATTTGGATTTGGCAGAGTTGAAGAAATCGCTTTCATTTCAACTTCCCGAAAGTTTTAAACTTTCGGAAAGTTCCGAACTTTCAGAAAGTTATGGAGACCCATACATATATTTCTACGAAACATTTTTGGCTGCCTACGACAGCAAACTGCGCAAAGCAAAAGGCGTTTATTACACACCACCACAAGTTGTAAATTTTATAGTTCGGGCTATAAATCAGGTACTTAAAAATACATTTGGAATCGAAAACGGATTTGCACAATCCGAAAAAGTTACCGTTCTGGATTTTGCAACCGGTACCGGTACGTTTTTAATCGAAATATTAAAACAAATTTTTGAAACCATATCGCCTCAAAATGAAGCATTTAAACAAATGCTTATCAAAGAACATATCTTAAAAAATTTCTATGGTTTTGAGTATCTGATTGCACCTTACACCGTTGCACACCTCAAACTTTCGCAATTTCTGAAAGAAAACAATTACGAATTGCAGGGCAAAGAGCGGTTTCAACTTTTCTTAACCAACACACTCGAACCCGTTGCCGATATACCACCCAATATATTCACAAAAGCACTTTCGGCAGAGGGCAAATTGGCTCAAAAAATTAAAGATAAATCCATACTTGTTATCACCGGCAATCCGCCATATTCGGGGCATTCAAAAAATACTGGAGCTTGGATTTCAAATTTGTTGAGGGGAAACGATATTTGGGCAAAAGAGAAAATCGAAAAACAAGCAAATTATTTTCTGTGCGACAACAAACCTTTGGGAGAGCGCAATCCAAAGTGGCTGCAAGACGACTATGTAAAGTTCATTCGCTTTGCGCAATACAAAATTGACAGTGCCGGACAGGGCATTGTGGGGATAATTACCAACCATTCGTTTTTAGACAATCCCACATTCCGTGGTATGCGCCAAAGTCTGATGCAATCGTTTGACCAGCTCTATTTTATTGATTTACATGGAAATGCAAAGAAAAGAGAAAAATCCGCTGATGGCAAGGCAGACCAAAATGTGTTTGATATTGAACAAGGAGTTGCAATTTCAATTTTCATTAAAAATAAAAATCTTGCCGATTTCAAAAATCCGCAAGGTTTAGGTAGAGTTTTTCATACTGATTTTCGTGGCAGCCGCAAACAAAAATTCGATTTATGTATAAACAATTCAATTGATACACTGAACTTTACAGAAGTAAAACCCAATTCGCCATTTTATTTGTTTGTTCCCTTAAATGAAACATTGCGTAAACAGTATGATAGTTTTTATGATGTTAAAAATATTTTTGAAAAAAATAGCTTGGGAATTTTAACACACCGCGACCATTTTTTGGTTGATTTTGAGCGCAATAGCTTATACAATAAAATAAATTCTTTTAAACATTCCGATAACCCTTATCAGGCAAAAAGTAAATTCGATTTAGAAGATACAAGAGATTGGAAAGTTGAGGAGGCGCTAATAAAGTTGAAAAAAAATGAAATCGTTATTGAATCATACAACTATCGTCCTTTTGATGAACGGTACATTTGTTATAATGACGAATTGGTTGAACGAAGACGATACGAAATAATGCAACATTTGTTAAACCACGAAAACAAATCTTTGATTTTGGGACGAGCTGGTCAAAACGTTGAAAAAGGTTTATGGAATTTGTGTTTTGTGTCCAATAAAATTTCAGATGCAAATATTTTTTACAGAGGAGGTGGGACTACTTTTCCCCTTTATTTATACGAAGTGCAGAAGAAAACTCTTTTCAAAAAAGAAAAACCGCAAAAACAACTTTCTAAATACGAACAAGAGTTGAACGAACACACCATTCGGTTTAATAAAGCGGTTTCGGAAATACACAGGCACGAACAATTGTTTGCGAAAAATCAACATCCAAGTCAGGACGAAATTGATTATTTTGAAGAACATCGTTCAACTTTTGAAGAATACAAAACCTCTTACGAAAAACTAAAAGAACATTACAATAAACTGATTGGTACAACTCTAAAAGAAATCAAAGAATCAGAAGAAAATAAAATCGAATTTTTAGAAGATGGAGTAATAAAACGTCCCAATTTTTCAACAGAATTTATTCAATTTATCAGACAAAAATACACGAAAAACTATTCGCCAGAGCAAATTTTTAGTTACATTTATGCCGTTTTGCACAGCCCTACATACAGAGAAAAATATGCTGATTTTCTGAAAATTGATTTCCCGAAAATTCCTTTTTGCGAAGATGAAAGTACATTTGAGAATTTATCGGATTTAGGAACTCAACTAATTAAATATCATTTGTTTGAAGAAATTCCTTCGGGCATAGAATACAAAGATTTTGGACAAATGTGTGGTGAAGGACAAACTACTGTCGAAAAAACTGAATTTAACGCTAACAGGCTGTATATCAATAAAAATATTTATTTCGATACAATTTCTGAGGAAGTTTACAATTTCTATATTGGTGGATATCAGGTATTAGATAAATATTTGAAAGACCGGAAAGGTAAAGAGTTGCAAATGAACGAAGTGCTGAATGTTGCTAAAATTGTAAAAGTAATTTCGTTTACTTTAAAACAAATGGAATTAATTGATAATGAAATAGTTGAATGGATATAAAATTTATTATATTATAGATGAAAGACCTACCCCAAATAGTTGCCGAATTTGATGTGCAAAGTGAAGTGCGCTTGCTCAAACAACTCATCAATATACGGATGAGGCATTTGAGAAGTGGTATTCCATCTGGGGTGGATATTGCCGAAAATTTGTATAAACGCGCCAATTCCAATCACTTACCGATACACGAAAAGGTGATTCTTTCTACCGGACTTTTATCGTATATGGAGCCGCACTATTTTTCGCGCTATTTTATTAATGCTCAAAATATTGATAATAAGGATATTATATTTGGTGGTGTATTGCAAAACGAAAAATTTTACCCAACTGTTCAGACTTGTTTGTTTCTGATTTTGGGTACACACGGAAATAATTCCGAAAAACAGCAGGAGGTATATCGTCTTTTTAAAGGAAATAGTAACATTCACAAATTTATATACTTAGACGATAATCAACCCGATATTAATTTATTGAATCGCAAATTTGAGTTGCGCGACGAAATTATATCGAATTTAGTGTATAAAACCGAATACGCACCCGAATTTGATGCTAATTTTCCTGCAAAACTACTTGAAACTCAAATGAATTGGGACGACCTTGTGTTGCCTTACCAAACATTTGAGAATCTGGAAGAAATTGTCAATTGGGCAATTTATAACCAGCGGGTTTTCAGTGAGTTTAAGCTGGGGCGCAAACTCAAAAAAGGTTTTCGTGCCTTATTTTATGGTGCATCGGGTACGGGCAAAACACTCACTGCTTCGTTGATCGGAAAAAGGGTGGATATGCCGGTCTATCGTATTGATATTGCGTACATTGTGTCGAAATATGTAGGTGAAACAGAAAAGAATTTGGAGAAAATTTTTGAACACGCAGAAAACAAAAATTGGATTTTATTTTTTGATGAGGCAGAATCCATGTTCGGAAAAAGAACAGCAACCCGTTCATCAAACGACCGGTTTGCAAATCAGCAGGTTGCGTATTTGTTGCAGCGAATAGAGGATTTCCCCGGAATTATTATTTTGGCATCAAACAAAAAAGGGGAGATGGATCCGGCATTTGTGCGGCGTTTTCAACTTATGCTTGAGTTTAAAATACCGGCACCCAACGAAAGATTGCAGTTGTGGCAAAAAGGTCTGAACGAAGATTTTATTTTGAATGCCGATGTTGATTTACGCGAAATTGCTGAAAAATACGAAGTTACAGGCGGAACTCTCATTAATATTTTACGAAATCTAAGTATCAACGCTCTGATTAACAATACACGTGAAGTGAATCACAAAAATATTATTGAAAACATTGAACGTGAGTTCATTAAACTTGGAAAAACGGTTAATTCAATTTGAAAAATCGAATTACCTTTTTGGCAGAGATAAAAAATAAGTAAAAATGCAAAAATTTAAAGCAAAACCATTTTTAAAATGGGCAGGTGGTAAAGGGCAATTAATTAGCCAATTTCAAGAGTATTATCCAAAGGATTTATATTCATCAAAAATTGATAAATATATCGAACCTTTTATTGGAGGTGGTGCTATTTTTTTCGATATAATGCAAAATTTTAATATAAATTACGCATACATTTCTGATGTAAATAAAGATTTAATTTTAACATACAAAGTAATTCAACAAAAACCAGATATTCTTTGCGATTTTTTGGAACAATATCAAAATGAATATGATAGAACAATTCAAGACAATAGAAATAATTTATTTTTGACTATTAGAAAACATTTTAATAATCAACGATTTGAGATTAATTACAAACAATTATCTGATAATTGGATACCAAGAGCAGCACAATTAATTTTTCTGAATAAAACTTGTTTTAACGGTTTATATCGGTTAAATTCAAAAGGAGAATTTAATGTTCCCTATGGAAAATATCCGAACCCAACAATTTTAGATAGTGAAAATATTTTTGCAACATCAAAACTGTTACAAAGCGTAGAAATTAGAAACGCAAATTATAATGAATGTTTTAATGAAACAACTTCAACTTCATTTGTTTATTTTGACCCACCGTATAAACCAATTAGTAAAACTGCAAGTTTTACAACTTATACAGGAACTGAATTTACAGATAAAGAACAAATTGAATTGGCAAATTTTTACAGAAAACTTGACATTGAAAAACAAGCGAAATTAATGTTAAGCAATTCAGATCCCAAAAATGAAAATCCTGAAGATAAATTTTTTGAAACCGTATTTAAAAATTATAATTTGCATAGAGTTAGTGCGTCAAGAGCAATAAATTGTAATGGAGAAAAACGAGGGAAAATTAACGAATTAGTAATAACAAACTATACAATTTAACATTCAATCACATGAACAAAAAAGACGAAGTTATAACAGAGATTTTTTTGAAATGTCAAAAAACGGAAAATTATATATTTGACAATGAATTAGTAAAAGATGTTTCTAAAAAAGTTGGTTTTGGAAATCCATTTGATGCAACTAAAATAGACAACAAAAGTAAACTTCCTGAAATACTTTTGGAAAACGATTTTGCTGTTATTCATTTAGGAAGTGGTAGACATAAATTTATTAAAGGAATTGATAAAATATATCACGATTTTGAACCAATACAAAAAACTGTAAATTGGGAATATAAAAAAAGTATTCTAAACCAATATAATACAAGCGAAAGCAATATTTTATCGGTTGCAAATAATCAAAGAATTTTACATGAGTTTTTGTTTGGAAACGATTTTGAATTTGATTTAGTAGATATAACCAAACGTCCAAAAACATATTTTCCTCACCGAACCAAAACAAGTTTTGAATATAATTTCGGCAAAGGAGTTACAATTAACTTAGATAATATTCAACTTGAAATTGACTTAACTATTGAATTTAAAGGGACTATTGCAGTTTTTGAGGGCAAAAACGGAAAACCTGATAATTTCGCTATTTATCAAATCTATCACCCGTTTTTATATTATTATCATGCCAACGAACATTCTGATATAAAGGGAAAAATAAAAGAAATTTTCGGCGTTTATGTTGTAAAAACTATTGAAGATAAAGTTACAAATCTAAAACTTTGGGCTTATACTTTTGAAAATCCTTTTGATATTACAAGTATCAAATTCGTAAAATCAAAATGTTATAAATTAATCGTTTAAGTTTTGTGATTATGTTAGAAAATTATAGAAATCAAATATTTAACAAAGATGTAATTGAAGTTTTAAAACAACTTCCAAGTAATTCATTAGATATGGTTTACGGCGACCCTGACTATAATGTGGGTATAAACTATGCTGGGAATAATTACACAAAAAAATGGAACGAATACATAGATTGGTATGTTACTTTAACCAAAGAATGTATGCGAGTATTAAAACCAACAGGTAGTTTATTTATGATGAATTATCCGAAACAAAACGCATACTTAAGAGTAAAATATTTAGATGAAAATGCTTATGATGTTCAAGATTACGTTTGGGTTTATAATACAAATGTGGGGCATAGCCCAAAAAGATTTACAACAGCACATCGTTCAATTTTACATGCGACTAAATCAAAAGAGAATAATTTTTACAAAAATCAAGTTGCGGTTCCATATCAAAACCCAACAGATAAAAGAATAAAAGGCAGAATAGAAGCAGGACATTTAGGTAGAATGCCATATTCGTGGTTTTACTTTGACTTGGTAAAAAATGTTTCAAAAGATAAAACATTTCATGCTTGCCAGATACCTTTAAATCTTGTTGAAATGCTAATTAAATCTTGCACTGTTGAAAATGACGATATTTTTATCCTTTTTGGGGGAAGCGGTTCAGAATTAATTTTAAGTAAAAAATTGAAACGAAATTTTATAAGTTGCGAATTGCACAAAGAATATTACGATATGATTTTAGATAGATTAAATAATAACGGACAAATTAAAGATGAATTTAAATTAGATTTTATACAGCAAAAAAACGGAACTTCAAATAATGATAAAATCACTCAATTATTCTAACTATGTTGTTTCAGAAATAACAACAACATCAAAAAAAGTAATTTTGAATCCTGAAATTTTAAAATAGTTGCAAATACGAAATAATTGATAAATGAGTAAATACGTAAGGGTGCTTCGACCAAAATATTGAATACGAACAAATTAATGTAGCAGATAAATTAGAAAAATAATATTCAAAAAGTAATATGCGAAACGAAAATCAAATAATAGAAGGAACTACGCACAGCAAACGAAACAATCCGGCTTTGGCAGTAGGTTATGCCAATGTTGACGAATTTTCGTTTGAAGACCTTTTGGTGTTTGCAAATGGATTTTCGCATCTGTTAAAATATTTCAACGAAAAAAATGAACTCGCTGGCGATTGGTCATCGTTTTGGCTGGATGAAACCATGGTTATTGCTGAAATAGTGAATATTGACATTGCCAAAGTGGAAAATATTTTCAAACAAAAATTGGATAAATCACTTCTTTTCCGTAGAAATGAAAAGAAAGCGCACTACCTTTGGAAAGCAATGGAACAAGTCTATTTTTTGGCAAATTTATTTGAGCAGTGGCTCACCAAACTAATTGAAGTAGAAAAACTTACCAACTCACAACTAAAACTGCGCGAAACTTTCGACCATATTTTTGCCAATTATCTAAACGAAGGTTATAGCAATGCTGTAAAAATTGAATCTCAAATTGCTGAAATTCATGCAAATAAGCCCGAATTAAAATACGATAAAAGTCTTCTCAAACATTATACATTGATTGAAATTGGTCTGACAGCTTCAAGCGATTTAACTGATGTAGGTGATTCTGACGGTCAGAGCGATATATTAGTCAATTCAATCATTCTTAAATTAGAGCATATTTTCAACAGTTTCAGTCAGTTAATTTACTCTCTGAAAGACGATGCGACTCAATATATGCAACAGTCGCTTTTGCGAAACGACCACTTGCCGCACATTGGTTTGTATCTGGCATTTCTGAAATTGTACAGCGAGTCGCAAGACAATATCAATCAATTGAATGAACGATTTATCGAATTTTATTATCGAAATAAGCTCAATCTGAAACCGCTTAGTTTTGAGAAAGATAAGGTATATCTGATTGCCAAATTGCAGGAAAATGTTGTCAATGCACTTGTTGCCAAAGGTGAACGTTTTGTGGCGGGTGAAGATAGTTTGGGTACAACCATTATTTACAGTGCAGACGAAAATTCACGACTCAATCAGGTGAATATCAGTAAATTGTGTAATGTATTTGTTGCACAGCAAAATTTAAGTGTGCGGGGTAGAGCAATTCCTTACGTTACAGGGATTTACTCATTGGAATTGCCAACAAAAATTCACACAGAAGAAGTAAGCGAAACCGAACTGAAAATTCCTGTTTTTGGAGTTGACCAGTCGAAACTGAGCGGCGACAACCGAATTATGAACGATGCTCGTTTGGGCTTTGCATTCAGTTCAAATAATTTTTTCCTTGAAAGTGGTCGTCGCGATGTAGATATGCAGTTCATTTTCACTGCCGAAAGTTTCAAACATCTTGTAAAACAGATAGATAACTTCAGTGCTTCTACCGGAAAAATGCGTACCGAAATCGTGGACAATATTTTTATGCACGCTTTCGATTTTACGCTAACTGCCACAGAATCTTGGTATTTGATACGAAAATATTCGATTTATATCAACGAAGAGGCACACTCAATTTTAGCCCGTTTCACCATTCCCGAAAATGCACCGGCAATTATTGCATATAATCCTGAAATACATGGTGGTAACTTCCAAACACCGTATCCGGTTTTCCGTTGTCTGCTCAATTCCGATTCGTATATTTATGCGTACAGTCAACTTCAAAAAATGGTGCTCGACCGCATTGATATTTCGGTGGAAGTTACCAATCACAATACGGTGAAAGTCTATAATCACTTTGGGCAAATGGACGAAAACAGCATTTACGCACCTTTTGGTCCCACACCCCGCAAAGGCGATTTTTTCATCATCGGAAGCAATGAAGTTTTCAACAAGGAATTGAAAGAGCTATCGGTTGATTTACAATGGTTTGAGTTGCCCGAAAACGGTTTTGGTGCGCATTACGAAAAATACTCTTTGGGTATTGATAACACGTCATTTAAAGTAAAAATTTCGATTTTGAACGAAGGAAAATGGAAGCCAACGCATGAAGAACAACAAAAAATCGAACTTTTTGCACAAGACGAAGAGCAAAATTTACTTGATAGTTTATCCATTGACAATCTGGACATTAGCCGAATTTGGCGTTCGTTCGATTCCGAAGAATTAGGCAAGCCAAAAGACTATACAACGCTCACACGCAGCGGTTTCCTTAAATTGGAACTTTGCGACCCCGAATTTAGCTTTGGGCACGATGTGTATCCCGCTGTTTTATCCAAAATGTTGTCGAAAAAGGGGCGTGGACCTTTCGCTTCCCCTAAGCCCGATATCACTGGTTTGAATCAACCGTATTCACCACAAATTCAACGACTTAGTTTGAATTACAAATCCGAATCAACTTTTACATTTTCGGCAACAGGCGATAATTTGAATCAGGCAGTAAACGAAATATTTTATCATCTCTATCCTTTTGGCGAAGTGCGGGTGTTCCCCAATCTTACTGTCAGAGAAATAAATGTTTTGCCCGAATTTGATTTCGAAGGTGCATTTTACATTGGTTTATCGAATGTTGAACCACCGCAAACAGTTAGTTTTCTGTTTGTTATGAAAGAAACCAGTACAGAATCAAGCGAAGAGCGCATTCCGCTAATTGTGTGGGAATATTTGGCAAACGACCACTGGACTCCTCTTGAACAAACGAAAATCTATATTGATGAAACCGACGGCTTGCGGCAAACTGGTTCGATTCAGGTGGAATTGCCAGCCGAAATTAAAAATAACAACGGACAGGTTGACGGTAACTTATTTTGGCTCAGGGTAAAAGCTGCCAACAACACAAATGTTGCAGCAAGTGTAATGAAAGCCTACACAGGAGTTTTCACCGCAACTCTTGACACTACGCAGGAATACGATAAAGAGGTGTATGGTAGGTCTTTACCTGCATTGGCAATAGAACGCGCAGCCGGAAATGTTGAAGGAATCCAAACCGTTACTCAGCCCTTGCCATCGTTCAACGGTGTGAAAGATGAAACTACACCACAGTTCTATCTGCGTGTAAGTGAGTTTCTTAAACACAAAAACAGAGCAATTACGGCTTCGGATATCGAAAAAATAGTTCTTCAAAAATTCAGACAAATTTACAAAGTAAGCTGTTTTCCAAATACTTCCAGTCGGGGTATGAATCAAACCGGAAATGTGTTGGTTGTTTTATTGCCCTATCCGCAATATAGTCTTACAAATGAAC
>JFJP01040725.1_pt1 | contig 10768 bp, 6 predicted proteins | sample 431651 | NCBI WGS metagenome assembly JFJP01 (sample SAMN02602958, study PRJNA72255) | Microbial mat metagenome, whole genome shotgun sequencing project. | biome: fresh water; feature: sink hole; material: water; isolation source: purple microbial (photo- and chemosynthetic) mats found in...
ACAATAACAGGTGCTCAATATGATACAGATTGGCATTATGTAGGAGCAGTAGGAGAACCAGCATTTCAAAATGGTTGGGTTAATTATAATACAGCTACATATCCTTCTGCTAGATTTAGAAAATTAACTTCAGGCTGTATTATTATGGAAGGGTTAGTAAAGAATGGAACTGTAGCATCTACTATATTTACATTACCAGTAGGATATAGACCAGCAGGAGGTATTTTACATTTACCTTTAGCTTCTCCTAATTCTCAAGATGTTGCCGCTTTTATTAATGTACTTCCTTCAGGTGATGTTAGGACTGGTGCTAGTAGTATGAATGATTGGGTGAGTTTGAACTCAGCACCTTTTTATGAATCAGGTGGGTATCCTGTTAAAGGGGCTACTGGTGACCCTGGTGCTGATGGTCCTCAAGGTCCTGCTGGTGAATTAATACTAGGGGATATTACTGGTGATTTACATGTTACAGGAGATTTAACTTTAGATGGTGTTATTAACGGGTTATCCTCAACATTATTAAGTTATCAAAAAGATTCAACAACAAGGACATTCACTACTGCGTATTCTGATGGGTGGATTACTAGTGCATTTACTGTTCCTAAAGGAACCGTATTTAAAGTAGATTTCTCTTTACCTTGTAGGAATGATTATGGAACATGGGGTGGTGGATATTTAGAATTATATTATGAACTTAATTTAGATAGTAATTGGATATCATTAGGTAATTCTGGTTATGATATGGCAGTAATGCATTTAGGTGCTGGTGATATTGCTACTTATAATAATGAATTTGTTCAGGACTTCTCGGCAAGAACACAAAATACACAAGTTAGATATAAGTTTAGCATGAAAGCATATGAGGGAACTTTATCTGTAAATGGTAGTCATGACATAACTGATGGTGCTCAAGGTGCTGGTAATGGTATTTTCTGGTCACATATTGTAGCTTATTCATTAACAGGGATTACTGGACCTCAAGGGGTTCCGGGTAGTATGACATTAGGAAGTGTTAATGGAGATTTAGCTGTTGGTAATAATTTAACAGTAACAGGAACAGTACAGGCTACTAGAGTATTTAACGCAGTTTGGAATTAATACTAACTTGGTATAGGAGATATATAATGAATGAAAATTGTAATAATGGTCAATGCTATTCTGGTCCTAGAGTAGTCGTAGGAAAAATTGATGATTTAGAATCAAAAAGTTTAGAGCTAATTATGACTAGGAATACATGTGCAAGTCAGTTAATGAGAATGCTACCGAAAGTATCTGAAGGTGAATATACCGAAAAGGATATTTCTGCATATGTTCAAGGTGTTGTTGAAGCTATGTCAGATGCAAGATATTTAGAAGCAGATTGGTGGAGAGAAACAATGATTAGTAGGAATTTAACTGGTGAAGTATATATTGATTTTATTACTAAGGAACTTTGGAAAAAAGGTTAATTTATGTCAGTTTACAGTTATACTCAAAGACCTTTAGTAGCAGGAACATCTCTTGTTAGAATTGTAGATTTTATAGAAACTCAAAATAATGCTAATTTACAAAGAACTGCTAGGAATCAATTAGCAATAACTTCTGTAACTTATGTACCTAGTGAGCCTTGTAGAGCTACAGATTTAAAAGATTTAATAACTAGAGTAGCTGGTTTAGTTATGTATGCTACTGCTCCTACTAGTTATCCTAATAATACTGAAATAAAACAATTGTCAGCAGAGTCAGCATCCTCATGGGTAGGAATACTAAAATTAAAAGCATTACATGTTAATGAAGTTAGACAAATTATTGATGATGCTAAAGAAGGTGCTCGTTGCGGTAATCTTTGTCATTCTAGTTGTGCTATAGAATGTTCCGATAAATGTTATACAACTTGTTCAGCAGGGTGTTCAACTAGTTGTGGTGGAACTAACTGCACAACCAATTGTAATAGTTGTGATAGTGGGTGTACGGGTTCTTGTGGTGGTGGTTGCATAGGTACTTGTAATATAGATTGTACTGGTAATTGCCAATCTAGTTGTTCTTCTGGTTGCTCTACTGCTTGTACTACAAAGTGTATAACTGGATGTTCAACAGGTTGTTATACCTCTTGTAACAACCGATGCACCAGTTGCAGTGGATTGACTTGGGGTTGCCCTAATTGTTCAGATATTTGTGACTGGACTGCATGTGTCAGAACTTGTTCTGGTGGTTGTGATAATGGTTGTTATGGAACTTGTCATAGCTCTTGTTCAGCAACGTATTGTGGGTCTTCCTGCACAGGGTATTGTCATAATGGTTGTTATACAACTTGTTCTACAGGATGTTCTACTTTTTGTTATACAGGGTGTAAAGATAATTGTTATACAGGTTGTGAAGAAAATTGTTCAACTAATTGCTCAACAGGTTGTTCAGGATTATGTGCAACGACATGTTCAACAACTTGTGTAGTAAATTGTTATTCAGCTTGCTCCTCAAGTTGTTATTCAGGATGCTCAAACTCTACTAGATTAGGAACCCAAGCATTATGATACTACCAGTAAAAAACTTTGATGGATTAAATTCAACATTCAATACTAATATGGATTGTAATTTAGCATGTAAGTACTGTTATGAGGTAGATAAGAAAAAGATTGTATTAGATATAAATACAGCAAAAAAGTTCATTGATATTTTATTGACTGAAGACCCAATGAAATTAAAAGGGACTAAGGATGAAGATGTAGCTGGTCCGGGTTTAATCTTAGACTTTATTGGTGGTGACGCACTAATGCATCCTGAACTCCTAAATAGCATTTTAGAGTACTTTGTATTTACTGCTACCCTAAAGAAGCATAGATATGCAACAAATTGGAGAGCATCTATATCTACTAATGGAACATTATTCGGTAATCCAGAAGTTCAGAAGTTTATCAACAAATACAATACGTGTTTATCTATAGGTATTTCATTTGATGGTACTCCTGAACTTCATGACTTGAATAGAATATTCCCCGATGGTACAGGTTCATTTTCTGCAATTATGAAAAATTGGGAATGGTTTAAATCAGTTAGAGGTTCACAGGCTTTAACTACTAAGGCAACATTAGCAAAGCCTTCAATTCCTTTTATCTATGATTCATTAGTTTTCATGCATGAGACTTTAGGACTAACTCAAATCAATCAAAACTTTATTTTTGAGGATATGGAATTAACTGAAAATGATTTAAAAGAGTTAGATAATCAATTAGCGAAATCAGTTGAGTATGTATTACAACATAGTGATGATTTATATTGGGGAATGTTAGACGAGAATAAGTTTGCAATGGCTAGACCTATAGATAAAGCTATAGAGGACCATTATGAATCTCGTTCTTGTGGTTCTGGTATAATGCCTACACTAGCACCTGATGGTAAAATATATCCTTGTTTTAGATTCTTGCCTCATACAGTTAAGGAAGGAATTATTCCCTATTCTGCTGGTGATGTTGTAAATGGGATTGATACCGATAAATTCAAACAAGTTAGAGAACAGACTAGAGATAAGATTTCAGAGCAAAGATGTTTAGAATGTCCAATTGAAAGTGGGTGTTCTTGGTGTATTGGAGGATGTTACGCAGAGTCAGGAAAGTTTTATAGACAAACGTATATATGTGAAGTTATGAAATTACAGGTTAAACATTCTCGTAATTATTGGAATAGATATTATAAAGAGGAGAGATATTAATGACTAACGAAGAATTTTATGAAGGACTACTTACAAGATTAGATGCAATTATTAGCTCTATACCAACTCCAACAGTTAATTCAGCAGAAGTAGCTGAATTAGAAGCACTAGAGTTTTCTAATAGGAAGAAGGGAGCAGAATTACAACAAATTCGTTATGAGCTTGAAAGCTCTAAGTTACAAAAAGAAATAAATTATGTTAAGAACTTTCAAACACCTATGCTTTAATGGAGATATAAATTGTCAACATTTTTAGACCCAATAATAGTTAGAGACACAGGGACAATAGGCACTCCTGATTTTAATGACCTAATAACTCTTGACCAAGATGTTGTAACTATTAATGGTACTATTGATAATGTAAAAACTCCTCAATTAGGTCCAGCTACAGATTTAGACTTAATACAACTAACTACAGGTAAAGAAACTATTAACGGCGATATTCAAGTTAATGATAGCAATAATAATGTAGGATTCTTAATTCATTATAATAATACTACTAAGACATTAGACTTTACATTTGTAGGAACATAAAGGTAATACATGCTTCGTGCTTATTATAAATTAGAATCAGACGCTAAAGACTCTGCACCGCACTTAACCAAAATGGTTATGGTATTAACATCTCAATCTATAACAATTCCTTCATTTGTAACTCAAGTAGAAATGTTATTAATTGCTGGTGGTGGTGGAGGTGGTGCTACAGGTTCTGGTGGTGGTGCTGGCGGTCTTATTTATAATTCTGCATTATCAGTAGCACCAAATGCTTCAATGGCAGTAGTTATTGGTAATGGTGGAGCAGGAGGAGTTCAAAACGTAACCTGGGGTGGTGGAGGCGGAGGTAACTCGACGTTTGCTGGATTAACTGCTAATGGTGGAGGTGGTGGTGTAACTCATGGAAGTTCTTCTGGTATTGCAGGAGGTTCTGGTAGTGGTGGAGCTGTAACTACAACTGCTACTCCTTCAGGAGGTTCTGGTGTTTCTGGACAAGGTTTTGCTGGTGGTAATGGATATTTAGATAGTGGGTGGAATGGCTGGTCCGGTGGTGGTGGAGGTGCTGGTGCTGTAGGAAAAAATGGTGGTAATGTTGCTACATCAGGAAATGGAGGTATAGGTAAACGTTATTTTAATACATACTGGGCTGGTGGTGGTGGTGGCGGAGAAGTTAATGCTTCTTATACTGCTACAAATGCTGGTGTCGGAGGTTTAGGAGGTGGTGGTGGTGGTTTAGCTAACTCAGCAGGACGTAAGGGTGTTGCTAATACTGGGGGAGGTGGTGGTGGTGGTTCTTATGATAACGCCATATATATGAATGGAGGTGATGGTGGCTCTGGAATATTTATACTTAAATATGTAGTACCTGAAGAATATAAATACTTAGTTGGATATGATGCAACAGAGTCAGGAACTATTTATAATAATATAGAATTAGTAAGATACTTTCTATTTAATAATAATACTAATGATTCTTCTCCTTATGCTATTAATGGAACTCCTACCGCAATTACTTATGGTTTAGGTCCTTTACCTAATACTAGTTGTGCTATATTTAATGGAACTACTTCTGGAATATCTGTACCATCTTTCAATAGAATTTTAGGACAAGAATTATCAGTATCATGTTGGTTCTATCAAACATCTCGTACTGGTTATCAAGATTTAGTTTCTAATAGAGATTCTATTGTTGGTCATAACTGGATGTTGTATACTCATACTACTGATGGTAGTTTACAATTACACGGCTCTGCTCAAAATAAATCTTCTTATGTACCTCCATTAAATACTTGGGTCCATGTTACTGCAACTGTAGATAGTACAGGATTATATACACTATATGCTAATGGTTCTATTGTTCAACAAATTTTAGGATATACATATAATGCACTATATCCAATTACATTAACTATAGGTAATTTTAGTACTCAATTCTTTTCAGGGAGAATTGCATTAGTTCGTATATTTGATAGAGCTTTAAATGTTACTGAAGTTAATAATTTATTAACAGATTCATTTATTAGCACAGATAAAGCTTGTATGTTTAATAGGACAAATTATATTCAATTACCTAATGAGGTACTACCATTAGGGCAAGAATTATCTATTTCATTTTGGGCATCAGGAGGGAACGATTTAGGAACTTTCTATAATTCTGTTATTGCCGCTAATAATACTACTGATAGTAGCAGAATGCTTAATTTACATTTTCCTTGGACTGATATGAATATATTTTTTGATGTTGGTTGGGATTATGGTACTTATGATAGAATTTATAAAGTTTCCGTAGCTAGAGATACTAAATGCCCATATAAACATTATTGTCTAACTAGAAATAATTCAGGTGAAATGCGTATTTATATCAATGGTGAAGTTTGGCATTCAGGCTCTGGAAAAACTGTAGCTATTAATCCTACTAATAGATTTACTATAGGTGGAGAGGGTGGTCCTAGTTGGCAAGGTAAATTAAAAGAATTAAGAATATATGACCACGCTTTAACTCCATCAGACGTATCATTATTAGCATCAACATTTAATCTATCTAACTATCAATCACAATTAATGGATAAACAATTAATATTCCATCATAAATATAATGACTTTAAAGGGGCAGTAAGTAATATGCATACAGGGGTAATCCCTGGTATTTATAATAACTATGTAATTCCAGCAGTATTATTCACTACAGGGGAAACATTTAAAAATGAACCTGTATATAGATTAATGATGTATCCAAATACACAAGCTATTGTAGATAATTTTAATGCTTCTACTGGTAATCATGGTGTTACTTTAGATGCTAAACAATATGTTGCTTATACACAATATAGATGTACTATTTATTATAGACAAATGTCTCATGTAACTTATGTAGATGGACAACCTTCGAATATTGGTGGTTGGACAGTAGGAACATATGAAACAGATGGTAAATGGACTAGGGCTGTTTCTGTTAGAGATGGAACATTTTCTTCAACTGCTACTGATGGTAAATATTGGGGAATTCAAACAACAGGAATGACATTAGGAGAGATAGTTACTGTTGATTTCTGTTGTCCACAGACAGAACAAAATAATATTGTAACTCCTTATGTTAATGGATATAGAGAAGATAGAGTTATTGATTATACTACAAACTCATCAAGTTTATTAGAATTAATATATACCCCTAATTATGTTACTGATTCTAAAATAGGCTCAGGTTGCTATCAATTTGATGGTGTTAGTCAAAGGATTAGCACTTCATTTCTACAATCTAATTTAGGACAAGAGTTTACTATATCAGCTTGGTTATATCCAACTGCTGATTCAAATTATCTTGGTGCTATTGGTGACCACAATGGAACTTATTATGGTATATCTTTTTGTCAGTATGAATCAGGATTAAGATATTGTACGTATGGTAGTGGTTCTACTTGGACAGCTTCAGCAGGGTTTACATTACCATTAAATACTTGGACTCATGTTGTTTGGAATTTACAAACTGGTCCAGATGGATATTCAAAAGTTTATTTAAATGGAACATTAAATTCCACTGTTTCTGCTACAGAACCATTACTTCCTTTAGGCAGTATAATAATAGGTCGTTCTTATAATTCCGCTGGTAGATACTGGCAAGGTAAAATAGATGACGTTAGAATATATACAAAATCATTAACGCAATCAGAAATTACTGAAATGCAAAATCCTCCTGTACTACAAATTGATGATAGTAATAATATTCATACTAATGATTTAATTGTAAAAGAGCAACCAGGATTATCTGTATTCTATTCATCAGGAACTTTTATAGTGCCTGAATCCATTACTAGTGTTGACGTATTAATAGTCGCTGGTGGTGGAGGTGGTGGCATGGATATGGGTGGAGGTGGAGGTGGCGGCGGAGTTATCTATCAAAGAGGAGTTTCAGTAACTCCAAATGCTTCTATGTCTGTTGTTGTAGGTGATGGTGGTCGTGGTGCTCCTGCTGGTAGTTCTCTAGGGAATCCTGCTGGTCATCAATTTATTCATTCAGCTCGTAATGGTGGTAATAGTTCTTTTGGGGGATTAACAGCAATAGGTGGAGGTGCTGGTGGTAGCTCTGTTTGGACATATACCCCAGGATGGCTAGGGTCTTCTGGTGGCTCTGGTGGTGGTGCTTCTGGTTATAACTCAACAGCAGGGCAAGGTGGAGGTGCTGGAACCTCTGGACAAGGTTATCGTGGTGGTAACGCTGGTGGCTATCATTACTCAGGTGGAGGTGGAGGTGCTGGTGGTGCTGGTGCTGATGGGACCGCTGTTCCTCATGGTGGTATTGGTGTTCTTAGTGATATTCTGGGTATTCCTTTTTACTTTGGTGGAGGAGGTGGCGGCTCGGCTCATTCTACTTCTCCTGGTGGTAATGGAGGTTCAGGTGGTGGTGGTGGAGGAGCCGTAGGAACTACTTATGGTGGTAGTGGTATTAATAATGGTCAAGCTGGTGGAGGTGGTTCTCCTAATGCTCAAACTAATACCCCCGGTGGTAACGCTGGTATGAATACTGGTGGTGGAGGTGGTGGTGGTTCTCATTATAATTTAACTAATAAAGGTGGAGAGGGTGGTTCAGGTATTGTTGTTATTAGATATAATCCTAATATTAAAGTTGAATTAAATGGTTTAAAGAAAACTGTATCTATTCCTACTTCAGCTTCTATTTCTAATTTAGTTGGATATTGGCCCATGTTATCAAATTTTAATGATTACTCTGGATTAAAAAATCATGGAGTTGTTAGTACTACTACTGGTCCTATTGATTTTGGTTATTCATTTAGAGGAATTCCAACAGCTTCTTGTGATGGAGTTGCTACTAAATATGTTAGAATAAAATTTCCATATGTAACTTCAGATTGGTCAATAGCAGTATGGGTAATGAAAATGGCTCATAACCCTGCTTCATATCCAATATTTTATTCTTGCGGATTACCTTATTTAGCCTGTAGTGGTGAAACATCTCCATTTAGATTTAGCTTCGTTAATGCTTCTACTGGTCAAGATAATATATCCTCTACCACTATTCCTGAATTAAATAAGTTTTATCATGTAACTGTTACTAAAACGGTAAGTAGATTACAAATATTTATTAATGGTATTTTAGAGAATACATATGCAGTAGTATGTTCATCCCAATTAACTACTTTTGATTTATTTAGACATTATTCTGATGATAATTATAGAGTAGCAGGAGCATTGTCAGATTTAAGAATCTATGGAAAAGTATTAGACCAATCAGAAGTAAATAAGCTCTATACAGAATCTAGGTTAATGAAAAGTTTTAATCAGATATAACTAATTATTTAATAGGAATTAATAATGTCAACATTTTTAGACCCAATATATTTACGAGACACAGGAACAATAGGTACTCAAAATACACCTAGTTTAATAACTATTGAAGATGATAAAGTTACTATTAATGGAGCTTTAACTACTAATGGTAATGTTGTTGTATTAGACCCAGCAGGGCAATTAGATTCTTTATATTCTTTTAGAGTATGGTCGTCAGCAACTACATACGCTATAAATGAACCTTGTTTCTATTTAGGTGTTCCTTATAAATCATTACAAGCAGGAAATGTTAATAATACTCCTTCATCATCTCCTACCTATTGGGAAGTAACAGGAGGTAGTGGTGGTTCTACTAATAATGTTGGATTTAATTTTACTAATGGTCAATTTGAATCAACAACATTAGGATGGAATTTATATAACGATACTACTGCTGTTCCTGTAGATGGCACTGGCGGTACTGCTACTATTACTTTCACTAGAAACTCTACATTACCACTAACAGGGGTAGGAGATGGAGTTATTACTAAAGGAGATTCAGCATCTAAGGTTGGTCAAGGTGTTAGTTATGATTTTACTATTGATAGAGGACAAGTAACTCAAACAGCGCAAGTATCATTTATTTATGAGACTTCTGCTAATTATGCTGATTCAGATATTGGTATATATATTTACGATATTACTAATAATAATTTAATGTATCCCTCTATAGTTAATGTCCCTGCAACTTACGGGAAGCCTTCTACATTTCTAGCTACATTTATACCTTCAACATCCTCTTCTTATAGATTACTATTTCATACACAATCAACATCAGCCCAAAATTATACTATTAAAATAGATAATATTCAAATTGGTAATAAATCAGTAGCAGTTGGGGCGGCTATCGGTAATTGGACTGCTTACACGCCGACTGTTACAGGATTCGGTACGTCTCCAACGGTAACTGGATTTTATAGAAGAGTTGGAAGCAATTTAGAGTTTAGGATTAAAGTCCATGTCACAAATACTACAGGGGCGGATGGATTCAGAGTTAGTTATCTTCCCAGCGGTTTGACTTTAGATGATACTAATTTAGGTTCATCTTCTGGTAGAATGTTTGGAACTTCGAGTTGGACTAATGTTGCGACTGGATTGGTTTATGTTGGAACAATGTATACAGAAACGTTGACAGAGGCTTCAATGTATGGCCCAAGTTTAACAGGGGCTTGGAACGCTACAGTACCTACAGCGATTACGACAAACACTGTTGTAATCGTATCCGCTTCCGTCCCCATCTCCCAATGGACCTCAAATGTTAATTTAGCTTCAGATTTTACTGAATATGCTTCAAATAGTTCTAATACAGATGCCAACGACACTACTTCATTTGTTAGTGGTCAAGAAGGTTCACAAGGAATATTTGGATATTCAATAACAACCTATAGACTTAAACGTGTGAGATTTTCAAATCCTATTCAAAAAACAGATGTGTTACAAATTGAAATCTACGATACCGTTGCTGAGGTTTGGTTACCTATCAATACAATGCGGTCAGGTACTTTTTCTTATGTTTTACAAGCGTCACAGGATTATGGTATGTATTTAGTAGGGGTTAATTCAACTGATATTGACGTTGGATTTTCAAGATATATTTCCCCTGGTGCAACGTATGGTGGAGCGGGTTCGGGGTGGAATGCTGTACCAACCTCTACTCGATGGCGCGTTAGAAAAGTATCTAATGGTAACATGGCTGAAATTCCTCCACTAGTTAGAGCCGAGTATACTTTTAGTTCAGGAACTACAG
>JFJP01040726.1_pt1 | contig 10768 bp, 9 predicted proteins | sample 431651 | NCBI WGS metagenome assembly JFJP01 (sample SAMN02602958, study PRJNA72255) | Microbial mat metagenome, whole genome shotgun sequencing project. | biome: fresh water; feature: sink hole; material: water; isolation source: purple microbial (photo- and chemosynthetic) mats found in...
ACCTGATTACCCCTAACCCTAAAGGGAGCAGGTTGATTTTTCAACTTTTCACCCTTTAGGGATGGGGTAATAAAAGTTGAAAAATCTAATTGTCAAAGTAAAACTAACTATTTCAAAGGTACAAATCCTTCTGCCAAAGCAATTTTTTGGCCCTCAGCACTTAAAATAAAATCCACGAAAGGTTTTACTTGCTTTTCAACAGCATTTAAATAATAAAAGAAAAGCGGGCGGGTAACGGGATATGACTTGTTTTTTGCATTTTCAATATTCGGAGTAACATAGGTTTTTCCTTTGTCGTACGATACTTTCAGCGCTTTTACATTTTTCTCGACATAAGCAAGGCCTACATATCCAATGGCTCCCGGTGTTTGGCTTACCGACTGGACAATTGCTCCTGTAGCAGGCATTAATAATGCAGATGCCGCAAAATTTTTCTTATTAAGTACATGCTCCTTAAAAAACTCATAGGTTCCAGAACTGGTTTCGCGGGAATAAGCAATAATTTTTAAATCGGCACCACCAACATCCTTCCAATTGGTAATTTTCCCGGTATAAATGCCTTCGAGTTGTTCGCGGGTGAGCTGACTAACCTTGTTTGAAGGGTTAACAATTACTGCCAATGCATCGTAAGCAATAATTACTTCCTTAAAAGCCTTACCAGCTTCCTGCATTTTCAGCTTTTCGTCCATTTTCATTTTACGCGACGATTGAGCAATATCGGTTGTCCCGCTCATTAATGCCGATAAACCAACGCCAGATCCTCCTCCCGTTACAGTAATAGCAGAACCGGTATTCTTTTTCATGTAATTTTCTGCTTCCTTCTGAGAAAGCGGAAGGCAAGTATCGCTTCCTTTTATTTTGCAAGCAACTTTTTGTGCATAAACCCCACCAAATGCAATGGCGGCAAGTAATGTAACTACCAGAATCCTTTTCATAATTGTATTATTAAATGAATTTATAATCAGCTTTATTAGAATTTATATTGTACACGAAGGGTGAAAACATTGTCTGTCCTGTCTTTCGACCAGGTTTTAACGGTATTGTTCTTTTGGATAGCAGCAATGGCCGAGCTGGTTTCGTTTGTAACCATATCGTAATAAGCCGTAATTTTTATTTGGCTGTTCCAACGGTAAATCCAACCTATACCAAAGGTAGTGAATTTTAAATCAGCAGCACCGGTATTTGATCCAACTGCACCTACCTGATCATCTTTTACCTGTGTGTTAGGATCGAACCAATCATATTTTAATACGAGTTGATTTCGTGTGCTTGCAATATTTTGCAGAAAATAGAAATATCCTCCGCTTACTTTCCTTAAATAAGCATCGCCGGCAAGTTGAAACTCAGTAGGACTTGTTGAACTGGCTGCTGTTCCGGGTTGTTGCCCGTTAATATATTCTCCGCGAAGGGTTGTTAAACCGAGTGGATTATTGGCAAAACTAACCTGGCCATCTACCCCATAATAATGGCGTTTTACCTGATCCCCAATTTTGGCAGAATCTTTGGCAAACCCTTTCACATCAGTACCATCGGTTAACGTATAGCGTCCTATCTCATAAAAATATTTGGTATCCTGCCTCCAACCACCTGAATAATAGGATGCTCCACCACTTACACTAACATTTTCGTTTAAAATATTTTTAAAGAGCGTTAAATGCCCCATAAAATCTTTGTATTTATCGAGCTCCGAGTTTGGTCCGTTTCCATTAAAAAGTCCACCTTCTAATTTGAAAAAATAAAACCGCGAAGTTTTGGGAGGTTGAATGGTAAGTTTTGCTCCCAATTCCCTTTCACCGGGAAAGAGTGTTTGAAATATCCTGGAACGTTCAGGAGATTCGCGATTACTCGATGAATAGGATATTTCATAACCAAACGGGCGATCGAATACCCCACCAGTAACCGAAAAAGTTTGCAGCCACTTATCCGTAAATGTTGCATACGCATCTTTGATAACTACTTTTTTTTCGGTAACATCTACCTGTAGCACAAACTGCGAAAGTTCGTTGGTATAAGCTAGTTTAAACCTCCCGCGGCGAACAGCAAAACGACTATCAAGATTTGCAGGAAAATTACCACCTGCAAAGGATTCTATCCCAGCAGTATCCGCTTTTTGATATTGCGCTTGGATGTATCCTGTAATTTTTAGCCGGTTCAATAAAATCAAATCCGATTGAATTTTATCGATTGCTTGCGCTAGTGTATCAGGTTCATCCATTTGCTCCTGAGCAAATAAATAATTATTGTACCCCTTTAATAATGACAGGAATAGGGCACCTGTTAAATACTTTTTCTTCATTTGTTATGTTTAATTGTTTCTCTTTACCGCTACAAAGGAATGAATCACTTTTAAACCCATTATTACCGTAATCTTAAGTTTTCATAAACTACATTACATTCTGTTAATTTTGATTTAACTTTAATTTAACATACATACATCTACCTATATTAAGGTCCTTTATACTATTTTAAATTAAATATATATCAAAGATTGAAAACTCCTAAAAAGATTATTTTTGTAGCGGTTCAACTAAAATAACACTATGCTTTCTAAAAAACAACGATTTCTGCTTTCAATTTCGAGTAGCATTTTATTCTGTTTACCATGGTACGAAGGATTTTCGGGGCTTTTTATTTTTGTAGCGTTTGTTCCGCTCTTAATCGTAGAAGATTTCTATTACCGAAATAAACAGGCGTATACTTCAGCAGGTTTATATGGTTATGCAGCGCTTACCTTCCTCTTATGGAATGCCTCAACCTCCTGGTGGATTTTTAATGCATCGTTGTTTGGTGCAATTATGGCGACCCTGGTAAATACCTTTTTATTTACTACTGTATTTTGGCTGTTCCATATTTCGAAACGAGTTGTGGGCGAAAAATTGGGAAACCTTTGCCTGGTGCTTTATTGGGTTGGGTTCGAATACTTTTACCTAAATGCAGAGATATCCTGGACATGGCTCAATCTAGGGAACGGGTTGGCCAATTCGGTAAAATTTATTCAGTGGTACGAATATACGGGAGTTCTCGGAGGTACCTTGTGGATTCTGGTAATTAATATACTTATTACAAGCTCCATCCTTCAATACATTAGCTTGAAGAATGCAAAAAATCTCTGGAACAAATGGATATTAATTGCAGGAATTATTATTGTTCCAATCGTATTCTCGTTGGTCCTATACTACCGCTACTCAGAAAAACAGCATCCTTGCAAAATAGTTGTATTGCAGCCCAATATCGATCCTTATACCGACAAGTTTGGTGGAATGAACCCCGAGCAGCAGTTAGATATAATGTTACATATTGCCGATTCGGCAGGAAATAAGGAAGTGGATTACTTTGTAGGCCCCGAAACCGCCATTCAGGAACATATTTGGGAATCGGAAATTGATAACAACTGGACGATTTTCAAAATACGGTCGTTTCTCCAAAAGTATCCAAAAGCTAAATTTGTAACGGGTGGAGAAACAGTGAGAGAATATCTTCCCGGAGAAAAGCTTTCAGCAACGGCTCGTAAGTTTTCAAATGCCAATGTTTATTACGACAGCTACAATACAGCGCTTCAAATAGACTCAACCCGTAATATTCAAATTTACCACAAATCGCAATTGGTAGTTGGGGTTGAAAAAATGCCCTATATTAAGTACCTCCGTTTTCTCGAAAAGTATGCCCTTAAATTAGGAGGAACTTTTGGAAGCCTAGGCATCCAGGAGGACAGGGAAATTTTTCGCTCTGCCAGTGACAGTATTCGGATTGCCCCAGTAATCTGCTATGAATCAATTTATGGCGAATACTTGAACGGCTATATAAAAAACGGCGCCAATTTTATCTTTGTCATAACTAATGATGGATGGTGGGGCAACACACCCGGTCAAAAACAACATCTCAGCTACTCCCGTCTAAGAGCAATTGAAACCCGAAGAAGCGTTGCCCGAAGCGCTAATACAGGTACTTCCGCTTTTATAAACCAACGTGGCGACCTGATTCAAACCCTGGGGTGGTGGAAACGAGGGGCGTTAACCGAAACACTAAACTCAAACAATTATTTAACCTTCTATGTCAAACATGGCGACTATCTGGGTCGGTTTGCCCAATTTGCCTCGCTTCTGGCAATTATTTATATTCTATTTTTGAAGATCAGAAAAAAAATTGTAAAGCAATAATTTTGATTCAAATCTTAGAAACTGTTTAAATTTATTTATCCAGTGTATTTGAAAATTCAACCCCATCAGGGTTGCTGCAATATATGTTTCATTTTCCGTAGGTTGACACCTACGGTTATTAAAATTTAAACCCTCTCTGTGTTTGCAGCAAACAAAGTCCAAAGGACCTTAATATGAATAACCTCCAGTAAAACCGGAGGCAAACTAAACGAGAAACCAGGAACCCCGAAGTGGGTTCAATTTAAATTTAAATAGTTTCTTAATTTTAAAAATACTTTTTTGACAAAGGCGATGCAGATGAGCCTAATGAAGCCTCACTTATTCTGCGAAAAAAAATCTCCTGATGTAAAATATTTACAATTTTCTAATTCTTTTTTACGTCCCATGCAACCCCTAAATAATTATCTTGTCTTTTAATTTTGAAAAGCTGAAGCATTGGTAACACAGAATATCGAAATTCATAAAGAACTGATTGAACAAAGTAAGCGGGGCGACTGCAAATCGCAATACCAGCTTTACAGTTTTTATAGCAAAGCTATGTTCAATATCTGTGTTCGTATGCTGAATTCGGTTCAGGAGGCAGAAGACATTTTACAGGAAGCATTTATCGATGCCTTTAGCCACCTGGAAACATTCCGTTACGAATCGAGTTTCGGCAGCTGGTTGAAGCGGTTGGTTATAAACAACTGTATCAACCACCTCAAAAAAAGGAGGGTAACACTGGTTCATCAGGAGGACATGGCCATGTTCGATCAACCGGAGGAGCAAACCAATAATGAGGAAGATATAAAATTTGAAGTACAAAAAATTTATAAAGCAATGCAGCAATTGCCCGAAGGATATAGAGTAATTTTTTCGCTTTACTTAATTGAAGGATTTGACCATATGGAGATTTCGGAAATATTAAAAATCAGCGAATCAACATCTAAATCCCAATTCATGCGGGCGAAAGGCAAAATTCGTGAAATACTTCAAACCACGACATTATGAGTGACAACTTCGAAAAATTTGTAAAACAGCATCGGGAGGAATTCGACCTTTTCGAGCCGCAACCTGCCCTCTGGAATACTATCCAAAGCAAAGTCGACCAAAAAAAGAAACATTCACTTTTCCCTCTTCTTTCGAAAGCGGCAGCGGTTGCCATTATTTTCATCTTGTCTTTTTGGGCACAAAAGCAAATGGAACAAAAGCCACAAAGCCTTAAACCATATGCTGTTCACCAAAGTAAATCCAGTGAGCCTTTAGCAATTCCGAAAAATGAAACGCCAGTAATTGCCCGTCAGGTTAACCAAACAGTTTCTGAAATGGTCGAAACCGAAAAATACTATAGCCGAAAAATAGATAATACGGTGAAAGAAATGAAGGTTTACCTGATTAAATACCCCGAAGTTGCCCACGATATGAAAAAAGACCTGGCCGAACTTGACAGTATTTACCGACTGCTTAAAAAAGACCTGGGAGACAACGCTGCCAATGAAGAAATTATTAATGCCATGATTCAAAATTATCGAATGAAACTTCAAATATTAGAGGACATAAAGAATGAACTCATACAAAACAACTCCAGTAAATCATCTTCAAAAAGCAACAGCCATGAAATCTAAAAAGTGGTTATTCTTATCGGCCCTATGGATTCTTATAGTATTGCCTGCACATTCACAAAGTTTCTCCGAAAGCAAGAAATATGTCCATCAATTTGCCTTAAGTCCAAAAACAACTGTTGAGATCTCGAATAAATATGGTAAAATTCAGCTACTTACCTGGAAAAACGATTCGGTACGAGTGGATATTGATTTCTATATTTCATCTTCCTCCCCTTCCCGTCTGGCAAAGTTAAAACAGAATATAAATTTCGACTTTACCAATACAAACTTTTATGTAGGCGTAAAAACAGTTTTTGGAAAGTCAACAGGTAATGTAATCGATGAAATTAAAGACTTTGCCGAAGCAATCGTCAGTGGAAGTAATGAAGTGCGTATTGATTACATTGTGCACATTCCACAAGGGCAAGCCATTAAAATTACGAACAAATATGGCGATATATACTCGGACGACATGACGGGCGATGTACAAATAAGTCTCTCGAATGGTGACCTGAAAGCAAACGATTTGAAAGGCAATTCTCAGATTGCCCTGAGTTTTGGAAACGCCTTTATAAATGGTATTACTAAAGGAAGAATTGTTGCAGAATATGCCGATGTAAATATCAAATCGGCCGATAACCTCTCCTTAGAAAGCAAATCTTCCAAAATAAATATTGAAAAAGCTACCCTTGTTAAGCTCTCTTCGCGACGCGACGACCTGCGTATTGAAAATGCAACCAGCGTCTTGGGCGACAGCTATTTCAGCAATATAAATATTCAAAATATTTCGGATGAAGTGAGCCTTTCATCAAAATTCGGAAAACTCACCGTAGATAATTTCCAAAAAGGATTTTCCTTTGCCAATATTACCAGTGAATATACCGATGTCGATTTCTATTTTGAAAGAAGTACCACATTCGATTTTGATATCACTTATTATAAGGATGTATTATTGAGGCTTCCTAAAGAAGCTGAAAAGACAGAAGAAAAAACATTATCGGCCGACCTTTCTCAACAAATAATGTATGGAAGGGTTGGTAATACAGCATCCAAAGCAAAAGTTAAAATTGTGGCACCAAAAAAATGCTACATAAACCTTTATATAAAATAGTTTGGTATAACTTTAGTAAAAAACAATTCAACAAATAAACATTGCGAATATGAAGAAAAACCATAAAATTCAAGCAGTTCTCATCGTGGGAGCTTTAGCGCTATTATCCTTCTTTCCATCGTGTGGCCCGGGCTGTATCGACGGGAATGGCACTATTGTATCTGAAATGCGCGATGTACAGGGATTTTCCAGCGTGGTAATGTCGAGCGATTTTGATGTTTTTATCACCCAGGATACCGTTTATTCGGTAGAAGTGGAAGGCGACGAAAACCTTCTCCCTTATGTAATTGCAGATATGCGTAGCACCGGCACACTCGAGCTTCGCAGTTCAAACAACCGATGCCTCAATTCTTCCGGCCCAATAAAAGTATATGTTAAAACTCCCGATATTTTAAATGTCACGAATTCCGGATCAGGGTATATCGAATGCCGAAAAGTTTTTAATAAGAAATTCAATGTTTTGCTGAGTGGTTCCGGTGAAATATTCTGCCCCAACCTCGATACTTACGACTTAAGGGCTACCATTTCGGGATCAGGTTTAATAGAACTTTCCGGAAAAACTATTACGAGTAATATGAAAATCAGTGGATCGGGAAAAATAAAAGCTTATGGCATGGACCAGAACGAATGCTATATGACCATTACCGGATCGGGCGATGCATATGTGTTTGTATTCGACTATTTAAATGTGTCAATTCCCGGATCGGGCGATGTATTTTACCGTGGCGACCCTGATTTAGACTACCGGATTGACGGCAGCGGCCGCGTCATCGATAATAATTAGCTTTAATCCATTCATATACAACAATATCTTTCTTTAATAAGAAAGGTAAATGCCTAAATATTTTTTAAACTTTCTTAAAACAAATAATTAAATCATGAAAAAAGTAAACATTTATATGATTGCAGCATTATTGCTGGCATCAATAACCTCTTTAAACGCACAGATTATCAATAACGAAAGAGGGAACGGATCGGATGACGAAATTGTAACCCTGGTAGGAAATTCAAACCATATTGGTGGCTATGGGGCTTTTTCGATGCGCTATTTCAAAATGGACGGTATTGATGGCGCTATGTTTGGAGGCCGCGGAGGTATAGTGGTTGGCCATGGTATCGCGTTTGGAATAACAGGAACCGGATTTGTAACCCAACCTGTATACGACCCTATTATTGGCGAAGATGCAATGGTTGCCGGCGGGTATGGCGGTATTTACATTGAGCCAATTATTTTGCCTAAGTTCCCTGTACACATTGCATTTCCTATAACTATTGGAGGTGGAGGCATCGGTTATAATATTAACCGATATAATAATAACAATAATAATTACAATTGGGAAGATAATTGGACGGATGGCCGTGGTTTTTTACTGGTTGAACCAGGAGTAGAAGTAGAATTTAATGTAATGAGGTTCTTCCGTTTTGCTGTTGGGGCATCGTATAAATTCACTTCTGACATCGATTTAAGATATGAGAATAACACCCTGATTATTCCGAGAAACGCTTTGAATGGAGCGACAGTAGGTGTTACCTTTAAATTTGGATCCTTTTAATCAAAATGTCCGGCCCTAAAATAATTATTAAAGAGATTTTTTTAAAGACTTTTTTTGACGGTGGGATTAGAAATACACCGATCAGAAGAACTTAAAAATAGATGAGGCTAGGTAAAAAGCCAGTTAATTGTCACATTGAGCGGAGTCGAAATGCGATAATTAACTGGCTTTCAAATATAAAAGAAATCGACCACTTTATATTCAGTTTTCTTTATAAGTAACAGTAATGAAACATAAATCCGGTTTTGTAACGCCTATTTATTTTTAAAATTTGCAACCCCTTCATCCAAAAACTTTATAAACGCTTCCGCATCAAGATCCAAACCCATAGGCACATTCACCTGGTTTTCGTTATGATCAAGTATCACATAAAATGGTTGCGAATTCGAATTAAATTTGGTTGCCTGAAAATCTGCGTTTTTCTTTCCTAATGTGTTTATTGTTTTACCATCGGTCGATTGATAAATCTCCTTTTCAGAAAGCTTTGTCCTATCGTCGATATAGAGTGACACAATTACAAAATTATTTTTCAATTTTTCTAAAACCCGCTTGTCAGGCCATACTTTATTCTCCATCAACTTACAATTGGTGCAAAAATGGCCGTTAAAATCTAGCAATAATGGTTTATTCTGACTTTTTGCACATGCAAGGGCTTCCTGATAATCAAAATATCCCTTTATACCATAAGGAATTTCAAGCTTATCGGAATACTTCGGGACGCCGCAAATTTGCGAAGTTTGATTTTCGGAAAGTGATGCACCTGAATTCATTTCGGTTAAATCGAACACCTGTTTTGTTTTTGGTGGTAACCAACCTGAAATGGTTGTAAGAGGAGCTCCAAATAATCCAGGGATAAGATACATCACAAACGAAAATACCGAAATAATAAAAAATAGTCGCATTACACCAATATATTTCAGATCGCTATCGTGTGCAAATTTTATTTTTCCAAGGAGATATAAGCCCAGCAGCGTAAATAGTACAATCCAAATCCCAATGTATACTTCGCGTGTAAACAGGTTTAAATGATATCCCTGATCAATACTTGAAAGGAATTTCATGCCCCAGGCCAACAAAATAAAGCCAAAAAATACTTTCACCGAATTAAGCCAGCCACCCGATTTAGGCAAACTGCTCATTAACCCCGGAAAAATCGCGAAAAGGGTAAATGGAAGCGCGAAAGCCAATGAATAAGCAAACATACCAATGGTAGGCCGAATCACAGCCCCCTTCGAAGCTTCAATAAGTAAAGCGCTAACAATTGGTCCTGTGCACGAAAAAGACACTACCACCAGCGTTAACGCCATAAAGAAGGGAGCTAAAAACCCGCCTTTCTCAGCTTGCTGATCAATTTTATTGGTAAGTGAACCCGGAAGCACCAATTCAAACAGCCCGAAAAACGATGCGGCAAATACAACAAACAATAAGAAAAACAAAAGGTTGGGAATCCAGTGGGTACTTAATGTATTGAAAAAATTACTGCCAGCTCCTGTTAGCGATACAATTAAGCCAAGTGACGAATAAATTAAGATAATGGAAACACCAAATATCAATGCGTTCATAATAGAACGCTTTTTCTGCTCCTGCCCTCTCATAAAGAACGAAACCGTCATTGGGATCATTGGGTAAACACAGGGTGTTAACAATCCTACAAAACCTGCCAATAAATTAGTGAGAAAGAACTGCCACGACGACTCTTTGCTGTTATCAGACTCTGTTTGATCAGTCGATTTAGTTTCAGATTTCGTTGGTGTTTCGGAGGAAGCAGCGGAATTATCGGCTGAACTTGCAGTACTGCCAGTATCAGAGACTGATGAAGAAGCTATTTGAGCAACATCTTTTACTGCCGCCGGTATTTTAATTGAAAACTTGATTTCCTCCGGAGCCAAACAGGTGCGATCGTTACACACCATAAATTCTACAAAGCCTTTAACATCAACCGAATTTGGTAATGTGGCTTTTATTTGCTGTTTGAAAATTGCTTTTTTTGAGTGCATCCCAATATTCATATTGAAATTTGGGTCAAACTTTACTACCGGTTTCGAAACTTGGCTCAATGGACCTGCAAATTCAAAGCTGGTGCTATCATCAAAGTTAAAAGATGTAGCGATGGGACCTCCTTCGGGAAGATCGCTGGCATACATATGCCACGGCTCATCAATTGATGCAGTAAAAACCAAATTATAAACATTATCTCCAATTATTTCCAAACTAAACTTCCAGTGTACTGGTTTCTCAATTTGGGCATTCAAAGCCGTCGATATAAATATCAGACAGTAAAACAATACTTTTTTCATTGTCGTAATTTTTATAGAAAAAATAAATGCATCGATTCAATCTATAGTGAAAACCCCATTTACATCA
>JFJP01050724.1_pt1 | contig 10768 bp, 11 predicted proteins | sample 431651 | NCBI WGS metagenome assembly JFJP01 (sample SAMN02602958, study PRJNA72255) | Microbial mat metagenome, whole genome shotgun sequencing project. | biome: fresh water; feature: sink hole; material: water; isolation source: purple microbial (photo- and chemosynthetic) mats found in...
AGCATTATGATTTGATCCTCATGGACGTGCAAATGCCCGTCATGGATGGCTGCGATGCCGCAAAAGCCATTCGGGAAATTGAAGCGCAACTTGCTGCGATGGAAAATGAAAATCCCCAGCAGGCAATACAAAGGGTTCCGATTGTCGCGATGACCGCCCATGCTCTGCAGGAGTATAAAGAGCTATGTCTTGCAGCCGGCATGGATGATTTTCTTTCCAAACCATTGACCAGAAAAGATCTATTGGCAATCGCCGCAAAATGGCTCAACGTGAAATCGAAACCCGCGCCCATAAGACCAATTGGAGATGACGGTCGGAATGTTCCGCCCAAAACAATCCACACCGATGCGCCCATTGATTTGGAAAGAGCAATTGATGAATTTAATGGAGACAGGGAACTCCTGGCTGAAGTCATTGCCGGATTTATAAAAAATGTTAGTCAGCAGTTGGTAGCGATTCGCGAGGCGATTTCCTGTGGCGATGCTGAAACAGTGCGAAGAGAGGCGCACTCCATAAAAGGTGGAGCGGCAGGCCTTACAGCGGTCGATCTGGCGAAAGTCTCGGCAGCACTCGAACTTAAAGGAAAGGACAATGAACTAACCGGCGCAGACGAGATTGTGGATTCTCTGATAAGCCAATTTGAAGCGCTGCGGCGTTATGCTAAAGTGAAATTCCCCCAAAGCGAAATTTTCAAAACGCCCCATTTTCAGGAAGTGTTCCTGAACAGAGAAGCCTTACTACGCAGTGTCGGGGGCAAGGAAGAGCTCGTCAGCGAATTGATTGATTTTTTTATTAAGGACATGCCCGTGCAGATTCAGGAAATGTCGGAAGCACACGCCGCCGGCAATTTTACTTTGTTGAGGAGGCTTGCCCATCGCCTCAGGGGGGCAGCGGCAACTATGTGTGCCAATTCTACTGATGCCTTGGCCGAGCAGATTCGTCTGGCGGCCAAAGAAGCAGACCTGCCGAAAGTCGGTGCGCTGATTGAAGAGCTTAGGGAACATTTTAACTGTTATAGTACAAAAAAAGAAGAGAGGTAACGCCCATGAAAATTTTGATAGCTGAAGACGATTTTACCTGCCGCCTGATCATTCAGCGACTACTTGAGCCGCACGCACAATGTGATACTGTGATCAACGGCAAAGAAGCCCTGTCGGTATTTACCAGCGGGCGAGCTCAGGGAGAGCCCTATGATCTCATTTTGCTGGATGTAATGATGCCCGAAATGGACGGACAGAAAGTAGTCAGAAATATAAGGAAAATTGAAGAAGAGGAGTGGGGAATAATCTATCCTAAGGGGATAAAAATTATCATGACTACCTACCTTGACGACACGCATAACATGATGACGGCTTTCAAATCACTTTGTGACGACTATCTGCCAAAACCGGTCACAGAAGAAAATTTGTTTGCCTCCATTCGGGGATTCTTTCCTGATTTCGGTATTTAACAATAGTTTAGGAGATGTAATTTATGAAAATACTTGTTGTGGATGATGAACTTGTCAGCAGGAAAAAGATGGAAAAAATAATGACCGCTTTTGGTCAGTGCGCAGCCGTGGACAATGGAGCGGATGCTCTGAAGGCTTTTGAAGAAGCCAATGGGAAGGGAGAGGCATTTGACCTGATCACCCTTGATGTCTCGATGCCCGTTATGGATGGTACCGAGGTGTTGTTTGAAATAAGGCTAATCGAACACCAAAAAAGCATCCCAAAAGAAAAAAAGGTGAAGGTGATTATGGTGACAGGCCAGTCAGACAAAGACCTTGTTATTACATGCGTGCAAGCAGGTTGTGACGGTTATGTAGTAAAACCGTTTGACAGCAAGATTATGGCGGATAAAATGAAACAGATTGGAATAAATATGCCGGTGACAGCTTAGGTGTTGATGAAGCATCAGCAGAGCATCCCGCGGTATTATATTTTTAAATATCCAATATCCTGAAGGGCACACGAGTTGATGCGAGGTCACACGGTGCACCCTTACTGTATCCGTTGGAAATTCTTTTTTGGATATTGGATATTCATCTTTTCTGCCTTCAGATGTAGGGTGGATGATGCGTTAGTGCATCCACCGAATACCCCGCCTTAACCCATAACAATCGCTTCGACCGGGCATTCCGTGGCGCAGAAGCCGCAACCGATGCAGGTCTTTTCATTTTCCAGGCACGGGTAGTTGTGGGGATTGTTAGGTAACGTTTGCCTCACAAATCCGATACTTCCCGTAGGACATGTTTCGATGCAGTTTATACAGGCCACACAAGCCTTGAGATCGAAGCGTGGTTTCTTCCATTCCGATTTTTTCATCCTGTGACATGTTGCTCCAAACTGGTCCTCTATGGCCGTTTCCGGGCATATCTTTCCGCAAACTCCGCAATTTATGCAAAGAGCTTCGCTTATAACATGGAGCTTATCCTTTTCTCCCGAAATGGCATCCGCCGGGCACATCTTCACGCACGCGCCGCAGCCATTACATTTTTCAGTTATTTTATGTGACATATAGTATCCCTCCTAACTTATGCCGAGGCGTTTGATTGTTTCGTTTGTCGGTTTGCCAGTATGAGCATCCCAGCCGAACTTCTTCCAGTACGCGCTCATCATCATTTCGATAGGCACGCTCCTGCCCTTGTTAGCGCCTTCTGTCTGCGGCGGCCTGCCCAGCGCCCTATCGCTGATCTTGAAGGTCTTCGGGTCGATACCGTGCTTGAAGTTGAAAGACTGCTTGATTGTCTGAATTCTTTCGCCGATCTCCATATATTCTTCCGGCGTCTTTTTCCAACCCGTTGCAGCGTTTAGCCAGGCAAAAGTCGGAACCCTCTTCGATCCGATGAATAGCCCGAAAAGACACATGCCGGTGGCATTGGCCAGGCTCATAAACTTACTGCAAGCAACTGCCCATTGTGTTTTTTCGTCACTTACCACATATTTACTGTTTTTCGTGTAAAGCGGGCTGGGTGACGGTAATCCTTTTACGGTTTTCCAAAGCTGAAACATCTCATAGTAAAGATAGGCCCCGATTGTATGCCTTCCGGGTGTAGCCTCGGTGCAGTAGTGGAGATTGAACCCGGGATCGTTTCTGCCGTCGTGCATGGCAGGTTCCTGACCGCCGGCGTGAATTGCGTATTTCTCAGATCCCTTGCCGATCTTTTTTGCCGCGACTTTTGTGCCGTCTGCAAGCAAATCGCCGATCCCTTCCCGCGCGATCATTTTTTTGATCAGGGCGACTATGGCTTCGGTATTGCCCCATTTGAGCTCCAGACCATCTGTATCCTTTTTTGTGAGGAGGCCATTTTCATAACACTCGATGGCGAAGGCTACCGTGCCGCCTGCTGAAATGGTATCCATACCGGCTCTGTTTAAAAGTTCGTTTAGGTAAAACAAAGAGTCCAGATCTTCATTCATGCAAAGACCGCTTAAAGCCAGAACGCTTTCATACTCAGGTTTGTGGGTATGGGAGTATTCGCCTTTCAAGGTGCAGATGCCGCCGCATCCCAGCGGACAAGAGTAGCAATGATATTTGACAGTCTCTGCGTCCGTAAAAAAATCGGGATTGATCTTCTTTGATTTTTTGAGCGGAAAATCAACATTGGAGCCGCTCCAGTTCTTTAAAGGCGCGTCACCCATTTCTGAAGACAACTGGTTCATGCCGACAGTTCCCCACTTTTTCAAAATTGTTCGGTAGAGCATACCGTCCTGGGGAAACAAAACGGATGTGATCCTCATAAAGCTTCCAACAAAGGCGAAGATGCCGCCGGGAGGAAGCGGTACGGGAAATGTTACCCACTTGGCGCACTTTTGGCTTAGTTTTTTAACTGTACCGATGTCATGAACGTTGATGCGCTGCACCCCGTCAAGAACTACCGCTTTAAGTTTTTTAGAACCCATTACCGCGCCGAGTCCGGAGCGCGCCGCTATTCTTCCTTTGTCGTTGCAGACACCGGAAATCAGTGAAAGTTTTTCCCCGGATGTGCCGATAACGGCGATAGAGGCTTTTTTGCCATGCGAATCGTGAAGAAGTTCTTCTGTCTCTACAGCGTCTTTACCCCAAATATGATTTGCGTCTAAAAGTTTTGCCCTGCCGTTTTTGATGAATAGATAAACAGGTTTGGGGCTGATTCCGGAAAAGAAGATCGCGTCATAACCACAACGTTTAATGGCAGGAGAAAATGTGCCGCCTGAAAAGAAGCTTCCCGTTCCTGTCAGCATACCCGAACAGAATCCGAGAATATTATCAGGTCCGAGCGGGTCGGCGCCTGCGGGAATGCGATTGTAAAGAGTGTATGCCCCCAGCCCCATGCCGCTTAGATGTTTGTCATATACCTCATCGGGAATTATCTCTTCTTTTATTTCGCCGCGGGTTAGATCAACATTAAGGATCTTGCCCATACATGCCTGTTTCATATTATCCCCTCCTTTTATATGTTTGTCATCCTTTTTTATCTTGTTTTTGGATACCATTAGCTTTCAGTCTTTGTCAATAAAATCTTTGTGATTTTCCAATATTGTCTTGACATTCAAAATCGCTTTTTCTATACTCCACAAACCAAATTAGATATAAAACTATGTTGAGTCAGGCGTAGAAATTCAAAATTGGAGGCTATATAATATGTGGTCATTAAAAAAAGCGTACTATCGGATTTATCAGTTCGTTATGGGTTTATCAATGTATTTACTTCCCTGGATTGAACCCGCAATCATTGAAGGCGCAGACAGCATAAAAAAACTTCCTGCTGCTATAAAGAAAAAAGGTATAACAAATGTTCTTGTCGTTACCGACCCCGGCCTCATGGGGCTTCATCTTCTGGATTCTCTTTTTGATGCCCTCAAATCAGCAGGCATTAAGTATTCACTCTATGATCAGGTACAACCCAACCCGACAATAGACAACATCGAAGCAGCCCTTAAAATCTATAAGGCAAACAATTGTCAGGCGATCATAGCTTTCGGCGGCGGTTCACCGATGGATTGTGCAAAAATCACAGGTGCAAGAGTTGCCCGCCCGAATCGCTCTGTTACTCAGATGAGAGGTTTGTTTCAGGTAATACTTCCAGCCTTCAAAATGGGATCAATTTTCCCTCCGCCTCTTTTCGCCGTTCCGACAACAGCTGGAACAGGCTCTGAGACCACAATAGCGGCTGTAGTGTCTGATCCTCAGACTCATGAGAAATATCCGATTACCGACCCCGTTATTCGTCCGAGATGCGCGGTTCTTGACCCGCTGCTTACCGTTGGTCTTCCGCCTCACATTACAGCAACAACAGCTATGGATGCTTTGACACACGCAGTTGAGTCCTATATCGGGAAGTTTTATAACAGTAGTGATACACGTAAAAAAGCTGTTATGGCAGTTGAAATAATATTCAACAACGCTGAAAAAGCTTTTAATAATGGCAAAGACATTGAAGCGCGTGGACAGATGCTGCTTGCTGCATATTACGGCGGATATTCATTCACGCGAGGTGCCGTTGGTAATATTCACTGTATTGGTCATAACCTCGGTGGTATGTATGGTGTTCCTCATGGTTTGGCAATGCCGGTTATTATGCCTTATGTTCTTGAATGGTACGGCGAAGCAGTGCACAAACCTCTTGCTGAACTTGCGGATGTTGCCGGCGTTTCCAAGCCCGGTATGAGCCAGCCTCAAAAGGCCAAAGCTTTTATCGAAGCAATTAAAGCGCTCAATAAGAGGATGAACATTCCGAACAAGTTTGATTGCATTAAAGATGAAGACATACAGATAATCGCGGAACGTGCATTGCGTGAATGTAACCCTACATATCCTGTCCCCAGGATTATGAGTAAAGAAGATTGTATGAGTGTTATCAGATCACTCAAAGCATGATTCTAAAAGGTGATTCCGGAGAAGCCACTACATACATCAATTTGAGGTGCGCATTCTGTCCACTTTAGAAATTGTTCCCCGAACATTCCGACAAATGGAGTGTTCGGGGATTTTTTTTGAATATCCAATATCCAATACTCAATATCCAAGAAAGAAATTATTTTTGCTACTCATTTTGTCATTTGCGCGCTTTTTTGTAGTCCTGGTCTCGCTTGACCTTCAGTTTATTAGACCCGAAAACCGAATCTAACAACTACATTTCGCCTTCCTCCGTTGGACATTCCTCTTTTGTCTAAAAATCCACCCCGAATATTCCCCTTTTCCCGGGCATGCGCCGGGTTCCGCTGCGCTTCAGTCTTCTCTTTTTTTCATTCCCTTTAATAATACTTCCAGACAAAAGTTTTGTATTCTTTCTAGTAATCCCTTCAGCGGTGTTTGAAACAGTAGCCAGTGGAGCCTTCTTTGCCATAGAAGGAGCGTGTGGATAGATATGCCGTTGATGCTCAAAACTTTAATCTTGCCTTGGTTGATATACCAGAAACGCGGGGCGCAAACGGGCTTCCATCTGCCGGAGACAAGTTTGATAACTTCGAACGCCCCGATAGAAGAGCAGATCCACACTAAAGGGCATAGCTGAGTGGGCGGTATGTCATCATCCAGAAATCTTCGGAAGTATTCAGTTCGCCAACCGGCAAGAAAGGTGTAATAATATGTGCCTGATTTATATTTCCTTGTTTGAAACATCTGATTTAGCTCTTCGTATGTTTTAAGCGCGGGGATGCCCTCAACCCGTTCAATTGTTGGTCCGTCAGGCATAAGAATGCTGACATTGGCCCAGGTTCCAGAAGGCACAACAAAAAGGGCGGGTTTTCCTTGCCGTCTGGCCTCACGAAAAACAAGGATGCTGAAGGCAAAGTCGTCGGCGGCAGGAAAAACAACATCTACCTTAGGAATTAATTGGGCGATTTCCGCATGATTTAGCAACCGGGGATAAATTTCCACTTCGGCATTGGGGTTTATTCTCAGGATATCCTCCCCGATTACCTGAGCCTTATTTCGTCCCAGAGTGCCGGCAAAACAGGAGATCTGCCGGTTAAGGTTAGTCGTATCGTAAATATCGAATTCGACAAGGATAAACCTCTCGATGCCCGTACGTGCGAGGATAATGGCAACGGTACCTCCGATGCCGCCGCAGCCGACAATAAGGATTCGCGTCTTGCGCAATCTTTCCTGCTGCGTTGCGGAAAGGATGCCGTAATTGCGTTCAAACATTTCTTCATAAGACGATTTCTTTACATTCTCCAAACCAGTCCCCCAAAATATAATCATTAAGCATAGAGATTCTTCCTTTAGCTTTTTCAATCTATCATTTTATAAAAAAGACATAAAGAAAATAAGCATATTGCCATATTTTTTTATTGACATCCAAATCCGGTAAAGGTAAAAACTTTCCTTGATTAAACAAACTCTTATCAAAATATAAATGACTTTTGCATCATAACTCCCCTAATTTAATAAAGATGGATCGGGGGCAAACTGTAATGTGGCGATTTGAAAAATATTTAGCGTCCGATCAAAGCGAGAAATAATGATCTATCTGAACAATGCAGCATCCTCCTGGCCTAAGGCACCCGGTGTAGTGGAAGCGATGGCCGCAAGTTTGGCCGATATGCCGGAACATCCTGGTCGTAGCTTACAGAAGAGAGGAGATGTGTCTGCCGAATGTCGCATCCGGTTGGCCGAGATGCTGGGATCTGATCTGTCCTGCCGGATCGTGCTGACCCAGCATGCCACTCACGCCCTCAATCTGGCTATTCTCGGGCTTGGTTTGAAACCGGGTGACGAAGTGGTGACCACAGTCACAGAGCACAACTCTGTGTTGCGACCGTTGGCCAGGCTAGAAGATGCCATTGGACTTCGTTTGACATTGGTCGGGACGGATGCCGATGGCACTCTGGATGAGGATGCATTTGATCAAGCGCTACGACGTTCTCCGCGTCTGGTGGCGATTAATCATGCAAGCAATGTCACCGGTCGCATTCAATCTGTTGCCGCTATATTCGGCAACGCCAGACAGGCGGGTGCGGTCACACTACTGGATGCGTCGCAATCACTAGGTCATATGCCGGTTGTCGCGAGCGAACTGAATGCCGACCTGATCGCGTTCACAGGTCACAAAGGGTTACGTGGCCCGTCTGGAACAGGTGGGTTGTATGTCGCCCCTGGTCTTGAACTAGAGCAGGTGCTCGTGGGTGGTACAGGGGTGCGTAGCGATCTGAGATTGCATCCACAGGAAATGCCCACCCGTCTTGAAGCAGGTACTCCGAATGTTCCGGCCTTGGCGGGGTTGGCCACCGCGCTGCGCTGGCATGAAGAAAATAACGGAAGTTTTTGTTCTGTTGCGCAGGCCCGTGTGGGGCAATTGCGAAATGGCTTGAGGAGCATTCCGCGAGTGCGCCTGTTTGGTGATTCGGAGGTTGATTTTGGGATCGGGATTATCTCATTTCGTATAGACGGCTGGAAGGTCGAGGAAACCGGATTTGTCCTGGCCGAGAGTTTTGACATTGCCTGCCGGACAGGGTTGCACTGTGCTCCACTGATGCATGCTGCACTAGGCAGCACCCCCGATGGCACCGTGCGCTTCAGTCCCTCCGGCGCTACATCGGAAGACGAGGTTGAACAAGCCATCGCGGCGGTGCGAAGGATGGCCACATGAAGATCTTTGCCCGGCATAAAGTTGAGGACTGTTTTGATGGCAGCGCTGTTTTCACCTACGAAATGACCGAACCATGGACGGCCGAAAATGTAAGCATTCTGGCGATACTAGGAGATTTTGAGTATTTTGGTGATTTTCCCCGTCCGCTCTTCCGACTGCGGACGAGCGACGGAATGTTTATCACCGGCGTTGCGGGCGCAGCCACCTGTCGCGTGATTTTACCAAGGACAAACCGTGATGCGGTTCAACTAAAGCTGGAGGAGGTGCTTATGGCTGATAGGAGATGAAGCGGAATAATAATATAAAATAATTGAAAGGAGAGGAACCGTCATGGGACAAAAATTGTTGAAATTTTACGAGTTAATAACTGCCGAGGGTGGTATGCCTTTGAAAATGCGGCTGGCGATGAAAACAGGGATAGCGTCCAATGTAGCCGATAAGGCTGCTGATTCGCCGGAGAACATCGCGAAGTTTAAGGCCGTGTACAAGGAAATAACGGGCAAAGACGCCCCGATCAACTGACAACAACTTAATCGAAAGGAGATTTAATCATGACACAGTACAAAAAAACCGAACTTGTCCTGAACAAAGAGTTCGATGCCAAGTCCTGCCGCCACAAGATCGATGGTAACGCAGCAGTTTTGCACTGCCATCACTTTGCAACACTCTACACCCAGCTTGCGATAGATTGCAGCATGCTGGATGCCAAGGCGCTTTTGGCGGAATGCGCAGAGGATGCCTGGGAGGAGTTTCTGAGCGGTTATTATCGCAACCAGAACATCGCCAGCATCACGGAACGAATCGCGCTGGGCGAGCAGGCCTATGCCGCCGCAGGCCTGGGCAAGATGCGCGTAACCTGTGCCGGCCCAGAATCAGGCGAAGTCATAATCGAGCATAGCCATGTGGATGAAGGCTGGATAAAGAAATGGGGCAAACACGCGACGCCGGTCAACTTCATCGGGTGTGGTTTCATCGCCGGCCTTTTTGCCGCAGTCTTTGGTCATCCGGTGAGATCCTATGTTGCTAACGAAATCCAGGGCATCGTGTGCGGGGAGCCTTGCTCCCGTTTCACCGTGGTTGCCCGTTAATATTATTCTGAAAGGAGAATACAGATGAGTATCAACAGAAAGAAGATTATTTCTGCGATGTCGCAGATCGCGGTATCTGGCAACGAAGATGGACTGATTCCTGGATTCAATGTGTTCGTCAACATGATGCCTGCCAAGTTCTGGAATTCGTTTGCTGAAAGGCTGACGCGAAAGGTTTCGGCAGACCTGCTGGAAGCTGCCGAGTACCTGCTGGTAAATGCCGGCCACGAATGCGGTTATCACACAGGTTATGGCATCATAACCTCTGAAGAATGGAAGGCGGTCGTTGAGCCGATGATTGAGAAAGCCCCAGAGGATATTCTTCACGGCGCGTTTGCTGTGTTCACGGCCTGGGGTTGGGCAAAGTCAGAGATTGTCGAGCTTGTGCCGGGCGAGCGCATGGTTGTGCGCGCCTATGATTATTACGAGGCCGATGTAGTGAGTTATGGCGCCTCGTCTAAGCCCAGTGCCTACATGATCCGAGGTGTCGCCGCAGCATTTATGGATCTGGCCTATGGAGGCCCGTATGACCCCACGGGCAAGACCGGAATGCGTACATTCCAGTGCGCCCAGACCAAGGGCATCGAGTGCGGCGATGAGTACGGAGAATTCGTCATCACGAAAGCCTGAGTATAATTGATGGCTATTTCGAAGCCGCGCAGGCAGGAATTTTGTCTTGCTTGCGCGGTGATGAATGCAATAATAAATGGAGGTACATAAATAATGTTAGGCAAAGCTAGGTTATCAACAAAAATATTTCTTCTAGGCACCATAATTATCCTTGCCTTTTCGTTATCATTTGTCGCGGTCGGGTTAAAATTCAAAAGAAGCTTACTGGATTATGGATGTCAGAATGTAAAAAATGTTGTGGAAGTGGCATATACGATTATGTCTGAATATGATGAGATGGTAAAAAAGGGTGAAATGACTTTGGAAAAAGCGCAGCAGGAGGCGTTGTTACGTATCAAGAATCTGCGTTACAGCAAGAATGAATATTTCTGGATCAATGACCTTGGACCAAAAATGATCATGCATCCTTTTAAGCCTGAACTCGATGGCAAAGATATATCAGGCATTAAGGATCCAAACGGGAAATATTTATTTATCGAAATGGTCAATGTAT
>JFJP01034128.1_pt1 | contig 10767 bp, 12 predicted proteins | sample 431651 | NCBI WGS metagenome assembly JFJP01 (sample SAMN02602958, study PRJNA72255) | Microbial mat metagenome, whole genome shotgun sequencing project. | biome: fresh water; feature: sink hole; material: water; isolation source: purple microbial (photo- and chemosynthetic) mats found in...
AAAGTCGCCATGCTACTATTGATCCATGAGTGAACCCACCCTGTACATAGTGGCCACCCCCATCGGCAACCTCAAGGACATCACCCTGCGGGCCCTCGAAACTCTCCGTGAAGTCGATCTTGTGGCGGCGGAAGACACCCGGCATACCCTCGGACTGCTCAACGCCCACGGAATTGTGAAACGCCTGATCAGCTGCCGGGCCGCCAACGAGGCCAACAGTGCCGACGGTATTGTCAAACTGCTCAGCGAGGGCAAGAGCCTTGCCTACTGTACGGATGCTGGAACTCCCGGTTTAAGCGACCCCGGTGCCGTGTTGGTCGCCAAAGTAAGGAGTGCTGGGTACCCTGTTGTTCCGCTGCCCGGACCCAGTGCCTTCGCTTCGCTCCTAAGTGTCGGTGGCTTTGGCGGACGTACGGTCACCTTCGACGGATTCCTCTCTGTCAAAGCTGGAAAGAGGCAAAAACGGGTGGATGAACTGCTTATCCGGCAGGAAGCGTTCGTTTTATACGAATCTCCCTTTCGAATCATCAAGCTTTTGCAGGCAATCGCCGATACGGAACCAGACAGGAAAGTTCTTGTGGCCCGGGAAATGACCAAAAGCCATGAAGAATTTCTGTCAGGGACGGCCTTGACGGTCTTGAACGACCTGAAAGCCCGTCCTATAATCAAGGGTGAATTCGCCGTGCTCGTTTCCGGGGCGGTTTCTATTGACGAGGACGACGTCAAGGAATGAGTTCCGGTTGCCGATACTGAAAGCACAAGGGGAAGGTTATGACGATTGACCGAATGGGATCTGTAGATCCTCTCAAGAACCTGGGCAAGGCTGAAAAGCCCGCCAAGCCCGTCAGAACCGATCGTTCCGACTCCATTGAGCTGTCCTCAGAGGCCAAGGGTCAGGCGGAACTTCACATGGCTCGGGAAGCGGCCCGCATGGCTCCCGAGTTGAGGCTGGACCGTATCGCCGACATCAAGGTGAAGCTCCAGGATCCCAACTACATCAACAACGCACTTCTCGAATCGACGGCTGAAGGCATTCTCAAGTCCTTTGGCATCTAAGCGCGGGGGATTAACCCGCCAACCTTGAAGCCGTCGTCCTCGACGGCTTTTTTTTATTCCGGAGGTGCCTTTCATGGAGTTCCATTTTCCTCAACACGTCCATATCGGTCAGGGGGTCAGCCAGAAGTTCGGGTTGGCTGCCAAGGAGTCGGGACTCCGCGTTCTGCTTCTGACCGACTCGTCGTTTGAAGGGGGAAAAGAGCTGGGAATTCTGACCCATTCCCTCGAGAGAGCCGCTGTTCCCTATCTGGTTCTGACCAGAAACCCGAGGCAGAGTCTGGCAGAGGCCCTCAAAGAGGCTGTCACCGTCGCCAATGCCAGCCGGATGGACGTGCTGGCTGCCCTGGGCGGTGCCGATCAGCTGTCCTTGGGCCGGTCCGCCGTCATTGAGCTGTCGGCCACGAAGGCTGTACCGTATCTCGAAGTCCCTTCGGGAATCTGCTACCCGCTTCTGTTGCGGCCCGAAGCCTTTTTGTCCACCGGCCACCCCTCCGATGTACGGTTTCTCCCCTTTCAAACCGATGCTGTTCACCAGATCTTTCTCGACCCGCATATGGCCACCGGTCAAAGTTCCAAGGCGTCTGTGGCAGCGCTGCTGGAAGCATTGTTCTATGCCGTTGAAGCCTGCCTTTATGATGGAACGGGATTGACCGAGCAAAGCCTGCTGGTAGGGGCTGTCGAGTCGATCTGGTCAACACTCAAAAAGATCTATGAAAACCCTGCAAACGCCGAGTACCGCCTTTTGGCCACTCAAGCCGGGTTCAACATTTCGGTGGCCTGTGCCCTGGGACCCCGGGGAACGGGCCTCACCTTTTCTTATACCCTGGCGGGTTTGGCCGGCTTGTCGACAGCAGCGTTTGGAAGCCTTCTTTTGGCACCTCTGCTCGAGGACTTTGCACCGCGGGCCGGTCAGAGGTTGAGAACACTTGGACGCGCTTTTGGCTACGAAGTTGCCGAGGACGAGACCGCCAGTCTCGGGCCCAAAATCGCCCAAGATGTCCGAAAGTTTCTCAATGCCCACAAACTTCCTTTGCGGTTGGCAGAGTACAAGCTGGTCGACACCCAGATTACTCAGGCAGTCGATGTGGTTCGGGGTCTGGATCTGCGTCGGGGCGGTATCCTCGAGTCGGATCAGCTGCCGCAATTTGTCCGTTCCATTCTGTGATAACCCTGCGAAAGCTGGCCAGCTTACCCGAAGGCACCCGGGGTCGCAAGCTTTTGACGTTGCTGGCTCAGCAGCACGAACCCCTCTACGAAGCGGGCCTGATCGAACAGGCAAGGACCCTCCTTGGCAAGCCACCTCCGTGTACCGTTCCCTTGCTCCGGCAGCAGCTGGCACTATACCTGGGGGTCGAGACCGCCGACTGGGATCTTCAGGCTCCGCCCGACCGCCAAGGCCCTGTGACCCGGTTTCCGTTCTCAGTCTACCTCGATGACCTTCGTTCGCCTTTCAATGTGGGTTCCCTGCTACGCACCGCCGAAGCCTATGGCTTTGAAGCAGTGTATCCCAGTCTGCTGACCCCGGGGTTGAGCCACCCCCGCACCAAGCGGACCGCCATGGGAGCCGAAGTGCATTTGAGCGTTGAAGCGGTGTCTCTAGCCCAGCTTCGGCAACGATGGGCCGGCCCGGTCTTTGCCCTGGAACTCGGAGGGACTCCGGTCGAGGCGTTCCCGTTTCCAAGGGAAGGGCTTGTTCTTGTCGGTGGTGAGGAGCTCGGACTCAGTCCTGAGGCCCTGGAATGGGCCGATGGCTCGGCGGGTCGGGTCAGTCTGCCGCTTTACGGCCGAAAGGCCAGCCTCAACGTCGGCGTGGCCTTCGGTATTTTGTCGGCAGCCTGGACTCAAGCTGTTCTTTCTAGAACCGCAGGTTGATACCGAAACCAAGGCGGTTCTTGCTGCTGCGATACCAGGAATAGTCGCCAGACTCGCTTGGTTTCAGGAACCTGGTATAGTCGATGTAGAAGGCACCGATCGTGCCCCGCGCCCCGACGACAAAATCCCAAACCCCGTCGAGGGCTTTGCTGTTCGTTACGCTCTGCCCGGGCAAAAGATAGTATTCGGCACTCGAGTATCCGGGTACGTAGGCACTGACCGAGGAATTGTTTTTGAAGGTGTAATCAATGGTATTCCAGTTGTAGTTGAAACCGCCAAAGCCCAGCAGCTGGATTTTATTGCCGACGTCAAAACTGATATACCCTCGGGGACTGATGTCGGCATCCCAACGGGTCACGGTCAAGTCCCAATAGGTCTGAGTGATGAAAAGCGACCAGCTGTAGGAATTGATAAAGAGTGTGGCATCGGTTGATTGAAAGGAATCTTTGGTCTGCTTCATCTGCTTGAGGTCGCCCAAGAGTTCAAACCCGTAGAACAAGGGCCCGGTCAGCTGATACCCGACATCGAGGAAGAGAGCACCCCGGATTCCTCCGCCCACCAAACCGGTTTCAGTACTGTCAGAAATGATACCAAAGCCTAACGCCCCGTTTTCATCTTTTGCGAAAGCAGTGCCAGCCAGGATCAACCCGGCGGCAAGCAAAAGGATAAGTTTCTTCATGAATGACTCCTTTCAAAGTATCGACAGACCCTGTAGAATGTAGCACGTGAGTCTGCGAATATCCACACTGCGCCTAGGTCTGATTTTGGGATTTGCCCTATTCTCCTCCTGCAGCGGCTTGGCCACCAAGAGCCACCAGCCAATGGTGTTTGCGCTCAACCTTTCGTCTCAGACGGTTTCTCTGGCGTTGATGAGTGACGGTGTCGCTTTGGTGGAATTCCCGCATTTGGCACCAATGCAAAGCGAGCGGATGACGGCCCTTGCGCCTGTGGATGGTGTGGTTCTGGTTCAAGGACTTACCGGTCAAACTGCAACCACCGAGTGGACCGACCCGTCTGGAACACCCTACAGCCTGCGGTTTCAGACCGGTTATAGTTATGCCGTGATTGTCGATCCCAAGGGGCAAGCCGCTCTCTACTCGCTGCCCGAAACCTACTCATCCGACCCCAAACTCTGTATCGTGAACACGACAAACCGTACCTTGTCCCAGGTGCAGGCAGCACCGGACTGGGCCAAAAATGTGAAGGTCTATGCCCAGGATATGGTTCCGGTGGTGCCTTCAGAACTCTTTTCCTTTCCCCCCAAACTCTTGGGGCTTTACTGGCAAACCCTGGAGCAGGCTTCCACAGGAACCTACACCAAGGCCTTGGGTTTCGATGGCAAACCGCTTCGACAGAATTTTGAATCCGACCATATTTACCTTTTCTTAGCCGGTGAAAGCGCGTTGCGTGACCTAACCCCCGCACTTGACTGAAGGAGACTCTCATGCCGTTCCTCCCTGAAGGGATCGAATCGATCCTGATCACCGAAGAAGCGATCCGACAACGGGTCAATGAACTCGCCAAACAGATCAGTCTGGACTATCAGGGAAGCAAGCCTCTTCTTGTGGGCCTCCTTAAAGGGAGTTTCATTTTTCTGGCGGATTTGACCCGGGCGCTGGATATCGACAGTGAAATCGACTTCATGACGGTTTCCAGTTACGGCAATTCCATGGAGAACAACGAAGTCCGCATTTTAAAGGATCTTGGGGAACCCATACAGGGACGAGACGTTTTGATTGTGGAAGACATCATCGACACCGGGCTGACCCTGCGCCGGATCTTAGAGTTGCTGGCTGCCCGGCATCCGCGCAGTTTGAAGGTGTGCACGCTGCTCAACAAGCCCAGCCGCCGCAAAGCCGAAGTGGTTGTCGACTACAACGGCTTTGATATCGACGATGTCTTTGTGGCGGGGTACGGCATCGACTTCGCCCAAAAGTACCGCAACCTTCCCCAGTTGGTTGTGGTGAAGAGAGCCTGACCCTATACATACCTGACGGTATTTGTTATATATTGAGATTACCATGACAGTGACCAAAGAAAAATACGTTACCATTGCTTACAATTTTTCCACTCCTGAGGGCTACCTCTTAGGCACCTCGGACCGCCAGGGTCCTTTGACCTTCTGTGCAGGCTCGGGCGACATTATCACCGGGTTGGACAGCCGGCTTGCCGGTGCGGAGGAAGGCCAAGTTTTGGACTTTGTCATACCCGCCGCCGAAGCCTATGGAGTGCGTGACGAAAGCTTGGTGGCTCAGTTAACCGCCGCTGAACTCGGCCTGGCTGCCGAGCCCAAGATCGGCTACCGGGTCGAAGCCCAGATAGGCGGCCGCTGGCGTTCAGCGCTGATCAGCGATGTGGAAGGCGAAAAAGTCACTGTGGATGCCAATCATCCTCTGGCCGGGGTCGATCTGCATTTCAAAACCACCGTCCTTACCGTGAGCGACGAGGCTCCGGTTCAGGAAAGCTGTGGTTGTGGAGGCGGTGGTTGCGGATCCGGTTGCGGCGGTGGTTGCGACAGCCAAGGGGCCGAGGGCTCCACGGAGTCTTGCGGTTGTGGAAGCGGGGGTGGCGGCTGCGGTTGCGGTGGACACTGATTCCGATTGAAAAAAAAGAAAGCCGACCTTCAATGGGTCGGCTTTTTTATTTCCTCGTGCGCTCCTTACTTCAGAGCTTCTTCGTAAATCTCCCCGACCTTACCCCAGTTCACCACCGAGAAAAAGGCTTCGATGTAGTCGGCCCGGCGGTTCTGGTAATGCAGATAGTAGGCGTGTTCCCAAACATCGAGGCCGAGAATGGGCTTGGCTCCTTCGAGCAGAGGACTGTCCTGATTGGCGGAACTGGTAACGGCCAGAGTTTTATCGGCCTTGAGGACCAACCAGCCCCAGCCGGAGCCGAAACGGGTCAGCGCTGCTTTGCTGAAATCGGCCTTGAATTTGTCATAGCCCCCAAGGGTTTCGAGAGCGCCAGCCAGTTTGCCGGCGGGTTTGCCGCTCTTGGCAGGGCTGACCATAATTTCCCAGAAGAAGCTGTGGTTGTGGTGACCACCGGCGTTGTTCTTCAAAACGGTCTGCTTATCGGCGGGGAGACTTGAAAGGTTTTTCAGGACTTTCTCGACATCCCATGAGGCGAATTCGGTGTTCTCGAGGGCGGCGTTGGCGTTGTTGATGTAAGCTTGATGGTGTTTACCATGGTGGATTTCCATGGTGCGGGCATCGATGGCCGGTTCCAGGGCGTTGAAATCGTAGGGAAGTTTGGGAAGGGTAAAGGGCATACGGTTCTCCTTAGTAAGATTTCAAACCAATATACTCAGGAATCAGCAAACGGAAAAGAAAGTCGTCCTGTCATCCTTGCTGGCTTTTCGTGTTAGACTGGAAGAACCGGAAGGAGTTTTCATGGCTGATAAGAAAAAGGCGCTCGTTGCCGACGACCAGGCGATGAACCGTAGTTTCGTCAAGGTGTACCTCGGTACCCGCGGTTACGATGTTGAAACGGCCGAAGATGGTATGAAAGCGTTGGCGGCCTGCAAAACAAAGAAATTTGATTTGGTGTTTACCGATATTGAAATGCCCAACATGAACGGTATTGAGTTTCTCCGCTCGGCCAAGAAGTTGCCCGGTTATGACGCCGTGCCCTTTGTGGTGCTCTCCACCGTTGATGAGCCCGCCATGAAGGCTAAAGCGACAGGGTTTGGCGCGTTTTATTACATGATCAAGCCCTTCACCGATGCCAAGATGGTCGATTTGTTTCAGAAGCTGAGGTAACTATGGAAGATGCCGGTCATCTTCATGAACTGTTGGAAGCCCTGGAGTCAGGAGTTTTGGTTCTTGAGCGGGATTCCGGCATCGACCCGTCGGCTGCAATCCACCGTTTGTTTCAGTCGGCGCACAATCTGAAGAGCGGATTGGCCATGGCCGGGCTGGAGCGAGCCTCCAAGTTGTTCCATGGTTTGGAAGACGGCTTGGACGACATCCGGCGGGGGAGGTTGCTGTGGTCTACCGCCTGGGCAGATGTTGTCCTGGATCTAGTGGACCGCATCCGCACCTGCCTCGACGAGGGTCAGGACGACGATTTGGAACTCCCCTTTGTGCCCCCTTCAGCCCCAAAAGACCAACCCTCAAGCCAGCAAGTGCTGAGTTCTGAAGAAGTGGAAGCCGGTGTTCTGGCAGCCTCCCGGGGTGAACACCTGTTCCGCATCGAGAAGCTCTTTTTGCCCGGCTTGGACCGCTCGGACTTTGAGGGGCATTTGATTTACGATGACATCAGTGACAATGGGACTTTGGTTTCTGTCCGGCCTGATTGGGATGGTTATTCGCAGGCAAAAACCGAGGTGGTTGTCCGCTTTTTGTTCACCTCAGCGCGAACTCATGAGCAGCTCTCCGAGCTGTTTTTCGATCCTTTGATCGCGTTGCCAACCCAGGCTCGGTTCCGTCTGCTGGTGGTCGATGATAATGTGCTGAGCATCGAGATTGTCCGGCGGACGCTTGAGCCCTTTGGCGAGGTGACGGTGGCGGAGGACGGCGCTGTGGGTCTTGCCGCGTTCCGAAAGGCTTCGGATTCCGGCGTCCCTTTCGATATAGTCTTTCTCGATCTGGAAATGCCCGAGGTCGATGGGCACGGAGCGCTTCAGGGAATCCGGGATTATGAGGAAGCAAACAACATCCAGGGCCTCGACCGCTGCCTGGTGTTCATGCACACTTCCAGTGCCGACCTGGGGAAGGTTCGGGTCAGCTTTCGATTGCAGGCAGATCGGTATTTTATCAAGCCGATTTCCAGTGAGAAAATTCAGAAGCGGCTGCAGGACAGCCTTCCATGGTTGGTACGGAGAAGACAGGGGGGAGTATGAGCGAAATCAGCGAGATGAACGAACAAGAAAAAATTTTTTTGGCCGGTGCTATCAAAGTGTTGCTTTTGACGGATGGGCCGGGACAGAGCCGGGAGCTTGACGATCTGGACCGCATTGTTGCTGGTCTTGGGTTTGAGGATTTTGACGAACACTTGGAACGCTTTGAGGCCGACGTGGTGGCCGATACCGATTTTGAATACCTGGCTAGAAATATCTTCCATGCCCCGACCAAGGCCCTCATCACCCGCATTCTCTGGGATCTGGCCCTTCAAAAAGGGTATGCCAGTCCTGAAGATGAAGAATTGATCAAGAAGATCCGCGAGTGGTGGAAAGAATAGGGACTTCCAGAGGCGACAAAAGGCCTGAGATTCGCTAAGATCGGCGCTTATGAGAGTGGAAGTGTGTTTCAAGCGGCTTGGGCTCGACAGCCGGGGTGCCCGTTGGGGGGCCGAGACCCTCGATGTGTATTTGTGGGACGGTGTTCCAGCGCTTTCGGAAATCCAGGTTGCGGCGATTTTTGCCGACCCTGTGGTTCAGCTGGCACTGGTGGACAGTACTGGTCCTGTGCGGTCCCCAAAGCCGGATTGGACTTGGTTGGTCGAGGTGAGTTACAAGGCTGGCGTGACCAACCCTATGGCTCTTACGGCCAGAGAGGCTCTCGAAACGACCCTGAACGTTTCTCTTCACGCTGAAAAAGTCACGGTGCAGACAGCCACCCTCTGGTTGTTTTCCTCGCCCGCCGACTCCCAAACCATCCAAAAGGTCACAGCTGCCCTCCATAATCCGCTGATCCAACAGGTTGTTGTGATCAAACGTGACGAATGGAATGCGGGAAAACGGCTCCCTCTGTTGTACCCCGCCGTCCACGGTGTGGGTACCAAGGCGGTAGAGACAGTCGCCCTGACAACCCTCGAAGGTGACGCCTTGGTCAAGTTGTCCAAGGACCGCCTATTGGCTCTCACTCTTCCTGAAATGGAGTCGATCCGCGGCTGGTTCCGTGAGCCCTCCACGCAAGCTCACCGAAAAGCCGTCGGGTTGCCTGCCGAGCCTACCGATGTCGAACTGGAAATGGTCGCCCAAACGTGGAGCGAGCACTGCAAACACAAAATTTTTGCCGCCCATATCGCTTACACCGACGCGGAAACCGGCGAGAGCAGCGAAATCCGGTCTCTGTATTCCACGTATATTAAACAGACAACCCGCGATTTGGAGCCAACCCGGACTTTTCTGCGGTCTGTGTTTCACGATAATGCCGGTGTGGTGGAGTTTGACAAAGACACCTTGGTCTGCTTCAAGGTGGAAACCCACAACAGCCCCAGCGCCCTCGACCCGTTCGGTGGCGCCATCACGGGCATTGTGGGGGTCAACCGCGATATTCTGGGCACCGGAAAGGGTGCCAAGCCCATTTTCAACACAAACTACCTGTGCTTTGGCGACCCTTCGACACCCGCCGCCGATATCCCGGCTGGACTGCTCCATCCCCAAACGGTGCTTCGGGGTGTGCATCAAGGCATTGTCGAGGGGGGCAACCACTCCGGTATTCCCACCGTGGCCGGCGGTTTTCTGTTCGATGAAAGCTATAAGGGAAAACCCCTGGTCTTCTGCGGCACCGGAGGATTGCTTCCTGCCCAGGTCAACGGTGAAGCCAGCTATCTCAAGCATATCGACGCCGGTGACCTGGTTGTCATGTTGGGCGGCCGTATCGGCAAAGACGGCATTCACGGGGCGACCTTCAGTTCTTTGGCTCTCGATGAAACGAGTCCTACCAGCGCCGTTCAGATCGGTGACCCCATCACCCAGCGAAAAATGACGGATTTTCTTCTGGAGGCCCGCGACCTGGGTCTCTACAAGGGGATTACCGACAACGGTGCCGGCGGTTTGTCCTCGTCCCTGGGCGAAATGGCGGAGAGTTCCGGCGGTGTGCGCATCGACCTTGAGCTCTGTCCCCTGAAATATCATGGACTGGCTCCCTGGGAAATTCTGGTCAGCGAAAGCCAGGAACGGATGAGCCTGGCCGTTGATGTCTCAACCATCGACGCCTTCTTGGCTCTGGCTGCCAAACGCGGGGTCGAAGGTGCGGTGATCGGCCGGTTCACCAACGACGGCTGGGTTGACCTGCGTTATGACGGTAAACCGGTGGGAGCTTTGTCCCTCGAGTTTTTGCACAAGGGTCTGCCACCCATGAAGCTAAAAGCCGTTTGGGTTCCTCCCCAACGCAGCGCTAAGACCTTGCCCGCCGATCTTGATCCTTCCGCGACCCTCTTGAAGCTGCTTGCCGACCCCACGGTGGCCAGCAAGGAAGGTCTGGTCCGCCAGTATGACCACGAGGTACAAGCCCGGTCGGTGATCAAACCCTTCTGCGGCGAGAAGATGGACGGCCCCAGCGAAGGGGCGGTTCTGAAACTGAAGGTCGACTCCGACCGGGGGCTGACTGTAACCCACGGAATCTGTCCCCGTATCGGTGACACCGACCCCTATCAAATGGCCCTCGGTGCCGTCGATGAAGCCTACCGGGCCCACATCGCCTTGGGTGGCGATCCCGACCTGGCCTCGGCCCTCGACAACTTCTGCTGGCCCGACCCTGTGGAGAGTCCCTACACCCCCGACGGGCCCTACAAACTGGCGCAGCTGGTCAAGACCTGCCGGGGACTGCGCGATGCCTGTCTGGCGTATGGGCTTCCCCTGATCAGCGGCAAAGATTCCATGAAGAACGACGCCGTCATGAACGGCAAGAAGGTGTCGATCAGGCCCACGCTGCTGGTTTCGCTGATGGGAGTGATTCAGGACGTGAACAAGGCCATGACGACGGACTTTTTGGCGGCGGGTGACCTCATCGTGCTGTTGGGTGAAACTCGGCCGGAGCTGGCGGGGTCAACCCTGGAAAAAGTGCTGGGGACCGAACTGTCCGGTGTTCCCACCGTACACCCCAAAAAAGCACTGTCGCTGTATAAAGCCGTGGCCACGGCTCTGCGTCGCGGGCAGATCCGCAGCCTTCA
>JFJP01041386.1_pt1 | contig 10767 bp, 7 predicted proteins | sample 431651 | NCBI WGS metagenome assembly JFJP01 (sample SAMN02602958, study PRJNA72255) | Microbial mat metagenome, whole genome shotgun sequencing project. | biome: fresh water; feature: sink hole; material: water; isolation source: purple microbial (photo- and chemosynthetic) mats found in...
GAGGAAGGCCGGGCATCGGAGACCACGGCATCATAGGGACGGAAGCCCCCTAAGCCGACTTCCACCACATGGTCGAAGCGAAGGCTCAGCCCTGTGGTTTCAAAATCCAGCGCGAACAGGGGAGGGGGATCGTTGTGTATCGTCATAGCCCCAAGGATGGGCAACGATGTGCGACAGTAGGTGGCGAATCCAGAAAGACGTATACATTGGGCGGCCTCCTGGTTGGCGTCAGGTCATTGCACTCCCAACGCCTTGAACACTGCGTCCTGCGGATCCGCGTAGAACGCCGTCTGGAACTTGGCAAACAGTTCCCCTGGGATCGTCGGGATATCCCGCACACTCGCCTTCGACGCAGGATGCGCTTGGCCCCTGCGTCGAAGGCGACCTGGAGGGTCTCGGCGAGGTTCTCGACGGGGATGATACTGCCGCCCAGGCTCATGCTACCTAGGATCACCATCTGGGCCTGGATGGGTTTGGCGAGGATGCCGGAGCACAAGGCCACGAAAGAGGCCAGGGTTGCAGCATCGCTGGGGCCGGTGTTGTGCAGTTCCACGAAATGCAGGTGGAAGTCGTGGTCTCTAGCCTTGGCCGAGGCGCTGACATGGGTAGCGTGAGCTTTGAAGTAATCGAAGCCCACCTTCACCGCTTCCTTGCCTGCGGCGTTGGAGCCAAGGCCGGAGGTATTCAGGGCCCCGGCTGTGAGGGTGGCGGCGTATCTCAAACAAATCTCAAATTTATGAATTCATTAAACCAATCCAGGCCGTCAAGGTGTCAGGTGGTTCACACCATTGTCTCCAAAGCCACGTGGAATGGGGACTTGGTTTTTAATGGAATCGATCCTTTTTGGGACCTGGGACCATACGACAGTCATACAGGGGAGTCTGGCAGCCGCAAAGCGACACTGGCTGACCATTACCCTAAACGAAATGCTATGAGACCACTCATCGGGATGATTCCGACCGGTGGGATCGTTCTGTTGGGCTATTCCCGCAATGCGGTTGCGGATGAAACGCCAAAAGGTGGCCGGGGGAGGGGAGAGACTCTAAGGAAGGCGCCGGTGGCTCACCTTTAGCGCTCGTCCCAGTGAGGAACTCCAAGGCCCCACCAAATTTAGCCTTAGCCAACTCGACAACTACTGACGCATCATTAGGCCCAGATTTGAGAGGCAGCTCTACGGAAGGGATATGTATGAGTTCTAAGGGATCAACGCCGATTCGCATTGAACTCGATCTGGAGGCCGTCCCACGGCCTGGGCGCATTGAGTCATCCGTGGGCTCTGTCTTGACTTCTCTGGCCACACGCCTCCGGGAGCTGCCAGAAGTCTCCGAGATCATCGGGCTGGCCAACCGCTTTGCCGCCGATTCTGAGAAGGCGATCGCCCTTTACAACGAGGACCCATTCACCCTCAATGGAAAGTTGATCGGCGGGGACGATCTAGTTGGCATCATGCGGTGGACAGCTCCCAATCCCTTGCTGAGCTACCGCTTTTCGGGTGAGGCCGTGGCTTCCCTGCTGATGCGCATGTTTCGAAAGCGCATGGCGATGCCGGTGGCTTCCTCGGACGAGTGCGTGCTGATCACCATGGGGATGCCTGCCTGTGGCAAGACCACGTTGGTGAAAGGTGGGATGGGGCGAGCATTTCACACCATTGTGGACAGCCCTCTCGCCTCCTTTGATACCGCCCGCGAACTTCGGCGTATGGCCTGTGAGAGCGGTCGGAAGGTGGCCTTTGTCTACGCGCACCGACCCCTCGCATACGCCGTGCGCGGGATGCTAGAGCGAGCGCTGCCCTGGCGCGAGGGACGAACAGTGACCCTGGAGAGCATGGGCAGCCTGCTTGTAAAAGGCTTGTCGCTGTTTCTCCAATTGGCCGAATCCAACCCAACCGACAAGGAGACCACCCTCGATCTGGTTGAAGTCGTAGCTGGACGCAGGCGTTGGTGGTCCGGCCCACAGGCTGCTCAAAGGGTGGAAGAAATCCGAGAGGAACTTTCCAGCCAGGGCACGAGTATCCTGGCGCAGCTTGCACGGCATTGGGTTGCCGCCCTTCGAGAGGCACGCCAGGAGGGCTTGGACGTACCGGGACTGCTGATCGACCTCGTCCAGGAGGAACTGGATCCTCGTCTTCTTCAGGAGGCTGAGAGCTGGGTTGGGGCCGACATGGCGTCCCCCACTTTCGAAACCCGCGAATTCCAGGGAAGGGTTCGCAGTCTCTCGGATTGGCCAGAGATGCAGGGGAATATCGATCGGTGGCTGGAGAGTGCGGACTGCTGCGAGGCGACCCTGCGAAACTGGCGCATCACGGGTAGTGGGCCCAAGGGTATGCCCGCATCCGATCCGGCTGACGTTGTCGACCATCACGAAGCAGGCTGGGAGCCCCATCGTGTGGACTTCCGCAGTGAACGTGGCTACCAGGCCTACTTGCGAATGCTGGATGCACGTGGTGCCTTCTCCATGGGGCTATGGGACCAAATGGCTCCCACCCCCGAACAACGAGAGGAAGCCCTGTTTTGGTGCCTTCTTCAGACTGACTCACTCATGGAGGCGTGGGATGGCCTTCCTGAAGAGATCAAAGGAACCTTCCCTCCGTTGAAACTTCGGAACACCACACCCGGTTCGGTCGGTGTTCTGGAGGAACGGATGGAGCGGCTTCACCGTATCGCGGCGCTTTTCCTCCGGGATGAGAGAACGCTTTTGAAAGTTCTGATGAGGATGTGACCCGCACCTCTGGGGTGAAAGGCGGGTCCTATTTATGGCAATCAGGGAGCATCGATGAAGAAAGTTACCATCACGAATGTCAACGCTAAGTCAGATCGGGAGGCTTGGCTTGAACTTCGCCGACAACACCTTACTGCGACTGATTGGCCAAAGATCACCGGCACGAGTCGCTGGGGGAACGCTAACGATGTAATAGCTGACAAGCAGGATTGTTATTCAGGAGACGAATTCACACCAAGTCTCCCTATGCGAGTTGGAACCGATCTGGAACCGCTGATCGCAGAAAGAGTGGTTGAGCTGTTGGGACCTGGGAAATATATTTCCCAGGAATTTGTATCTCGCAAACACCTCGGTTTCACACCTGACCTGTTGCGAATCGACGAGTTCTCGAATTGGGAGTTGGTGGAAATCAAGGTATCCGTGAAGGATTGGAACGACAACGTCCCTCCGGATTACCTGGACCAAGTCAAGTTTCAAGCAACCGTGCTGGGCATCGACCATGTCCAGGTCGTCCACCTAAAGCTTGGGAGTTGGCAGGAAGGGCTAAGGATTATCCGAACAGGCAATCTTCCCGAGGATAGCCTAACTCGCTATCTCGTTGATGTTGATGAAGCCGAGCGGAAACAGATTGAGCGAAAAGGCGAACGGTGGTGGAAATTGCACATGTAGATCAAGATCTGCCCTTTTCTAACTCACCCCGCGCCGTTTCGAGAGGTCCCCGTCTATGTCTAGCACTGCACCCGCCTCCCCCTTCTTCCGGGAATGGTCCCTGAAAACATGCCGCGCCGCCCCGGGCCAGAAGGTGCCAGCCCCCCACCAAGCCTTGGCCCTGGGGAAATTGAACGCCTGGTATGGGGATCTGACTGGCAGTGATGACGGAGGCATCCTGGTACTGCCAACCGGTGGCGGCAAGACCTTCACGGCCGCCCATTTCCTGGCGCACGGGCCCCTTTCAGACGGCTACAAGGTCCTGTGGCTAGCCCACACCCACCACCTCCTGGAGCAGGCTTTCTACGGGTTCGACGCCGGTCTCCTTGGGGGGATCCGGGAGCCCAGGGCCAAACTCTCCCTGCGGGTGGTATCAGGCACTCCGGGGCATTTCCATCCGCGGGACATACGACCCACGGACGACATCGTCATCGCCACCCTCCAGACCATTACCAACGCCCACCGGGAGCAGCACAAGGCCCTGCTTGCCTTTCTGGCCTCGGCTAAGGGCAAGCTCTTCATCGTCTTCGACGAGGCCCACCATGCGCCCGCACCGAGCTACCGCAATCTGCTCGTAGCCCTGCGAAAGGACAACGCGCCGCTCTTGGGCCTGACGGCCACTCCCACCTATTCAGATGAGACCAAGAAGGGGTGGCTGAAAAAACTCTTCCCCCAGGGGATCCTGGCCCAGGCCAAGGCAGGGGACCTCATGGCCCAAGGGGTGCTCGCCCAGCCCACCTTCGTGCGGGAAGATACCCCCTTCACACCCCGATTTGACACAGCCGAATTCCAAAAGTGGCTCGGGACCTACCGGGATCTGCCCGAGGACATCATCGAGTCGCTGGCCCGTAATTCCGAGCGCAACGCGATGATCGCCCAGGCCTACGCAGACAACCGATCGAAATATGGAAAGACCATCATCTTCACCGACCGTTGGCACCAGTGCGAGTCCATCGTCGAAGCTCTGCGTAAGCACAAGGTCCGGGCGGACGCCGTATATTCCCACGTCGACGCGAGCCTGGAGACAGTTGAGGCCCGGAATCGGCGGGACCGGGGCGAGAACGGCAAGGTTCTCGACCGGTTCCGGAAGAACGAACTCGACGTGCTGGTGAATGTCCGGATGCTGACCGAGGGCACCGACATCCCCGATGCCCAGACTGTTTTCCTCACCCGGCAGACCACCAGCCAGATACTGCTCACCCAGATGGTGGGGCGGGCTCTTCGCGGCCCGAAATTCGGTGGGACGGCCACGGCCTTCATCGTTTCCTTCATCGACAGATGGCAGCAGGGTATCCGTTTCGCAGAATACGACCCCCTGGCGGAAGGGCCTGCAGACGACAGCGTCCGCCCCTCCATGAAGCGTCCCCCGCTGCAGTTGGTATCCATCGAGCTGGTGAAACAGCTTGCTCGCCGCATGGATTCCGGGATGAACGTCCTTTCTGGTCGATTCCTATCCCTCATGCCGGTTGGCTGGTACCGGGTCACCTTTGACACCTGCCCAGAGGGCAGCGACGAGATCGAGCCCACCGACCAGCTCGTGCTGGTCTTCGAGGACGAGCGGGACGGATTCGCTACGCTCCTGAAGGCTCTGCTCAAGAGCGTCCCCAAAGCCTTCGAAGACGAGCGGGTCACGTTGGGGGTTCAGCGCACAACGGTAGACAGTTGGCGGGAACGGTACCTGGGGAAGGCCACTCGCGGAAAAATTGATCTTCAATTGGACCTATTCGCACTGGCCCGCCATATTGGGCAAGGGCACGGGGTGCCGGAGTTTTTCCCCTTTGCCACCCGAGAGGAACACGACCTCGATGCGGTGGCCCTACAGTTCATCAAGGCCGACTTCGGCCCCAAAGCGATCCAGGAGAAGCTGCGGGCGGAGTATGCGCGCGAGGATCGCTTCTGGCGTGCCTTGTTCCCGCGCTTCGACCAGTTTCGGAGCAGTCACGATGCCAGTCTGGCCCGGCTGCTGAGTCTGACTACGGACCTAGCTGTCGAACCCACCCCTCTTCCATCGCACGAGACCCCCTCTACTTCCGAACCCGATGAGGCCATCAAGCGCCAGGTGAAGGCCCGGGACGGCCATCGCTGCGTCTGCTGCGGAGCTGCCCGCATCCTCCAGGTGGACCACATCGTCCCGCTCTATCACGGGGGCACCCACGCGCTAGAGAACCTTCAGACTCTCTGTGGGGTGTGCAATCGCGCGAAGCGGACCCGCACACTGCGGTTCACAACGCGAACGACGCCCTTGTCCGCTGCCCCAAAGGAACTGGAAGTTTTCGACGCCCCCCGGAAGGAGTTGGTTGGCGACCGGGACCAGTGGGAACACTTTCTCCGGCGGACGATCAATTTTGCCTTCCAGTGCGGAGCCGTGGCCAAGGTCACCATCGGCGGCCGGGGCGAGACCTACTATCACTGGTCTGTGGAACTGATGCAGGGCAACCGGCCCGCCTGGCTGAAACCTCACCTGAAGGCGCTCTGCGCCCGTATCGGAGAAGCTCGGACAGGAGGCGGCAAGGCCGAGCTTTCCAGTCTCACCATTTTGGCGCCAGGGGAAAAGGCAGAGCACTGGCCCTAGGTGGGAACGCATTCGGAACCAGCTCTTGGACATTTCCAGCAGACGCAATGCCCAGGTGACCTGGCTGGACTCCAGCACCTTGATGTCAGTTTTCGTGACCGGTAGCTGCTGGTCGACCAGCGCCTTCCTCGTGTTCGCTCCGCAGGTTGGGACAGTCTGGATCGCACGAGATAAAGGACGAGGCGCGGATAGTGATGGCTCCGCCACTACTCGGACCTTCATGCTCACCGTTCACCCCGAGGCGACCAACACCCTCACCGAGGGCTTCGAATCCGGCAGCAAGACCGCCTATGCCGTTGGCAACGTCACCTTCACGTCGGGTGTATGGACCCTGGCTGACGCCCTAGTCGGCACCAGCGACAGTGACCGGAAGTCCGGCACCAAGAGCCTTCGAGTGCGCAATGGCAAGGTGACGATGGCCTTTGATTGGCCAAACGGAGCCCAGACGGTCTCCGTCAACCATGCGAAGTACGGCTCCGATGCCGACTCCACCTGGGAGCTGTGGTACTCCACGGATGGTGGGACGAACTGGGTGATTGCTGGTCCCGCCGTGGTCAGTAATTCCACCACGCTGACTCAGGCTTCATTCCCCGTGAATGTCCCTGGCATGATCCGATTCGAGTTTCGGAAGACCATCGGAGGCACCACGCGCTTCAACCTGGACGATTTTCAGATCCAGAGTTTCTGAGCCTAGCGAAGTCGATCAAAACATTGAATTGAATACAGGAAGGGGCCCGACCAAGCCCCTTCCAATGAGCTGCGTTCAATGAGGTCGCACCGACAATGACCGCATCGTTAGGCAAATTGTGGTCGAAGTATTATTTTTAGTTTACATAAATAATTTTGCTTCGACCGCCCATTGAAAGGGGACAAAGCGAGGATTTCGGCCAAATTCAGTCTCAAAGATGCTGATGCATCCCTGCAGATTCATCAAAAGTCTTTTGGATGCATGCGAAATTTATGGTAAATTGATCCCGATTTCTGGTTTCCAAATTTGGAGTGATCAATGGTGCGCTCGATCCTGCGCTGTGCGTTTTTTGCCCTTATTTCTGCCCTGTTACCGCTCTCAGCTGCGGTGACTATCACCATCAGCCCGACGGCCGCCACGGTAAACCAGAAGGCCACCAAGTCTTTCGTAGCCACGGTTTCGGGTAGCACGTTGAAGACTGTCACCTGGAGTGTGATCGGTACCGGCAACGGCACCATCACTACCGCAGGTGTCTACACCGCTCCCGCAAAGGCTGGGACCTTCAAGGTGCGGGTGACGAGCAAGGCCGACACCTCGAAGTACGTCGAAGCCACCGTGACGGTGCCGGACGTCGCGATTTCGGTCACCCCCTCCACGGCCGCCCTGAGCCCAGGTGGTGCACAGCAGTTCAGCGCAACCGTGACAGGCACGACGAATACAACCGTCACCTGGAGTGCCTCGGGTGGGACGATCTCGACCAGTGGAAAGTTCACCGCGCCTACCACAGCGGGAACCTACACAATTACGGCCAAGAGCAGTGCCAACACCGCAAAGATCGCCACGGCCACGGTTACCGTTCAGGTTCCCGCCACCATCACCGCCGTGAGCATGAGTCCCACCACCGCGACCATGAATGCTGGCGCGACGCAGGCCTTCACTGCCACGGTGACGGGAACGGGCTCGTTCAGCAATGCGGTTTCCTGGACCGTAACGGGTGGCAGTGCCAATGGGACCATCACCACCTCAGGGCTCTACACCGCCCCAGTGACGGCGGGGACCTATACCGTGGTGGCCACCAGTGTGGCCAATACAACCAAGAGCGCTTCCGCGACGGTGACGGTGACCAGCATCAGCGTCGCCCTCAGCCCCTCGACGACGACGGTGCCTTTGGGAGGAAGCCAAACCTTTGCGGCGACCGTGACCGGCACATCGAATACGGCCGTGACATGGACCTGCTCGGGAGGCAGCGTTGCCAGCGGAGGAGTGTGGACCGCACCCAACATCGCTGGAAGCTATACCGTGACCGCCACCAGTGCGGCAAATACGACTAAGTCCGCCACCGCCACGATCCTGGTGCCTGTCCAGGTCACCGTGAGCCCTGCCACCAACACTCTGAACCAGGGTGCGACCCAACAGTTCTCCTCGGCCATCACGGGCAGCGGCACGACGGGGGTGACCTGGTCGTGCTCTGGGGGGACCATCAGCACCGCGGGCCTTTATACGGCACCGAGCGCTGCGGGAACCTACACCATCACCGCCAAGAGTTCGGCGACTCCCCAGGGAACTGGAACGGCAACGGTGATCGTCAATCCCGTCGGGATCAGCATCAATCCGACCACCACAAGTGTCGTCACGGGCGGAACGCAGCAATTCGCGGCGACAGTGACTGGCAGCACGAACTCGGGTGTCTCCTGGACGACCACGGGTGGAACCATTAGCGGCGGAACCTTCACCGCGCCCTCCGCGCCGGGAACCTACACGGTTTCGGCGACAAGCGTTCAGGACACCTCCAAGAAGGCCACCGCAACAATCACCGTGGTCGCCCCTGTTTCGGTTTCCATCAACCCAATGACCGTGACCCTCACGGCTGGGCGTGGCATTAAGTTCGGCTATGGCATCAGCGGCGCATCGAATACGAACGTGACCTGGTCAGTGGTTGAATCCAATGGTGGTACGGTGGATGCCTCGGGCAACTACCTTGCACCCGCTGCCCCTGGGACATACACGGTCCAGATTGCTTCCGTGGCCGACGCCACCAAGACCGCCCAGGCCAAGGTGACGGTTGTCGCTGCCCCGGATGGCGCCATCACGGCACCGCCGTCGGTGAGCATGGGAGCCACGGACGTTCAGGCCTCGGTCTCCCTTCAGCCGGGTTCGACCTACGCCTGGAGCCTTGCGGGTGGCACCCTCACTGCGGGTCAGGGCACTAATGCCATCACCTTCACGGCAGGCACGGGCACCTCCCTGACCCTGACCTGCAAGGTGACCAACGGGGCAGGGGATTCTATTACGTCCACAAAGACGCTGCCGGTCCAGGCGGTCGAAAGTGTGATGGTCACGGTGTCTCCTTCCAGTGTGACCTTGCCGCCGGGGGGCACACAGCTTTTCACCGCCGTGGTGACTGGGACGAGCAACCTGAACACCAATTGGGGGTATTCCGAGGGCGACCTTGTCCAGTCCGGAGACGGGATGCTCTACACGGCTCCCCTCACTCCCGGCACCTACTCCATCATTGTTGCCAGCGATGCTGATGACACCAAAACGGCTACGGCCACCATCACGGTTCAGGCGAGCGGCATCAATGTGAGCATTTCCCCGTCGACCGTGAACCTGACTCCCGGGGCCTCGCAGAATTTCACAGCGACGGTGACCGGCAGTATCAACACCCAGGTCACCTGGTCTGTGCTGGAATCGGGGGGTGGCACCATCGGCACATCTGGGGCCTACACGGCTCCTACCGCGACGGGGGTTTACACCATCCAGGCCGCTTCAAAGGCCGATCCCACCAAGAAATCCACAGCTAAAGTGACGGTCAGTAATTCGACAGTGGCCATCACCATCGATCCCGCCACCATCACGTTGGCGCCCGGTGGGACTCAATTATTCAAAGCCACCGTCACGGGAACGACCAATTTCAACACGCAATGGTCCTATAACGGGGGAACCCTCGCACAGTCGGGTGGGGGGATGCTCTTCACGGCACCTCCCACCCTGGGCACCTACACCATCACCGTGGCAAGTGCGGCCGATCCCAGCCGCAAAGCCACGGCCACCATCTGCGCACCTCGATCCGCCGCCTGAAGTCGCTGGGCATCGAGGGAATCCTGACCCGCATGGATGCGGCCTTCGATGCGTCCGAAAACTATATCCTGACCCGCATGGATGCGGCCTTCGATGCGTCCGAAAACTATGTCCTGCTGCGGGAGGAGGGTTCGGACTTCCTCATCAAAGGCAACCTGGCACATCTGCGTTGGGATGGGTGGCAAGCCGAGTCCCAGGCCCTACCCAAGCAAGCCTGGAAGCGGATCGGGAGGAACCGCCGCGTGGCCTACCTCAGTCGCTTCGAGACCCGAAGCTTCGATGGGGGGGAAGTCCAGGTGCGCCGGATCCTGAAAGTGACCAAGCGCCTGGGCTGGGAGTTGAAGGATGTGCCACCTGGCCAGCGTCTGCTGGTGAAGCGTTGGATTGTCTTTGAGGTGGAGACCTGGATCACCAGCCTGGACCTGCCCGAGGCCGACATCGTGGAACTCTACTGCCAGCACGCGACCGCCGAGCAGTATCACAGCGAGATCAAAAGCGAACTCGATCTGGAACGGATGCCGAGCGGGTTCTTCAAGACCAATGCTTTGGTGCTGCGATTAGGAACCCTGGCCTACAACGCCCTCCGGCTCCTTGGGATTCTGGGGAAGCGAGTCTTTCGCCACCGCCATCCCACCCAGCGCCGTCGCCTGCGGACCATCATCCAGGAGTTGATCTATGTGCCAGCCCGCATCCTGACAGGCTCCAACCAACTGAAACTCGACCTGGGGCGTGACCTTTTCGGGCGGGCGGCCTACCTGGAACTATGGGCGAGCCTGGCGCGAGCCGCCTGAGCGACAACGAGACCTGAAATCCGGTTGAAGAATTCAGGGTGGGCCGAAGGCACAGCCATGAAGACCCAGATGGTGGCCAATGAAACCATCTGGGTCTGCCGTGGGTGGATCCGGATCAGCAAAGCACCTTCAGATCGGTCCAGAAGCTCCTGCCACCGAGCAAATCAGCACCCGATTGCTCACGCTCCTCAAGACCTCACGGATCCAGG
>JFJP01041886.1_pt1 | contig 10767 bp, 11 predicted proteins | sample 431651 | NCBI WGS metagenome assembly JFJP01 (sample SAMN02602958, study PRJNA72255) | Microbial mat metagenome, whole genome shotgun sequencing project. | biome: fresh water; feature: sink hole; material: water; isolation source: purple microbial (photo- and chemosynthetic) mats found in...
TGGGGGTATACTGTTTGGATAAACATTGTTTTGTGTTGTATAATAAACACATGAATATCTTTCAAAAACTTTTTAGTAAGGCTAAGAAAAAATCTGTTTCATTTCTATCAAGCTCAACAGGTGGATTTAATGGGATGGAAGACATTTTTGATAGTAGTAACTTGAGAACTTTTAAAGACAGCCTTTATCTCTTCATAGGTGTGTCAATGATTCGTGAAACTGTTTCATCTATTCCACTTGAGATGTACCGTATCGTTAATAAAGATGGAGACACAGAAGTTGTTACTTCAGATCCTTTCCTAGATGTACTTGAAAGACCTAACTACAGACAGACACAAAAAGAATTTTGGAAACTATCGATTGCTTACTATCTTCTCGCAGGTGAGACTTTTTGGTATTTAGAGAGAGCAGAGAATGGAATACCTACAACAATGGTAAACCTTCGCCCTGATAATGTGAGAATCCTTATGTCTGAAGACAGCATGAGAATTGTAGGTTATGAATTCGTACAATCAAATGGAGAGACTATCAAGCTTCGTGTAGAAGATATTTTGCATGTGAAGAACATTGACCCTGTAAACCCTGCTCGTGGTGTTGGAGTCGTAAGACCTGCTACACAGAGAATAATTACAGAGAAGGAAGCATCAAAGCATCAGGCTAATACTTTTAGAAATCAGGGTCGCCCTGATATTGCTGTTTTCACTTCTGTTGATCTAACTGAAGAACAAGCTACAACAGCAAGAGAGAAGTGGAATAAAATTTATGGTAAAGATAATGGCTCTCAAGCAGGGTTCTTTGGTGATGATGTTAAAAGTATTCAGCTTCTTAATGCTAACCCTAAAGAGATGGACTTTATCAACTCTCAGAACTTCTTGCGTGATGATATTCTTTCAGCTCTTCATATTCCTAAAGCTATGGTTACAAGTGATGATGTTAATCTTGCTAACTCTCGTACAGCTAGAATCAACTACATCAAGGAAGCTTGTTTGCCTTTACTAGACACATTCCTAGACATCATCAACAACAAACTTCTTAATGATATGGGTGAAGATAAGTTTATTTCATACGAGAATCCAGTAAACGAAGACCGTGAAATGATACTCAAGGAAACAGTTGAGCTTAAGAATGCAGGAATTATTACAACAAATGAAGCTCGTGATTTGATGAGTTACCCACAGATAGAAGGTGAGGATGTACTCTCACAAGGTTCAATGGGACAGTTCCAACTATCTATGAAGAAGAAGGAAGTTAAAAGACTTGCTAAGAATATTCTTAAGAAGCGATCTATTCTTGTTAAGAAGTTCACAGCTGTTGAAGCATACACAAAGATGATTCAGATGGAGAAAGAAGTTAAGCGAGAGCGTAACTCAGTCTTTGCTACACGAGAACAAAAAGAAATGTATATCAAAGCTTTTAATAATAAGATTGATAACAAGGCAAAAGTATTCAGCGAGACTATTGATGTTTATAACAATCAACTAGAGAAGAGAATTATAAAGCACATGGAAGACTTTGGAATTAACCCTGCAAAGTTCTTTGATGTATCTAGTGAAATCTCAGAAGCAAAGAAAATCTTTACACCACTTATGCAGAATATGTTTAAGAAACCTGAATCAATGCTACAGGCTCTTGAACAGCGTGCTGAATTCTTTGTTATCTCAATGCTTGATACTGATTACAATCAGCTTAAGAAGATCATAGTAGCAGGAATGGATGAAGGAAAAGGAGTAGATCAGATAGGGCGTGATATTCGTGCTTACTTCACTGATATGAGTGTCTCAAGAGGAAAGACTATTGCAAGAACTGAGACAGGTCGCTTAATGTCTCAAGCTACTAATGAAGCATACAATCAGAGTGCTCTAGTAACAGGTAAAGAGTGGATGAGTGCACAAGATTCAAAGGTCCGTCATGAGCATCAAGTTAATGATGGAATCATAGTAGATACAAATGGAGTGTTCCCTAATGGTGAGCACTATCCGGGAGAATTAACAATCAACTGCAGATGTGCACTAGCTCCTGCTGTTTAAAATGGTATAATAATTTTATGAATGAACTAGCAAAAAAACTTCTACAAGAAAAAAGAGATAAGGCCATTGAGATGGTTGGTAAAAAACTTGATGTTGAAGTTACTGGTAAAGCAATCTCTATTGATGAGAAAAACTTTACAGCAACATTCGTTATGTCTACATCTTCAATTGATAGACATGGCGACATAGTAGATCAGAACACATGGAATCTTTCTTACTTCAAGGAGAATCCTTATTTTGCTTTACAGCATCGCTCTGATGAATTCCCTATTGGTAAGTGGATAAGTGTAGGGCTTGAGAACGACCCTAACAATGCAGGACAGCAAAGACTTGTAGGAGTTGCTAAGTTTAATACTAAGTATGAAGATGGAGCTAGAGCTTTTGACCATGTGATGGAAGGTGAAATGAATATGGTATCAGTAGGCTTTATTCCTCGTCGTGTTGAATATGATGAAGTGAAAGATGCTTTTGTGCTTTATGAATGTGAGCTTATCGAGTGTTCACTCGTTGGTATCGGTTCAAATCGTCAGGCTCTTGTTAAGACAGTAGATGAAGTTGTTGAAGTAAAAGAAGCTGAAACAATTAAAGAGAAGATAATTAAAGTTGCTAATGAACTTGACAAAGAAATCAAAGTCAGTAATACTGCAACTATCAATCAGTTACGTGCACGTGATTTGCTATTCAAAGCAATCCACAAAATGTAATGTGTCTCAACAAGCAGTAATATATATACCTCCCCTGAAATGGGTACTGTAAAAAAATTAATAGTTAATTTAAAAAAGGTATGTATAAATTTTTTAGACTCGTTGCAGGGAAGAAATTCTACTCAGACGAGAAGGGTATCCTTGTAAAGGATGCAGAAAACAACTTTGTTGAAATGCTTGAAACAGATACAGTTGCTAAAGAAGCAGTTGTTGAAGATGAAGGTGTTGCAGAAGTTGAGAAGATGCTTGCAAAGGCAGTTCTTCAAGTGAAGGCTTCAGCTACAAAAGAGCTAAGTGATTCACAGGTTAAAGCTATTGAAGCAGTAGGTGAACTCTTTAAGGGTATCACTGCACAGGCTAAGTCAAGTTCAAGTAAAATCGCTGAATCAATGGAAAAGGCATCATTTGATGTTGAAGCTGTTGAGAAGGGTATTGCTGATCTTGCTGCTCGTCAGCGCTCAAGTTTTGCATTTACCATCACTGGTAAGTCAGACCTTAAGTTCCTTACTAAGTCAACTGCACATGATGATCTTACTGGAGATGTGATTGTTCCTCAGCTTGTTCCTGAGATTACTCGTAATCCAGTAAGACAAGTGTTTATCGAAAGTATTGCAGACGTTACACCAAACATGACATCTGACAATCTTTCTTATGTTGAAACAACAACAGAAACAGGTGCACCTGCTACTACAGCAGAACTTGCAACTATTCCTGAGAAGGACTTTGCATTCCAAGAATACAAAGCACCTCTAAAGAAAATCACTGTTGCTAACAAGCATTCAGTAGAGCTTCTTTCAGATAGTGCTCAGCTTGTGAACGCTATCAAGGGATGGCTACAGGAAGACATCAATATCGTTACAGACCAGCAGTTGCTCAATGGTAACGGTACTGGTGCTAACCTTCAGGGTGTTATCGGTAGAGCTACTCTACTCGATGCAACTGCAGTCGGTACAAAGCGTGTAGCTAATGCTAACCTTTACGACGTTATCCGTGTTGCTCTTACTAAGATTGCAGTCGCAGGACAAGGCAAGTTTATGGCTAACTACGTTATCCTTAACCCAACTGATGCTGATGAACTCGACCTTACTAAGGACTCACAGGGTCAGTATGTACTTCCTCCATTCAGAAGTGCAGACGGTACAACCATCAAGGGTGCTCGTGTGATTGAGAATACTGGTATCACTGCAGGGACTTTCCTTGTTGGTGACTTCCGTAAGCTTCACATTGGTACTAAGGGTGGTGTTGAAATTGAAATGACTAACTCAGATGGAACAGACTTCGTTAAGGATATCCTTACGGTTAAACTACGTCGTCGTGTTGCTTCTTATGTTCGTATCAATGACAACGGAGCGTTCCAAACTGGTGTGATTGCAACCGTTAAGGCTGCACTTATCGCTGTCTAATCTTTATGATTAAAGACATCAAGGTGGGCACAATCCTAGAAAACTCTATTCGTGAATTCACAAAAGTTCTTGTTATAAAAGACGGAATGTATGGAATTACAGGATGGAGCAACCTCAAAGGAACAAAGGAAGCGAAAGTTGTTGTAACATATCTCAACTCTTTCGGTCTTGAGTCAGCTGAGGTTAAGATTGTGAAAGGCAATAAGCCAGCTGTAGCAAGCGCTCCTGCAACAACTGGTGATGCACCTTCTAAGACTTCTCTCGGTAAACTTTCAGCAGAAGAGGTTAAGGCTCTAGCAATAGAACTTAAACTTGATGCAGAAGGAACTAAGCCTGAAGTATTGGAAAGACTCTTTGCACATTACGGACTGAATGCCTAATGTGTGAGAGTAAAAGAGTGTTATAATTCTTTTGTAGGGTAGTAGAGTAATCTACTATCTTATCAAAAGAATTATATTTAATAATTAACTAAGCATCATAAATTTATGGCAGCAACAATTGAAATAGATGAAGCAAATGGAGCAGGAGAAACGCTATCACACAACATCACTAATGGAAATATGGGAAGTGTTGATGCAGCTAACCTTGACCCAGTTGCTAACCCTATCACAGCAGGTAACAGATCATTTGCAAAATACCAGAAGCTTCATGTTACAGCTATGGGCGGTTCAAGTAAAATTGATAACCTCAAAGTATGGAGAACAGGAGCGCTTGGAGGTGCTGCAACTCATGTTACTAATGCAAGACTTTCAGCGTATGTAAACATTTCTTATGCAACACCAGTTGCATCAGCAATTACAAACGTTGACCAAGCAATGCCGACTTCTGTTCCTGCAACAGCAAATCTCGGTATTGGTGCATCACTATCAGGAAGTTTGACTGCAGTTGGTTCAAGTGATTACCTCGTGCATCAGCTCATTACTAACGGAGCAGATACAGCAGGAAGTACATCAACACTCAACTTCCAGTACGACGAAACAGCATAATTAAAATTACTCTATGAAAAAGATAAACCCAGAATCAGTTGGAGCTATCGGCTACAAAGAGGATCTTACTTCTGTTGAACTTGTTGGAAAACATGTTGATAGTCTTACAGGTCTAGTGTTTGAAACAGAAGAAGCTTACTGCAACCATATTTCACCGGTTACAGGTTCAAGCCCTACTGAAGTAAGACATCAAGACATTCTCACAGATGGAGAATACTCAAGGCAATCTGACGCAGCACTGAAAAGAGCTGAGTAATTACAAATCAATAACGCTCAATGCAATGAGCAAGACCCTAGTAATGCAATACTTAAATTAAATACTATGTACTACTAGGGTGCATAGTATTTTATATAACCAAATGACAAAATTTAAACACAATAAAACAGGGGAAGAAGTAGAGATTGAAAAGTGGGTGTGGGCTATTGTTTATAAGGATGATACTGAGCTTCATCAGTTCGACTTAGAGACAAACCTATTCCATTCAATAACTGAAGTTGATAAATCTAAAGGGGTAAAGATGCTTACTCTTTATAGAACAACGGACAATGAAGATATGAGTAAACGCTTTGATATTATCATTCCTGAGGATTGTGATATTTTTGTTAAGTATAGGAATGTTATACTAGAAGCATCTACACCAGAAGAAGTAAGATTCAAAGTATATATGTTCGGTTATGGTAACAAGAATTACCAAGTTATCAATTATATTTTGCCTAATGACAAATTAGTTCAAGCAGGTGAAGATATAGATATTATCAATTTTATATAAACACTTATGATCTCAACAGGCGATGGCTACATTGGAGCTACAAAACAACTCGTTCCTTATTTAAAAACTGCTTCTATTGCAACAATTGCACTTCAGCCTTTTTCTCTGTTCGATGTCGCAGGAAATCCGGGAGCAGGAACACTTGCAGTAGGTAACACAACAACAGGTGTTGTTCCTACAGATGTAACAAACGGATTCCCTGTTCTTAATGCTTTTACAGGTGGGGCTGTAGGCTATCTTACTCGTGTTGCTTACTCTTCTTCTGTTGCTTGTCGTCTTAAAGTATGGGATAGACTCTGGCACGCTGGAGCAATCTCAATGACAACTCTTGCAACAACAACATTCTCATCACAGCCTTCTTATGTTGGGAGACTTCCTAACTCTGATTACAACGGTCTTTTCATTATCATTGAAATTAACACAGCAGTTTCAGCAACAGCTACAACTATTAACGTTACATACACAAATAAAGATGGAACAACTGGAAGAACAACAGGAGCTACTGCATCACTATCAGGATATACAAACAAGCGTTGTATTATTATGCCACTTCAAGCAGGTGATAACGGAGTTCAAAAGATTGAGTCTGTTACAGTTGGTGGAACAGTAGCAACAACAGGAACATTCAACGTGATTGTTGCAAGACTTCTTACAGATAACTTAAGAGTTCCACTCGCTGGCTTTGGTGATGTTCTTGGTCTTGATAGAACTGGAATGCCACAAATTTTTGAAGACTCAGCACTTTGGGTAACAGTACAAGCAGACTCAACTGCATCAGGTATTCCTGATCTGTTAATGGAGGTAGCAAACGCATAATAAAATATGTCAGTATTTCCCTTTATAAAAGTAGCTAAAGGGAAAGGAAGCTTAACAGATAGAGCAAGTAACCTTTTCTTTAAAAGAAATTATCCGGGAGCACTTAAGAGTGTTCTTGGTAGTTGGTTATTCCCTAACAATGCACCGCCTTCAGTTGTTCTTAATACTCCTATTAATGCAGGTACTACTTCAGACACAACACCTACACTAGACTTCACAGGAACAGACGATCTTGGAAGTTCTATTGAGTACAATATACAGCTTGACACTCTCTCAACTTTTGATGGAGCACCTTCAAATAATGATTCAGCAGTAAATCAATGTGATACTTATATTCGTGCAGACGTTCCTACACTAGATCAAGGAAAAGTAACAACAATGTCTGTTCAGTATTATCAGCCATTCTTGGCTACTAACAGAAGTGTTCTACAGTTCAAGCTTCCTAATGGTTCAGGTACTATCACAAAAATCTCTCTGTTTCTTTATAACTTAGGAGGTTCTTCAACAGGAGAAAATCTAAACCTTCACGAATTAACAAGAGTTATAAAAGAAGGAAACGGAGTTGCTAACTCAGGAGCTAACTGGAATAGATACAACGGAGTGAATAACTGGACAACAGCAGGTGGAGACTTTAATGCACCTGTTGTTTGTTCTGTTGTAGATACAGGGACAGGATGGAAAGAGTATGTGCTAAAAGGAACAGGAGCAACTAATCCTATTACAGCGCTTACTTGGAATAGTCTAGTTGGGGTTATCATTAAAGCAGCTAATGAATCAGGTGTAACAAAAAACAATGGCTATGCTACTAAAGAAGCAGCTGAAGAAAATCTAAGGCCATTCATAAGAATCACCACAACAACAGGTGGTCCACTTATTAATGCAAGTTCTGTTACTGATGCAGGTTTTGTTAATCCTGATAACGGAGCAGACACACATCCTTTTATTTCAGGGGATAATATTCAATACACAGTTCAATCAGCTTTACCGGGAGCAACTTACTATTGGAGGGTAAGAGCTAAAGACGTTACAGGAACAAATGTTTGGAGCGCTTGGAGTAGTACATATAGCTTCTTAATTTCTTCAGCAACACAGGTTCAAGTAACTAAGTCCGTTAACTATCTCATTAAGAGAAGTGTCTCAGTCTCTAAGAGTCTTGCTTATAAGATACGCTCATCAACAACAGCCTTCACTAGATCGATTCAATACCGAGTGAGAAGGACTCCTGCAGGTCTTACAAAATCTGTTCAGTATTCTGTTAAGTCTACAAAGCAAATCACTAAGAGTCTTAACTATAAAACAAAGACAACAGCGAGCCTTACTAAAGGTATTATTTATAGAATCGATAGAGTATTCTCAATCACTAAGGGACTTGTTTACTATATAAGAAAGAGCACGATACTTTCTAAGTCTGTTCAGTATCTCGTTAAGAGAACAACCTCAGCAACTAAAAGTGTTAAGTATACAATCAAGCTTCCTTTTGCAATTACTAAGAGTGCTAAATATACAATCAGACTTGCTCGTTCAGTAACAAAGTCAGTAGCTTACTCTGTTAAACATGCTCAGTCAGTTACTAAGGCTGTTAAGTACACAATCAGACTAAACGCAGGTCTTACTAAGTCTCTTCAGTATGCTCTCAAGCGATCTAATGTAATAACAAAATCAGTAGCTTATAAAGTTAAGGCCATTGCTTCAATAACAAGAAGTATTATTTACCGAGTTAAAGCTCCTTCATCGCTCACAAAGTCAGTAGCATATAAAATTAAGGGTCCACGATCTGTTACAAAGTCAGTTGATTATAAGCTTAAGCGTAACCTATCATTTACAAAGTCTCTTAGTTATAAAATCGGAAGGCTTGCAAGTCTTACAAAGTCTCTTACGTATACAATCATCAAGCTTAGATCAGCAACAAAATCTGTAAGCTATAAAATCAGAACAGTAACAAGTCTTGCAAAGAGTCTTGTTTATTCTGTTATTGCTCCTACTTCAATCAACAAGGCTATTACTTATCTTGTCTCTTCAGCAAGAAACTCATCAAAGACACTCTCTTATAAAATTAAAAGAGCTTCTTCAGTTACAACTTCAGTTACTTACAATGTCTTTAACCCAGGGGGAACATCTCAGGTAACAAAAACAACAGCTTTACAGTATGCAATCAAAACTGCTAAAAGTGTTAGCAAGTCAGTTGCTTATAAGGTCCGTAGAATTGGCTCAATAGCCTTCAGCCTTTCTTACAGCCTTAAACATGGTACTTCTACCACAAAGTCAATTAGATATGCCTTAAAAGTCAATTTTGGGCTTAGTAAAGGAGTCTCATACAAGGTAAAAAGACCTTTACTAACTACAATCTCACTTGCCTATAAAGTAGGACAGCCTGAATCAATAACAAAATCTTCTCAGTATGCAGTCAAGAGTTCAAGGAATCTTACAAAAACAGTAGGCTATAAAGTCGCTCATCCGTTCAGTAAGCTGCTTTCTATCGCTTATAACATTGTAAGACTCTTCACTTTGTCGATTACTTACACGATTATAAAGCCTGCAACAATCACAAAGAGCATTACTTATGTTGTTAGAATCTATCCTTACAGTGATAAAACAAGTCCTTACTCTTTGAAGGCTTCACCATTCTCAGGAAAGACCTCACCATTCGGCTCAAAAGTTTCACCTTACGGAGATAAGAACAACCCCTATACAAATCTTTAAAACTTAGTGGTATAATAAAAACATGAGCACCAAACCTTACACAACAAAATTAGAAGTTGAAAATTACTTACTAACAACAGTTGACCCTTCATTCGATACTCAGATCGCAACATGGATAAGTGCAATGAGTCGCTATATCGATAATTACTGCAATAGAATCATTTATGATGATACTCCAAGTACAATGCTTTATGATGGAGACAATACAGATATTATTTTAATTAAAGACTGTGTTGATATTACTGAGGTAAAGCTTGATGGTGTTGTAGTAGATACATACTTCAAATACCCACAAGGAAAAACTTACACAAGTAGAATCAAACTACAAGATCAGTATTTTTCAAATGGTCTTCAGAATGTTTCTGTTACTGGTATTCATGCAATGGATAAAGTTTTGCGTGATGATATTAAGTTCGCTTGTACTGTTCTAGTAGCAGGAATTGTTAACGCTTCGATGCTCGGAAATAAGAGAGGAACAACAGAAAAGATTGGAGGTTATGCAATCACTTACAAAGATAATGTTCAAGAAGCTGATTACTCAACAGCTAAAAAGATTCTCTCAAGCTATAAGCGTATAGCTCTATAACTTATGTCTTTCTCAGCACTACTCATTCAGACTTGTACAATACAGGAAAAGCAAATCTCACAAGTTACTTATGAGAAGTCTATTGCTTGGATAGATGTTTCAACTAATGTTCCTTGTAGAAAAGAAGCAAGTCAAAGTGTGAGAATCAATGATGCTGATTTTAGAAGTAACACTGATGATGATGTTTTTTACTTTAATGCTGATGTCATTATTGAAAGAGGAAACAGAATAATTCTCAATGCTAAGTATTATGATGTTATTAAAGTGAATGAGATTTTAGATTCAACAAGCCTTCATCACATTGAAGCAGTAGCAAGACTTGTAGACAACAAATAAACCTATGTCATTAAAAGCAACAGTAACATTCAAGAATGGAACAGATGAAGCTGAAGCAGGTATCTCAAACTTTATTGACCTAGCTGTTAAAAGAGCAGCAAAAGTTACAGCAAGAAATGTAATGGATGGCTCAAGACATTTATTTCATTGGAGAACAGGAAATCTTGCAAGAAGTATTCAAGCTAGAGATATTAAACCGGGACAATCTGAAGTCGCTGTTGCACAGATTGCAGGTGGACAAGATGTTAGGTATGCAATACATCTTGAGTATGGAACAAAGTATATTGCCCCTAGAGCTTTTATGAGAAAGGGTGTTGCTGCTTCACAAGATGATATTGATAAGATATTTAAAGAAGAAGCTGACAAAGTAAGAATTACAATTAACTAATGCTATACTATTTTTATGATTGAGCAATACATATTCAACAAGATAACAGCT
>JFJP01002386.1_pt1 | contig 10765 bp, 7 predicted proteins | sample 431651 | NCBI WGS metagenome assembly JFJP01 (sample SAMN02602958, study PRJNA72255) | Microbial mat metagenome, whole genome shotgun sequencing project. | biome: fresh water; feature: sink hole; material: water; isolation source: purple microbial (photo- and chemosynthetic) mats found in...
TATTTATACATAATATTTTTGTTACTCGGTTATTGTAAAGCCCCATGTTATTCATCCATATTTAGTAGTTACAGCAGTCGTGCTATTGTAACTCACATATTCAAGTGTAGCTTCCCAGGTTAGTGGGTTACTAAAAAGTGTGAGATAATAATATAGGCGTCGGGGATCATCATGGAAGTAGTTTGCCGCGGCGTTGCCAAAGGTGTCATAAAATGGATTGGGTGCATTAGAGTTATCAATAAAGGTTCTCGATGCTCCACGATCATTGGTTGTGACAGTCTGTATCCAATGGTAAGCTGTATCTTGTTGCGGACCTGGAGTTCCGCTCATAGTTATGTCTATAACGGATCCACCTTCTATGCCAAAGTCTTTAGATATGTAAGAAGTAATATTTAGCACCCCTGCAAGACTTGCGCCAGCTTGGGCTGCAACATTGGTTGTTGTGTGCGCGGTGATCGTGAATGTTTTACCACGATAGGTGGCTGTGGTAGTTGGCAGGGTCGGTGTTGTTGCGCCAGTTACAGTAAATAGTCCTTCATAGTCAAAGCTGTTGGTCGGACAGGGTTGATAAGCCACGCTATTCGCTCCGTCCGGAAACCCGCTCGGATCTTCCGAAGTCCATCTCGCAACTTCCGGATTGTAACTTCGGTATTTGAAAGCATAGCTGCCGGTTGACGCGAGATAAGGCTTGCCGGTATAGAATGCCGTCTGTTCGCTACCATAGCCTTGGCTGGTGGATTCTGACGCCTTTTCAGCCCGCCATTCGGCGAGTTGCTTTTCGTTTTTAAACTCCGGGAGGGGAGCTTTGAATTCCGCGAAGGCGGTGCTGGTCAGGGACGCCACGAGGGCGATTGTCAGTTTGTATTTCATTTTTGTTTTATGTGTTTAGGTTCTTCATTGGAGATTATGGAAGAGTGAACCGCAGAGGCGCGGAGGTCGCAAAGGAGCGCAGAGGAGATGAATGCTGATGGTTTTTTGGTTATAGATTACCTTAGGCTTTCAGGCGGAATGAATTCCGCGCTCCAATTTTCAGGCTCTGCCTTCCTTTGCGACCTTTGCGGCTTTGCGGTTAGTCTTAATCGATGTTCACCGCTTTGTTGGCGGTAGTTGGTTGGTGGTGGGAACGGGATTGGTTGGCGAGGGTGGGGCGTCAGTTCCGAGTGAGCCGCCGCTGGATGTGGCTTTGAGGGGCTGGCCGAAGGAGGTGAGGCGGGAGAAGTTCACGCCTGCGAGGCCGACGGTGGCGAGGGTGGTGCCAAGCAGGTCGTTGAGGTGGTAGGTGAGTTCCTCCGGCTTGCCGACGGGGTGGGAGGCGATGGGGATGCCGCCGCTGGGGTGGGACTCGATGATGTAGATCGTGTCGTTCCGCTTGAGGAGGGCGAGGCCATCCCAGAGGAAGGATTCGGAACCGGGAGAGGAAGAGATTGATGATTGAGGATTTTGGATTGTTGATTTTTGATTGGAGGAGGAAGAGATGGAGGCGAGCTGGCCGTCGGGCCAGTAGGTGTGGGTGGCGGTGGTGCCGTCGGGGAGGGTGAGGGTGGTAAGTTTGTCGAGCCAGCCGTAGGTGTTCTGTGGCTGGGGGCCGGTGCCGAGCATGCGGCCGGCGCGGTCGTAGGTGTAGGCGAGACTGCTTTTGGCGAGTTTTTCCAGGGCTTCCGGGCTCTTGGGCAATGCCGCGACGGTCTGGACGGTGGCGGGGCCGAGATCAAGGGATTTTACGAGTTGGTTCGCCGCATTGTAGGTCATGGCGGTGAGCTGGCCATTCAGCAGCTTGGTCCGCATGTTGCCCGCCAGATCGTAGGTGTAGGCTTCGAGGACGGTTTGGTCCTGATCGTCGATGACCTTGAGCAACTGGCCGCTGGGGTCGTATTCGTAGCGCAAGGTCTGGCCGTTCCAGCTGCGGCGGGTGAGTTGGTCCGCAGCGTCCCACTCGTAGACGAGTTCCAGAGGGGAGGTGAGCTTGCCGCCCTGAAAGGTCATGTGACCGAGGTGGCCGCTGGAGTCGTAGCCGATGTCCACGGTGAGACCCGGCTTGCCGTTTTTCGGGAGGCCGTAGGTTTTCTGAACGGGTCTGCCGGTAAGGTCGTAGCGGTAACTGATGGCGGGGATGCCATTGGTAAGGATGCCGGTGAGATGGCCCTCCGGATCGTAGGTTTGCTCGGTCTGCTGGAAGGCCACGTATTCGGTGGGTTTCACCGGATCAGTCACCAGCCTGGAAATCATCAGTCCGGTGCGCTGGCCGCGGCGGTTGTAGCGGTAACTGAGCAGGTTTTCCTCTTTCCCGCAGACGGCGCGGGTGGCGGTAAGCTGGCCTTGTTCGTTGTAACTGGACTCGAAGGTGGTGTCCGGTCCGGTGGCGGAAACCGGGCGGCCGTCCTTGTCGTAGGCATAATCCAGTTTCTGGCCGCCGTCGTAGTCGATGCTGCCGAGCGGGCCGCCCTTGTCATAAGTGTGGCGGATGACTTGCTCGCCATTGGCGCGTTCCAGGAGTTTCCCTGTCTTGGGATCGTATTTCCAAGTCTGGTTGCCGCCCATGGAGTTCAGTTGTTTGACCATGCGTCCGGCGGCGTCGAATTCGAAACGGATCTTGTTGCCATTGCCGTCGATCTGGGCGATCCGCCGGTCCGAGGAATCGTATTCGTATCGGGTGACGGAGCCATTCGGAGCGATCTGGGCGGTGAGATTGCCCCGAGCGTCCCGCTCGACCCGGGAAAGCCGGTTGAGGGAATCCTTTTCCCCGACCACGCGGTGGAATTCATCGCGCACCAGTTCTTTGAACACTTTGCCATTACGCTTGATTTGCGCCACTTGTCCATCTGCATCGTAATCCACCTCGGTCTTTGAGCCGTCCGCTGCGATCTGGGATTTCACCCGGCCGTTTTCATCGTATGCCACGCTCTGCTTGCGGCCTGCGGAGGAAACCGAGTTCATCCGGCCGAAGTCGTCGTAGGTGTAGGAAACCTTGTCTCCGAAGGGATTGGTAACAGAAGCGAGCTCCCCACGGGCGGTGTAGGTGTAGCGGGTGAGGTCGCCGTTACGGTCCTTTGCTCCGATGACCTTGCCGTCGTCGCCGTAGGCGTATTCCGCGATGATCTCGGACTTGCGGCGGTTTCCCCGGCGGACCCGCAGCGGCTTGGGCTCCCAGTCAAGACGCTTGGAGGGGCGGAACTTCGGATCGTAGTCGAAATAGGTGCTGACGCCCTTGTCATCCACCGTCTCGGTGAGCAGGCCGGTTTTCCGGTCGTAGCGATACTCGACCATGAGCTTGCCGTTTTCCTCCACCCGGCGGAGCTTGCCGTCGTATTTCTGGCCGGGGGAGCGGTAGTAATAATTCTTCTGCTGGGCGGCATCCCGCTGGGTGGTGACGATGCCGCGTGACTCCGAATAGTCCATCTTCTCGACGAGACCGCTGCGATGGGTGACTGTGATATCCGCCGGATTCCATTGTTTTTTGTCCTTCCCCAAGCGCCCGTATGCGTAGGATCTGTCCCGGTCCGCGAGGAGCCAGTAGTTCGCAGTCTGTTTCTTGGCGGCGAATTCATCCGCCAGCGTGCCAGCCGGTAACGGATTCACAAACGCGGTCTTGAACTCTTCGATCCGGTTGGGGTCTTCCGTATTGCCGGTTCCCGCTTTGGCCAGCAATCCGCTATCAGGGTGATAGAGAAATTTCGCAGTTTCTCCGACTGGCGGATCCCATGCGGTCAGGCGCTCGACCGTGCCGTCCTTGACGTAGGCGAAGCGATGCAACTGCCCGTCGAGCTTGAAACTGCTGAGTCGCTTGTCCTCGCCGTAGAGCGCGACCAGCACGAGCCGCCGGGAATTGCTGGGAATGTCGAGAAACTGGACTCCCAGCAGCCGGCCGCTCTGCCACTCGAACTCCAGCATCCGCCGGCTGGGAGAAACCACGCCCACCAGCTTGCCCTTGCTGTAATGGTATTCCCAGCCCTCCTCGTTCGTCACGGTCTGCTTGGTGGGAGACACCTCGGCCTTCCACGCGCGGTCCGCGCTGCGGTATTCACTGTTGCGGTCGGGTTTCTGCACCAGTGCAACCTGCGCTCCGGAGGGCATGCTCCATAACAGAACTCCTTTGCCCACCGGCAGGATCATTGATTCCAACTGCGGGCAGAACCAGCAACTGCCGAACAATCCCTCCTTGTTCCGCGTCGTCAGATAGACGAGTTGCAAAGGAAAATTGAACTCCGGGGACGCGTTCACGCCGCCCAATGGATACTGGACCATCCAGCCACCGGATTGCAGCGCCCTTCCCGCAGTGGGCAGGCTGAAAGTCCACGACGGCGCGGCTGCTTCAAGGTGGAGACCGACCGTCGACAAAAACAGCAAGATACCGGCTAACAAACCCTTGCGGGAAACTGCGTGAAAGTGTGATATTCTATTCGGTTGATCAGGACCAAGTCACAAACCAAACCGTTTGATGTGAATTTTCATGGATGGAGGAGAATCCGAAATGTGTCTAATAGAGCCAACTGCTCTCTTCCGAGAACTATCACATGAAAACCCACGGCCTACCAAGTAACGAAGATCCATAGAGTGACAATATCGTCAGTGATGACAAGTTCCTCGCATCGCCCGACAGGATGTCGGGCGGAAACAGTCGACAGGCTAGCGACGCTTCTCATCTTCAGACACCCTCTGAGGGAAGCCGGGGCGCTTATAGCACCGTGCCGAGCATCGCGACCGCCGTGTCGAATCACCTGCGGTGGAGAGCAAGGCGAGGATCTCCTTTGGAATCATCGCCAGTGGCTCATCCGGCGACTTCGATGGCGATCTTCCGCGCCTTCAGCGCCTCGGCGATGGCGGCCTCCGCTTGAAGCAGGGAGTAGGCCGCGACGAGGATGGCGTCAGCCGCCTGTTGCTCGGTTTGGTCGGCGTGTTTTTCCAGCTTCGCGATTTCGCGGTCGGTTTTCCAATCCTCGTATTTGGAAACCGCGTGGGCGGCTTCTTCTTCGAGTAACAGCTTGATCCGGTGGGTCGCGTGCTCGGCTTGCTCGCGCTTGGCTTCGATTTTCCCCAGCGTTTCCTTGAGCCCGGTTTCCAAGGCGGCCACACCGGTTTCGGACGAGGTCGTCAGGTGGTGCACGGCCTTCGCCAGACTGGCTTCGGCGGATTTGATTTCCCCTTCCAGGGTTTTGCGGAATTGTTCGAGTCGTTCGTTCATGGCGTTGGTGTCGGTTGGTGGGTTTTACAATGGCTCAGCCGCGGCGGATTTTCGAGCCTTCGAAGAGAATCATCATCCGGTAAACCCGCTTTTCCCGGGTCTCGATCCTGCCTGTCGTTAGATCGAAGCGCTCGGGCACCTCCTGCCGGTGGATGTCCACACTCGCCCGGAATCCGCGCTCGGAGAAGATGTCGATGAGGATCGCGATGGCCACCGGATCGACGAACAACGGGTCCTCCGAATTGATCATCGCCCTGCCGCTGACGGCGTAGCGCTTGATGATGGGCATCATTTTCACCTGAATGAAATCGACGACCGCCCGGAGCAGCTCCGGATGCTCGACCTGATAGCCGTCCAGCCGGTTGACGAGTTCCTGGCGGGCCTCGCGGACGAGCTCGTCGGCCAGCGGGATCAGCCGGAGGATGTCGTAGGTGCGCGGGTCGAGCTCGAGCGAGCTCTGATAGGCGAGCTCCCGGATGATGTTCTGCTGGACGACATCGATCGGCGCCTGGGCGTTGATGAAATGGTAGTGGAAGATCTGTTTGAGCGAGACGAGCGCGTCGTAGGTCTTCTCCTTGAAGGTGCGGTAACGGTTGCGGGCGAGGTCGGGATCGAAGTCGGTGTTGCGCTCTTCCTCGAGTTCGCCAACGCCTGATTCACGGACCTCGGCGTTGTGCACCAGCGTTTCCCGACCGCGCTTGAGCTGGCGGTTGATGCTCTCCGCCTCATCCACGAAGAGCACCATGATGTGGAATGTCGGCTGCCGGAAGTGGTGGGCCTGCGGGGTGTTGGAAAACTCGCGGCGCAGCGAAATCATCTCGTCATAGAACATCTTGAGGCACTCGACCTGCACGTTGGTGCGGGGGAATCCGTCGAGCACCGCGCTGTCGCGGAATTGCGGCTTCATCAGCGCGCGCAGCAGCAGGCGGAGGACCTCCTCGTCGCCGACCATGCCGCCGTCGGCCTTGATTTTTTTCGCCTCCGGCGAGTTGAGCAGCTCGCTGATGACGATGGGTGGCGAGGTGATGCCACGGATCTTGCGGATGAAGGCGGTGTTCGTCCCCTTGCCGGAACCCGGCGCGCCGCCCAGCAAAATGAGTTCCTTCGGGAAATGGAGGTTTTCCCGGCCGACGTCATTTTCCAGCTCGTCCCACACCCGTTTGAAGATCAATTGGGCGTCTTTGATCTCAAGATCGGCGGCCGGTGGCTGGGAGCTGGGTTGGGTTGTTTTCACGACACCGGAAATTACACAGGATCGACGGGCGGCGGTCGAGAGCGGCGCGCAAGAATCTCGCCGGACTCACGGTTTGCCCAAGGTGAGGCCAAGCGGCGAGGGCGAAAGCTCGTCCGCGCCGGCATTCCGCAGGGAGGAAATCGTCGCTGTCGGATCGAACCGGTTGAGCGGCAGCATCGCGTAGCCCGCGCCGATGTCCACGCCGTCGCTGGTCCGCATTTCGAAATGCAGGTGCGCCGGATAATAGCCGTTCGCCGTGCCCACGGTGCCGACTTTTCCGCCGCGCGGCACGAGCGCGCCGATCGCGACATCGATGCGGTTCAAGTGCGCATACATCGAGTGCAGCGGTCGGCCATCCGCGGCGGCGTGGGCGATGACGACAAGTTTCCCCCAGCCCGGCGATGGCTCCCCGGCGTAAATGACCAGCCCGTCCGCCGTGCAGAAAACCGGGTCTCCCAAGTCGGTGTTCATTCCGCCGATGCCGTTGAGATCGTCGCCGGTGTGGTGGCCGCCGCGCCTGGCGTTCATTTCCCAGAATTTCTGCGCATTATAGACCAGCCCGGCGTGGTCCGATCCCATGGGCGGATCAAACCGCAATGCCCGCGGGATTTGCGCGGTCTGCCAGGCGGAGAGGAAATGAAAGCGATGGTCCGGCTCGCCGTTGGCCGGCATCGCCAGCGGTGAATCCGCGTCGATCTCCGCCGGCGGGAGTTTCAGATAGAATCCCACGGCCCCCGCCACTGCGGCGATGACGAGGAGGATCAGAAGTTTCGACGGGCGCACCTGCACGGCGCGGATACTGGGATTTTCCGGGAAACATTCAAGAACCCGGTTTCCACATCGCGTGAGAATCCATTGATGTTGTCGATCCCGTCGCGTTAAGGCAGAAGTCGGGCGAATGGAGGCACACCCGCTGAGTTCCGAACTCCCGAAGCCGAGTCACCCGCACCGCAGGCTGTTTTACTGGGGCATCGGTTTCTGGATTCTGGCGTGGATCGTGACGGTTTGCAGTTATCAGGAGGTTGAACTGAACGTGAGAGGTTTCAAACGCGTGACCCTGGGCGTCGGCCTTGGCTCCATCATTTGCCAAGTGGATGATCGTATTGCGACTTCCACCAAGATCGGCGCGACTGATCACATATTTCTTTGGTCGAAAGGGATCATGGAGCAGATCCGGCAAGGTCCCGGGATCATGGGCATTCTGGCAAACAGCGGCTGGAGACAACGAGCTGGCACCACTTATATTTCATTTCCCATCGCCGGGTTTCTCTGGCTTTGGCTCGCCGCAGGATGGGCCGCTGAGATCCCGTACCGACGGCTTGCGAGAGTGATAGTGGACGGAAACTCCATGGTGGCTCCTTACTCGCGGCGGCGCTTGATCGCACTGACGGTGGCACTGACGGCGCTCGGAGTGACGGTGCCCTATCTTGCCACACGGGCACGACAAGCCAGTGACAAGGCGGGGTGTCTTCTCAACGTGAGGAACATCCAGCAGGCAGTCCGGGGCTGGTCTGGCATGCGGAGCGTTAGCACCGGCGAGCCCATCGTGTGGGGCGATCTCATCGGAGCCCGGAAATTTCTTCCGCCGGATAGCGGCAAATGTCCCTCAGGCGGGGATTACCAACTCTCTCCCCTCAATCCAAAGATCGGCGAACTCGCCGCACGCTGCCCGCATCCCGAGCACCAGCGTTATATCCTCAGCAAGGACACGTCCGACTGGTGAACACAGGCAGGAAGGACAAAATGAGCTTTAAATCTAGCAAAATCATTCCAACAATTCCCTTCATGGAGACCACCGACGATCTGCGCCAAATCGCCGAAGCTCACCACGCATCGCCCGGTGCCCTGGCGGAAGCGGAAGCCTCGCTGGCGAGCGCCGACCGGCATCCCCGCCGCAGCCATTGGCGGATCGCGCTTTATTTGGCGGCGCTGCTGGTGTCCTTGCCGGTGCTGGTTCACTCGGCCCGGCAGTTGAGGCAATTCGCCGGCACCCACCATTTTTCCCCAACGACCGTTAGGCGCGATCTTCCCTTCATCCATCCCACGCGCCATTTCACGACCCAACAAAAGCTGATTCTCTTCGGCGACGAGCGTGCAACCAACGAGGCCGAGCGCTGGAAACCACTCTGGCAGAGCGAACCGGCGAATCCGTCCTACTTCATGGAATACGCGGCGGCCTACTTCCGCGTCCACCAGACGCTCTCGCCAGAAATCCTCGAAGCTGCCGACCGCATTGATCCGGACAACGCCTGGTATTCCGCCATCCAGGCATCAGCGATGGCGAAGAAGGCGGTGAAAAAACAATCGCCCGGCTACGACGCCCGCAAGCGAGGTGAGAAGACCACCTACAAAGTGACCGACGAAAAGGAGTTCGCCAGCGCGCTTGCGCTTTTCCGCAAGGCGATCCGCTACCCATGGCTTACCCAACATCAGGTGGAACTTCAGAAACAACGATTCGCGCTGCTTCCCGAGCGCAGGGATTTTGTCAGCCAGTTTCCCGCGCAGGTTTTCGCGGCTTCTCAAAACTGCGCGCTCATTGATCTCCGCTGGCTGGTCGATGCGATTTCCGTGCAAGCCGGACGCTGTGCGGAGCGCAAGGACATCGCCGGATTCCAACAGCTCGTGGCGGACTGGCGATGGCTCGTCCGGGCCACCGCGCAGGACGGCGTCTCGCTGCTCGATGTGTTGGTGGCCAAGGCGTTGTTCACCATGCCCCTCAGGGAATTCAGCGACGCGGCGAAGGCGCTCGGGCTTGAAGAGGATGCGGAAAAATTCGCCAGCCTCTATCAACAGAACGAGGAGCGGAAAAAATTCCGGGACGACGAAGTCTCGGCGCTTGTTGAGACCAAATCGTCGATCATGACCTGGCTCACGTCGATGGCGGGCAGAAGACAAGCCGATGCGCCGCCGCCCATCACCGAAGCGGACCTCCGCCCTGGACGTTATGCCGACCACGCGTTGTTCGGTCGGGCACATGCCTTGGCGTCGTGGGCGGTCCTCGGCATTTGCGCCGGACTCGCGGCACTCGGCAGCTCACGTGGAGACAAGGCGGTTGTCCATCTTTCCAAGCGGCTCCAGGATTTGCTCCGCTGGAACGACTGGGTCCGGATTCTCCTCGGGGGCTTGGTGATTCCGGTGCTGTGGTATTTCGCCATCACCCGCCTCACCCCGTTTTCGGCGCGCGAGTGGAGCATGAGACCGTCGGGATTTCTCCTGCCCGCCGCGCAACTCGGGTCGCTAACGATTCTGATGCTGGTGGCCTCCGCCGTGATCGCATCGGGTCGGCTGGCAACACGTGCCGGATTTCTCGGACTGAATCCCCGCCTGCCGTGGCTGGGTTGGATCGCGGTGATCTCGGCGGCGCTGGCGATTCCGCTGGTAGGGGCGTTGCCGGTGATCCGGCCACTGGGCAACATGCTGTTTTTCACCGGTTGCACGCTGAGCGGCCTGGCACTGCTTTGGTGGGTCTGGGGTCTTGCCTGCCACGCCCTCGGCAAGCCGCGGGATGGATCGCTCCGCCGCGCCACGCTGGCGCGGATGATGGTCCCGGCATGGATTTTCGGCATGTTGGTTTTCGCCCTGCTGATGCCCGTCCACTACGCGGAGGAACGCCACTGGATCCAGCAGGACCGCCTGCTGGAAATCCCCGCCGAGTCGCCCGCCACGACCCGCTACGAGCGGGATCTCACCGAGGTTCTCCGCAAGGAACTGATGGGAAAGCTGATAAAGCTGGATTAGGGCGAATCCCGCCTTTCCATCTTTGACAATCCGCTGCCACCACGACAGTTTCCCCCCGGAATTCTCCGCAAATCAAATCTTATGGCCTACGATCTCATTGTCATCGGTGGCGGCCCTGCCGGCTACGTCGCCGCCATCCGCGCTGCCCAACTTGGAAAAAAAGTCGCGTGTGTCGAAGCCGACCGCGCCGGCGGCACCTGCCTCAACTGGGGCTGCATCCCGACCAAGGCCCTGCTCAAAAACGCCGAGGTCTATCACATGCTCACCCACAAGGCGGCTGAGTTCGGATTGAAAATCGAAGGTCTTTCCTACGACTGGTCCGCCGTGGTCGGCCGCTCGCGCAAGGTTTCCGACCGCCTCGCCGGCGGCATCGAGTATCTCCTGAAAAAGAACGGCATCGATTACGTCCGCGGCTTCGGCTCGGTCGAAGGCACCGGAAAAGTCGGCGTCGTCGGTAACGACGGCTCTCGCAATCTCCTCGAAACCAAGGACATCCTCATCGCCACCGGCTGCAAATCCCGCGGCCTGCCCGGCCTCCCATTCAATGGCAAATCCGTCATCGGCTCCAAGGAGGCGATGAACCTCGCCCAGCAGCCCAAGGAAATGCTCATTAT
>JFJP01020610.1_pt1 | contig 10765 bp, 10 predicted proteins | sample 431651 | NCBI WGS metagenome assembly JFJP01 (sample SAMN02602958, study PRJNA72255) | Microbial mat metagenome, whole genome shotgun sequencing project. | biome: fresh water; feature: sink hole; material: water; isolation source: purple microbial (photo- and chemosynthetic) mats found in...
CCCGACTCCCGGCGCGGCCCTCGCCACGGCCGCCGAAGGCATCGCCAGCCTGCGCGCCAGTGCGCGCCAGGATGCGCTGCCGTGGTTGTGGGCCGAGCAGATCGCCGAGCTCGGCGCCGGCCAAGCCAACGCCGCCAGCCTGGGCGATGTCAACCTCCTCGCCGGGCGCATCGCGGCCTGGCTGGCCGATCCGCATCCGCCCGCAGCGGGGCCAGGCGGCAATGAACTCGCCCTGCGCGATCCGGTCGATGGATCCGTGCAGCCCTATCGGCTGCACCTGCCGCAGAGCGCTGGTCCGCACCCGCTGCTGGTCCTGCTGCCGGCAGCGACCCCGAGCCTGGGCAAGGCGCGTTGGCCGGCTGCCAATCCCCGCCTGGTCGCCGCCGCCCTGTCGGCGGATATCGCCGTCCTGGAATGTTACCCCGCCGGTGACCGCCGTTGGAACGGCGCCGCCCGGCGGCGCATCCCCTTGGCCATCGCCGCGGCGGCAGCGGTGGCTCGACTTGATACGGCCCGTGGCGCCTGCGTTGGCGTGGTTCAGAATGACGGTTTGCCGTACGCGGCGCATGCGCTGCCCGCCGCCGCCGATGCCGCGTGGTGCCGCAGCATCCTCGGGCCGCGATCGGAAATCCACGCCGGCACCGCCTGGTCGGACGCGTCCTTCGCGGTGGTGGTCGGCAGCGCCGAGCACGCTGCCGCCACCGCCGCCAACCGTGCCCTGGCCGAGAACTTCCGCAGCGCCTACGCCAGCCATGCCCACGCCGTCATCGAACTGCTGGACGATCGCGTCGAACCGGCCCGTCTGGCCGGCCGCAACCTCGTCCTGATCGGCAATCCACGTTCGAACCGCGTGCTCGCCGGACTCGCCCTCGAGCTGCCGTGGCGCTGGGATCACCGCCAGGTCCACGGCACTGACGGCAGCAGCGTCCTGCGCACGCAGATGCCCAGCCTGGTCTGCAGCACCCGGCTGGCCGATGGCCGGACGGCGATCATCATTGATGGACCCGCCCCGGCCTGGGGCGATGGGCTGCCGCTGGCCGATCAGCCCTGATCAGGGCGCCTTGACGGCAGGGCTCTTGGCGGGCAGCTGCTCGGGCAGGAATCCACCGACATCAACCGGCGGGACGTCGGCCGCCGGCATCGGCGGAACGACCGAATAGCGCAGGACCAGCGCGCAGGTGATGAAGAACAAGCCAATGATGAGCAGCGAACGGCCGCGTTCAAACCAGCGCGAGGCGGCCACGTCGGCCTGGTCGCGCTGCACGGCGGCGAACAGTTCCTGCGGCGCAACCTCGATCTTGGTGCCGCAGCGACGGCAGAAGCGCGTGCTGATCGGGTTGTCATTGCCGCACGACTGGCAGGTGATCATGGCAGGCCCTCGACCAGCTTGGGCCAGTGGCCGGCGATCAACTCGCGCCGCGCCGGGACCAGCGCAGCGACGGCGCGGATCACCGCATCGCGATCGGTCTTGATCGCGTCGCCCAGTTGCAGGACTGCATTTTCAGCGGCGCCGGACGAACAGGCCGCGACCACGAAGTTCATCGCCCCGGCCGACGCCGCCTTGGGCTGCATGAGCAGGAGCGCGCCGGCATGGGCGTGCACCTCACTGACCTTGCCCGACTGCCAGGCATGGCGCAGCAGCACGGTATGGGCGGCGCGCAGCACGTTGATGTGCGGCGGAGCCTCGCCATCCACCGACTTGAGCTTGCCCGGATCGCGGCCGGCGTTCACCGCCGCGATGGCCTCGAGCAGCCGACCGTCAGCGGTGCCGGAAAGATCGACATCAGCCGGCTTGCCAGCGGCCAGGCGCATCAGGCCGATCGCGGCGGACACCGCCTGGCGGTCGGCCAGGCTGGAGCTGCGGGCGGCAACCCAGACCAGGCGGTCGAGCGCCGCCGCATCCTTGGGGTCGGCGGCAAGCAGGGCCGGGGTCGGCTCCTCGGGCACGCGCGCAGCGGCCTGCGCCGCCAGCTTGCGTGCATCGGCGACGCGGTCGCGACGCATCTGATTGAAGGCATCGCGGGTCTCGACCACGGCAAACCAGCGCTGCACCGCGCCCCAGCCGATCAGCGCTGCGATCACAAGCAGGATCAGCCCGAGGCCGAACATGGAGAAGCCGGCGATGTTGCGCTGCGTCGAGGTCATTCGCGCACCCTGCCGAGGATCTGATCGGGGCCGATAACGCCGAGGACAAGACTGTCGTGCATGTGCTGCTTGCTGACCACGAAGAGGTGGCCGGCGGGCACGATGAACGGGCCGACCTCAAGGATGCCTCGGTAGAGACCACAGGGATGCCAGTTCGACACCGTCACCCCATCGACCTGCAGTTCGTCGCCGAGCATGCGCACGCTGTTCCCGGGCAGCGCGGCGACAAAGGCGAAGCTGACATCCTCGGGCCCATCGCCGATGCGGTAGGCCAGCGCATTGCCGACCATGTACGGTGGCGCCGTCAGCCACACCCCGGTCATCGGAGTCAGACCGCCGATGTCCTCGAAATCCGGGGGGACCTGCACGCGATTGAGGTAGGCCGGCAGCCAGGTCGCAGCGGCGACCAGGGCGATGGTCAGCGCGGAAAACCAGATCAGCGTGCGGATGGCCCAGATCACGCCCTCCGGTGTCCGCGTCGCGGCCTGCGGATGAAGCCCGCCGCAGCCCCGGTCGTCCCGGGCGTGTCATCCGCAAGCACCCCCTTCCGCCGTGCCGGGCAGGCCCAGCATGCCGCCCATGACCGCTTGGCCGTCCCTTCCACCACCCGCCCGCCTGCTCGTCGTCTCGGGACCGAGCGGAGCCGGCAAAAGCACGGTGATCCAGCGCGCCTGCGCGGTCGAGCCGCAACTGGTGCGCTGCCTCAGCTGCACCACCCGCGCCCCGCGCGGCAGCGAACGCGATGGCGTCGACTACTGGTTCCTCAGCCAGGAGGAGTTCGATCGCCGGGCGCAGGCCGGCGGCTTCCTCGAACACGCCGTGGTCTTCGGCAAGGCCAGCTACGGCACCCCACGCGCCTTCATCGAGGAGCAGCTCGCCGCCGGGCGCAGCGTGATCAAGGATGTCGATGTGCAGGGTGCGGCGCAGATCCGCGTCAGCTTCCCGCAAGCGCTGCAGATCTTCCTCATCCCGCCGGATCCCGCCGAGGTCGAACGCCGGTTGCGCGGTCGCGGCACCGACGCCCCCGAGGTGGTCGCCCGCCGTCTTGCCGAGGCCGCACGCGAAGTCGCACACTGGCGGGACTACGACCACCTCATCGTCAACGCCGAGGTCGAGCGTGCCGCTGCCGACCTGCTGGCGGTGCTGCGCGCCAGCGCGCTCAGGATCCCGCCGCGCTGAAGGCGCGGGCGATGGCCCAGCCGGCCCAGCAGGCGAGCAGGCAGGCGGCCAGCGAACCGAAAGCGTAGCCGGCAGCCGCGCCGAGGCGATCCTGCTGGAGCAGCTGCAGCGTCTGCAGGCTGTATGACGAGAAGGTGGTGAAACCGCCGAGCACGCCGACGACCAGCAGCAGGCGCACCGATTCGCGCCCGATCAGCGCCGCCGCCACGCCGATGGCGGCGCCGCCGAGGACATTGACCGCCAGCGTGCCCCAGGGGAAACCGGAACCGGTGCGCGCATCCAGCCAACCGGCCATGGCCCAGCGCGCGACCCCGCCGGCGGCCGAACCCAGGGCGACGAGGAGGATCGGGGACATGCGCGCAGCCTAGCGCTCAGTGTGGTTCAGAACACCACCCGGCCGCGCAGGGCCGCGAATGGCGCTGCTTCAAGAGCCACGCCGTCGCGGCGGGCATCACTACTATTCTCATCCTCGCCGAGGCGACGGGCGGTGGCGACCCCGGCCAGGGCGTCGAACTGGATCATCGGGCCGAAGCCGAGCCGCGCGCCGCCCGACCATTCCCACTGGCTCACCTCGAGCCGGTCGTCGTGGTGCGGGCGGTCGGCCCGGCGCCACTGCTGGCGCGTCCAGCGCCCCTCGCCAAACACGCGCCACGGACCGCTGATACGCCGATCGACCGACAGCGAGGGCAACGGCCCGATCGCGGCGCTGACCCGCCAGTCCTCGTTGCGATAGGTGATGACCGAGAACGGCACCCCCAGCAGCAGCATCCACGGTCCGCGCATGCCCTGCCAGGCGACCAGCGGGAGGACCGGGACATCGCCGAAGATCACGCGGTCGGGGTCATAGTTGAGCGCCAGGAGCAAGCCGTCGCGTCCCTCCTCGCCGAGGCCGAGCCGGCCGAAGACGGTGGCCCTGCCGCCCCATTCCATGCCTTCGCCGAGCGGTGGCTGGCCGTCGCGGGTGGCGGTGGCGGTGGCGCCGAAAACGTTGCCGTTGCCGAGCAGCCGCTTCCACGTCCCGCCCACACCGAGATCGAGATACTCGCCCTCCGGCGATCCGCCCGAGGGCAGCCGGACATCGCCGGTGATGCCGCTGCGCGCAGCGCGCAGGTTCAGCCAGCCCTCGTCGCGCTCGCCGCGCAGACCCAGCCAGGACAGGCTGGCGGTCTCACTGTCGAGCCCGAGTGAACCGCCAGCATCACGCTGCTCGGCGGTGGCGTAATAGCGCGCCTCAGCCGAGGCCCGCCAAGCCATCTCCGGAGGCGTCGGCCGCGGATCGAAGGCGGTGAATATCTCGTCCACGGCGACCAGGGGAACCAGGACGCACAAGAGGGTCATCGTCCGCATGACTGACGATTCCCGATCAGCCGCCATCGGCAACCACTACCTGGCCCAGCCTTGGCGCATCGCCTTGACCGGCGCCCTACCCCTACCGACCATCGCGCGTGCGCCAATTTGTCCTCCTCGCCCTGCCCGCCGCCGCCTGCGCCGCCCAACTGGAAGTTCTCAGCCTGCTCAACTGGCAACGTCTGCCGGTTGGGGAACAGGCCATGGCTGAAGGAGGCGCGGTGGCCGCGCGGGTCAACGGACCCAGCGCCGGCTACGCCAATCCGGCCGGACTCGCCGATCTCGAGCAGCCGACGGTCAGCGGCACGCTGAACGTGGTCGAATACACCCGCGTCGCAGCACGCACAGCGGGTGGCGCGGCGAGCGCTGACGACGCCGGGCTCAAGCCGAATCTGGTCGGTTTCGCCAACGCGTTGGAAGATGGTGACGGCGGCTGGTCATTCTCCCTGGCCAGCCCGGTGACCTGGGCCTCTGGTCTGGAGGTGCGCACCAATCTGCCCGCAGGTTCCCGCCGCGATGACGGCCGCTCGACGCTGGAGGTCGCTGCCGTCACGCTGGCCAGGGGCGGCCGCATCACCCCGCAGCTCAGCCTCGGCTGCGGCCTCGAGACCTGGCTGACCGACTACCGCTACGACACCGGCACCTCGGCCTGGGACGGGAGCCGCGTGCTGACCGCGACCTATACCGAGCGTGGCCGTCAGCTCGACCTGCGCGCCACGGTCGGGGTGCAGTGGGCGGTGGCGGACTGGAAACTCGGCGCGCTGCTGCGCACCCCGGGACTGCGGCTGCAGGGCCAGGGCTCGATCAGCGGTTCTTCGACCAGCGGCGACGGAACCTCGGTGACGCAGACCGAGATCAGCGATGGCAACGCCGATTTCACCATCCCGCTGCCGTGGCAGCTCGTCCTCGGCGCCGCGTGGATGCCGCCGTTGGTACCCGGACTCGAACTGGAAGCCGACCTCGCGATGCACGCCGGCAGCCGTCAGTATGATGTTTTCGGTCAGGCCCAGGGTGTCGCCACCACGATCAGCGGCGCCACCAGTTCCGCCGTCAGCACAAGCCAGGCGGCGCGTACGGTCGATCTGCGGCCGGTCTTCAATCCCCGCTTCGGTGTGCGCTACCGCTTTCCACACACCTTGCTCGGCCGCATAGTCCACGCCCATCTCGGCGGCTACATCGAGCGCAGCCCGATCGACAGCTCAGATGTCTTCTCGCAGCTCGACATGCTCGGCGGCACCGCCGGCCTGTCCTTCGAGAAGGGTCCGATGCAGCTGATGATCGCCGGCGCCTACGTCACCAGCGGCTCGCTGCGCGATGCCGTCGGCTACGTCAGCTCGCCAGGTTCCAGCCTCAATCCCGAGATCAACGACCCGAACGCGACCTTCGCCGTGCGCACCTTCTCGCTCAGCCTCGGCTCGTCCTACCGCTTCTGATTTCCAGCGACGATGCGCGCGGCGGCAAAGCCGGCGCCGAAGCCATTGTCGATGTTGACCACGGTGACGCCCGGCGCGCAGCTCGCGAGCATGGCGTGCAGCGCAGCGTGGCCACCAGCCGCCACACCATAGCCGACCGAGGTGGGCACGGCGATGATCGGTGCTGCGAGCAGGCCGCCGAGCACGCTGGGCAGGGCGCCCTCGAACCCGGCCACGACGATGACCACGCGACAGCGGCGCAGCGCCGGCAGATGGCCGGTCAGGCGGTGCAGGCCGGCAACCCCGCAGTCGGCGAAGCGGCGCACGCGGCAGCCGCGCATGCGCGCGGTGAGCTCGGCCTCCTCGGCCACCGCCTCGTCGCTGGTGCCGGCCGAGACCACCGCGATGGCAGCGCGGGTCGGCCGGGGCATAGCAACGGTGAAGCAGCCGGAGCGCGGCCACGCCCGGCCGGCAGGCAGGGCCTGGCGCAGGGCCTGCAACTGCTCCGGCCGGCAGCGCGTGGCGAGAACGCGGCCGTGCGCCTGGACCAACCGCAGACAGGCCGCGACACATTCCGCCTCGGTCTTCCCGGCGGCGTACACCACCTCGGGAAAGCCGAGCCGCTGGTCGCGATGCAGGTCGAGGTCGAGGGATTTCATGCGCCACGCTCCGTGCTGCTGAGCAGCCGGTTGTAGCCGCCGCTGGCCAGGCCGGCGAGGTCGAGGGTGGCGAAGGCGTAGCCGATGCGCTGCACCCCGTCGAGGATGGCGCGGCGCTGCGCGAGCACCTGCGCCAGGTCGGCCTCGGGCACCTCGATGCGGCACATCCAGCCGCGCGCGACCCCGCCGCTGTCGGCGCCGACACGGTGGTGCCGGGCCCGGCACAGGCGCAGGCCGAGACCGCGCAGCAGCTCTTCGGCCGCCTCGACCATGCGCACCGCCTCCACCGTCACCGGCTCGCCATAGGGGATGCGGCTGGACAGGCACGGCTCGGCCGGGCGGTCCCAGGTCGGCAGGCCGAGGGCCTGCGAGCGGACGCGGATCTCCGCCTTGGTCAGTCCGGCCTCGGCGAGCGGGAAGAGCGCCCCGCGCTCGCCGGCCGCGCGCATGCCCGGTCGCCAGTCGGCGAGATCGTCGGCGATCGCGCCGACTAGCAGGGCGTGCTCGGCGTCGGCCTCGAAGGCGATCGCCTGCATGACGGTGAGCAGGGCCGATTTGCAGTGGTAGCAGCGCTGGCCGTCGTTGGCGGCATAGACCGGATCGGCGAACTCGCCGGTCGGCACCACGCGCAGGGCGATGCCGCGCGCAGCGCAGAATGCCCGCGCCTCGGCCAGCGAGGTGCGCGCCAGGCTCGGGCTGTCGGCGGTGACCGCGACCGCCGCCGCGCCCAACTCGGCGTGCGCCAGCGCCAGCAGGTAGGTGCTGTCCACCCCCGCCGAATAGGCCACCAGCACACGGCCGAGAGCGCGCAGGCGCTGGCGCAGGGCGGCTTCCTTGGTCTCAGCTTCGCTCATGCCCGGACGGTGCGCAGCAGCGCCGGCCGTCCAGCGGCGGCAGCCACGCCTCAACCGGGACGGCGCTGCACACCGAGCCGCTTCATCCGCGACTGCAGCGTGGTCGGCTTGAGCCCGAGGCGCGCGGCCGCCCCGCCCGGCCCGTACAGCCGGCCGTCGCAACGCGCCAGGGTCTGGCGGATCAGCTCGGCCTCGTGTTCGGCCAAAGTCCGCCCAGCGATGGCCGGAGCGAGGCGTTGGCGCAGCGGGAAGCGCTCGGCGGCAAGCTCGCCGCGCGGCTGCAGGATGGTGGCGCGTTCGAGGCAGTTGAGCAGCTCGCGCACGTTGCCCGGCCACTCGTGGCCTTCGAGCCGGCTGGCCGCCGCCGGCGACAGGCTCCACGGTCCGCCGCCGCTGCGCGCGCGCGCCGCCAGCCACTCGGCCGCGATGACGGCGATGTCCTGGCGACGTTCGCGCAGCGGCGGGACATGCACCGGGAAGACCGCCAGGCGGTAGAACAGGTCCTGGCGGAAGCGGCCGGCGGCGACCTCGGCGTCGAGGTCGCGGTTGCTCGCGGCGATGATGCGGACATCGACCTCCTGGGTCTCATCGCTGCCCACCGCCTCGAAGCAGCCCTCCTGCAGCACGCGCAGCAGGAGGGCCTGCGCCGCTGGCGGCAGCTCGCCAACCTCGTCGAGCAGCAAGGTGCCGCCGTCGGCGATGGCGAAGCGGCCGGCGCGCGCCGCGAGGGCGCCGGAGAAGGCCCCGGCGGCGTGCCCGAAGAGCTCGCTCTCGACCACAGCCTCGGGCAGGGCGGCGCAGTTGACCGCCACGAACGGCCCGTCGGCGCGGGCGCTCCACGCGTGCATCGCCCGCGCCAGCACCTCCTTGCCCGAGCCGGTCTCGCCGGTGAGCAGCACCGGGGCGTCGCTGGCGGCGACCTGGCGGGCGAGCAACACGGCGTTGCGCATGGCCGGCGAACGCGAGCGGTCGAGCAGCGGGCCGGGCGGGGTTCCGGGGAGATCGCGCGCCGGTTCGCGTTCAGCGAGCTGCTGTTGCGCCTGCTCCAGCCGCCGGCCCAGACGCGCCGCGTGCACCGCCAGCGCCAGCACCCCGGCCAGTTCGCCGGCGGCAGCCAGCTCCTCGTTGGAGAACGACGCTCCCAGGCGTTGCAGCGCCAGGACGCCGATGGCGCGCTGGGCGGTGGATACCGGCACGAGCACGACCTGACGCGCCGCCGGCAGGTCGCCGGGCGGCAGCAGCCGGGCGGCCAGCGCCACGGCGGCGGAGCCACCCAGACCCGCCGGTGCCGCAAGCAGGGCGGGCAGGCCGGTGACGTCGGCGATGGCCACGGCGTGACGGAGATGACCGGGCACCGCCCAGGGACCGCGCTGCGCGCGCAGCACCAGGTGTTCACGCTTGTCGAGATGCAGGGTCGCCAGTTCGTACGGCACGCGCACCTGCAGCAGCGCCAGGGCACTAGCCCCGACCTCCTGGCGGCTCAAGGCGGTGGCCGCGCGGGCAAAGGCGGCAAGACGCTGGCTCCACACTTCGGACATGCCGGCAGATTGCCACGGTGGAGTCCACTGCCTACCGATATGTCGGTTTTCTCACCGATATATCGGTGTTGCTATTTCTTCAAATCATTACACAAGATTTATTTACATGAATATTCCGTATGCATCAGATGGCGGATTGGGTGGGCCCAACCGCCGCGCCGTGGCCGCCGCCATGGACCCCGCCCGCCGCGCCGACGCGCCGCGCGGCGACCTCTCGCTGTTCTGGACCATGCTGCGGCCGCATCGCTGGAGCCTGGCCGGGGCGATCGGGCTCAATGCCCTGCATGGCTGGGCGATCACTTTCCAGATGCTCATGGTCAAGTATCTGATCGACGCGTTGACCAAGCCCGGCCTGGACGCCGGACAGCGCGCCATCCAGGTCGGCTGGCTGGTCGGAGCCTACCTGCTGGCCTCGATCTGCGGACGCATGGCGCTGTGGCACCTCGGCTTCCGCCTGATGCGCAAGGTCACCGAGCTGCTCGTACGCGAGACGCGCTCGCGCTTCTTCCGCCACATCAACCACCTCTGTCTGCGCTTCCACGTCCGCCACTCGAGCGGCGAACTCTTCAGCTACCTCTTCGGCAGCACCATCAACGAGGTGGTGCAGTTCGCCAACCAGTCGGCCAACGGCGTCCCCGGCGCCATCGTCACCCTGGTGACGACGCTGGTGTGGGTCGCCTGCTGGGACCTGCCCATCGCCACCGTGCTCTTCGCCACGGTGGCGGTGAGCGTCGCGCTGATGCAGCGCTCGCGCGGCCAGATCCGCGAAATGACCATCGAGTTCCAGCGCTTCGAGATCGGCGTCACGGGCAAGATCAGCGACCTCCTGCGCGGCACCCGGGCGGTCAAGATCCACGGCATCGAGGAGGATGTCGCGCGCAGCTTCGACGAGCGCGCCGGCGAACTCGGCACGATGAGCTACCAGCTGGCGATCCGCCGGCACCTGCAGCAGATGCAGCAGGAGGCGGCGTCCTATCTCGCCTTCGCCATCCTCTGCGGCATGGCGGCGTGGCGCTACCTCAGCGGCCATATCGGCGCCGGCGAGGTCGCCGCCTGCCTCACCGCCTTCGTCGGTCTGCAAGGACCGCTGCAAGGGCTGTTCCAGGCCTTTTCGCAATGGGGCAGCGCCCAAGGCAGCCTCGAACGCATGGCCGGCATGCTCACCACCAGCAGCACCACCCCCGATCCCTCCCCCGCCGAGGCGGTCACGCCGCGCGCCGGCGAACTACGCTTCGACCACGTGACCTTCGCCTACGATCCCGCCGGCCCAACCGTCCTGCACGACATCGACCTGCGCATCCCGGCCGGCCAGCGCGTCGCGCTGGTCGGGCCGTCAGGCGCGGGCAAGAGCACCATCGCCCAGCTGCTCCTGCGGCTCTACGATCCCGGCCACGGCGTGATCAGCCTCGACGGCATCGACCTGCGGCGCTGCCGCGGCAGCGAGCTGCGCCAGCTCTTCGGCGTCGTGCCGCAGGATCCCTTCCTGTTCCGCAGCACGATCCGCGAAAACCTCATACTTAGAGCCTGTCCCAAAACGCCCCAATCCAGACCGAGCGCCCGGAGAGACATGGTGCCCAGGGTAGCCAGACTGTCTTCCGGCTACGCCGGATCAGGTACCTCAAGGGGAACGC
>JFJP01001330.1_pt1 | contig 10764 bp, 10 predicted proteins | sample 431651 | NCBI WGS metagenome assembly JFJP01 (sample SAMN02602958, study PRJNA72255) | Microbial mat metagenome, whole genome shotgun sequencing project. | biome: fresh water; feature: sink hole; material: water; isolation source: purple microbial (photo- and chemosynthetic) mats found in...
CTGGAATAGAGATGGAATTTTTGATTTAAGTGTTGGAGAATTATACAAAGAAATCTTCAATAAAGACATCAGCACAAATAATATCAAAACGCTTGATGATACTGAACGAAGAATATTAAGAGACGTTTGCAAAGAAGAACCAGATTATTACCATTTGATTGATAATTTGATTGCATTACAGGAAACCAAAACTTTAATGATTTCAAAATATGGCCTTCATAACGATGTAGAAAAAAGAATTGAAAATTTTGTAAATGAAAAAATGCTTTCAGTTGCATAATTAAAATAACTTCAAACTTTGATGAATTTACCTTTTTCAGATAATTTACCAACCAATAACCTAGCATCATCATTTGCTAATACTTCTGCAACGTATAAGTTTTATTGGTTAATTGCAATTATTGAATTGGTAGAAAATGGTCAAACAAGTATAAAAAAAAGAGATATTTTTTCAAGAATGATTAGTAATTCTTGGTACACCGTAAATTATTTTCACGTTTCTTTTGGGAAGCAAGATTTAATTCAAAATGCTGTTGAAGATATTTTAAAATTTGAAAGTTTAGCAATCGACATTAAAAAAGATAATCTGATTTCAATTTTAGAAAATTCTAAAAAAACCGAAACTAAAAAATCACTTGAACATTTTAATCTAAATGTACCACATTGGTTTTTATCGCCTTGGTTTCCAAAATTGAAAGATGAAAATAATTCAAATTATAAAAAACGAATTTATTTATCTTCTCAAAAATTTGAGAATAATTGTCTTTATAGTTTAAACAATGAATTCATCGAAATAAATCCAAATTGGATAAATTATCTAAAGTCAAATGCCAAAATTCTCAAAGATTTCTGTTATTGGAATTTATCATTATTTCTGCAAACAAGAAATCCAAATGTTCCGGATATTCCAAATAAACTAATTAAACCGCCCGTTAGAAATGGTTTGACGAAACAGACAAATGAATATTGGAAAATTGTTTTTAAGGAATTGGGTTTTATAGAATGTATTTTTTCTGGAACTAAATTGTATTTTGATGAAAAGAATTTTGCTATTGACCATTTCATTCCACACGCATTTGTTTCTCACGATTTAATTTGGAATTTAATTCCAATTGAAAAAATCACCAATTCAAAGAAAAGCGATAACCTTCCTTTGTTTAATAGGCATTTTGACAAATTCTATGATTTGCAAAAAGTAGCATTTGAAATTAACAAACATCATAATTCAAAAAGTAAATATATGGATGAATATCTTTCAATTTTTCCAAATATTGATAGTTTTGAAAAAGAAAAATTTTCAAATACAATTCAGCCTTTGATAACGATTGCGAGTAATAACGGGTTTTTGTATATGAAAAATGAATAATCAAAATACAAATAGTCATTTGACCGCAATTGAAAGAACTTCACTTTCATACCCAGCTAGAATTGTTTTAAATCAAAAGAAAATTGTTGGTAAAGTTCTTGATTTTGGTTGCGGAATTGGTAAAGATGTTGAATTATTGAAAAGTAAAGGATTTGATATTATTGGATATGATCCATTTTATTTCCCAGAATTTCCAACCGAAAAATTTGATACAATTTTGTGTTTTTATGTTCTAAATGTTTTGCTTCCAGAAGAACAAGCAGAAGTTTTAATGAACGTTTCAAAGATTTTAAAACCAAATGGAAAAGCATATTTCGCTGTTCGCAGAGATATTCAATACGAAGGATTTAGAATTCATAAAATTCATAAGAAAGAAACGTATCAATGTTTGATAAAATTGGCTTATTCGTCCGTTTTTAAGAACGAAAACTGTGAAATATACGAATATGAGCATTACACAACTTTAAACAAAGGAAACATAGATTTAAGTCCGTTTCTAATTGGAGAAGAAACTAGAGAGTTAATAGTTGAAACAGCAACTGTATTTTCTTTTTATGATAAATTCCCAGTTTCAAAAGGTCATTCTTTGATTGTCCCAAAAAGATTAGTTTCAAATTATTTTGATTTGACTTTAAAAGAACAAACTGCTTGTTGGATTGTTGCTAATAAAGTAAAAACCATTCTTCAAGAAAAATACAATCCTGATGGTTTCAATATTGGAATAAACATAAATGAAGATGCAGGACAAACTATTTGGCATTGTCACATTCACATTATTCCCAGATATAAAGGCGATGTTGAAAATCCAAGAGGCGGAATTCGTGGAGTTATTCCAAGTAAAAAAGAATATTAATTTAAAAAATTGATATGGACGAATTAGTTAGGTCAAATAAATTGCAATTTGAAAAAAGTAATTATTTTATTCAAATTTACAAACAAGAGAATGGTTATGAATACATTAAAATCATCCAAAATATTGGAAATGATATAAAAAGTTCAATTTTAATTAACCCAAATAATTTAGACGAAATAATTAATACATTAATACGATTTAGAGATGAAATTGCTTTAAATCAAAAGATTGATGATAAATATTTCATTAAAGAAGAAGATAAAAAAGCAATAATAAATACATTTTTAAAAGGGATAACTATCAAGGATTTAAGCCTTCAATTTCGCTACAAAGAAGATGTAATCAGAGAATTATTAGTTAAAAACGACATTGAAATTATTGAAGGAATTAAAATTGTTCCGAACAAATGGAAGTTTAGGAGAAAGTAAAATCTCAACTATCGGGTCATTCTTAAAAACCCCTTTTTCAAAATCAAAAAACTTCAACAGCTTCTTTGAAATTTCAATATATTCTTCTAATTCATCTTCGTTTAACTCAACAATTACAGGGTAATATTTGTAGTTGCACAGAAAATCATTATCCATAGCTTCTTTCATCGAGAAACTATAAGTGTAAGGCTCTTTATCATTAAAAAAGGTATCTATAAATTCCGTTCCTTCGGGATCATAGATTCGTTTTGGCGTTGCCGACAAGCCAATTCGTTTTTTTATCAATGAATTATTCATTGCAGCCTTGATATTTTTTGCACCCATATTGTGGGCTTCATCAGCAATCAAGATAAATTCTTGTTCCACTTTTTTGAAATACTTTTGAAACTTAATAGTAGTAAAACTGGCATAAGTAGAAATTATGACAATGTTTTTTCTTAAACCGGCATTGAAATATTGCCACCTCCAATTTTAATAATATTGAGAAAGTTAAAAGACAAAACTTCTTCTTCCCATTGATTGAGCAATGCTATTGAAGGCACTAAAATAACTACAAAATAAGTATTAGTTTTTTCATACTCATTAAGGACACAGTTCAGTGAAGTCTTTGTTTTTCCAGTACCAGTTGCCATACCAAAAACACCAGTTAAATCATTAGCAACCCAATTACTATAGGCATTAACCTGATATTCTCTAGGTTTGTAAGGTGGAGGAAATCTTGGTTCATTGACAATTTTAAAAACGGTTCTGTTAAATTTCTCTTTTAGAGCGTTATTGACTTTTTTAATTTTATGCTCTTCTTGTGTAAATGCTTCACTATCTAATTCGACAAGATTTAACTCTTCATCTAAAAGCTGCTTTTCATCAAGAGAAATAGATTTCTGCTTTATTATATTGATAAGTTTCTCTGGATTCAAATAAATAAAATCCTTCGATTCTTTCTTAAAGATTTTTTCATAATCCTTAACTTCATTTTTAATGTTGGCTCTTTCAGAAGCTTCACCCCAAGAGCGATTGATAACAAAGCTTTCGCCATTACAAACAATACCTTTATAAGTAAAATTACAACTTCCAACAATATTTATTATATTGTCTTCAGTGTCCCAAAACAAAGCTTCCTTATAGTGTGAAATCTCTCCGTTTTTTGTGGTTACTGGAATAATGCTTATTCTTTTATGGTCAATCAGATACCTCAAACAATTATAAAAATGGCTAACTTGTTTCTTCGTGAGGACATCGTTAAGTCGTTCAATATCATTAAGTATGTTTTGCTGAATAGAATTATAAAAATCAGGCTCTAAAACGAATTCGTCATTAATCAATTTATAATCATTTTCAGAAACAAAATGATTTATTAAAAAGTCAATTGTGCCACCATTATAGATAAATTGAGCAAAGCCATAAGATAAAGTGCTAATGGAAGTAGAACTAAAATAACCTAATTTGAATTGGATTTTCTTTGATATTGGAATAACTTCTCCGAAAAACTCAAAAGGAATCATATCACTCGTTGATGATACTTTTAAAGTTACAGGAAATTTAGTTGTTTTAAAATTAGTATTCAATTGATCAAATATTACAAATCATTTAATAATTCAGATAAGCGTATCTTAAATGCTTTGGCTATTTTTTCAATTACAACCAGAGAAACGTTTCTTTTACCACTTTCAATACCAGGAATATAGGTGCGGTCTAAATCCGAAAGTTCAGCTAATTTCTCTTGAGAATATCCTTTGGATATTCTCAAATCTTTAACTTTTGCACCAAATTTCATTCTAATATCTTTCATTGCACCAAATTCGTGTTTAGTAGACAATTGTACAATAGACGATAGTCTACTTGAATTTGTAATTAATAAGATTTATAATTCATTTCAATAATTCCAAAACTAATATTTTATTTTAAGTTTTTCTTTAAAATTAAATCATCTATTTTGACCTTAAAAAACAATCGTCATTACCTTATTAACATTTAAAAAACTATTACTTTGTCTTAAAAAAGAGAACTAATCCTTAAAAAAAATTAAGTAATTAATCAATTTTTAAATTAAAAGTTCAATAAAATCAGGACAATACATTTGACAACAACAAAAGCAATAAAACGCAATTAATAATAAAACAAAGCACAATCAAAAAGCACCAATTTTTATTACATTTGTATATGGCGCAATTAGATATGTTTGGGGGCAATGGAAATGATGATATATTTCCTAAAACGGGTTTAAATAAAATCACAAACGGTGAATTTATTTATTTACCAAACTTTTTCTCAAAATCTGAAAGTGATTTTTACTTGAAAGCATTGACAGAAAAAGTACTTTGGAAACAAGAATCTATGAATATATATGGGAAAAATATTGACTTTCCAAGACTAACTGCTTGGTACGGCGATAATGACAAGCCCTATTCATTTTCTGGCATTACTCTAAGTCCTACTCCCTGGAATGATGAAATTCTTTCTATTAAAAATAAAATTGAGCCGGAATCTAAAGTAGTTTTTAATAGTGTCCTTTTAAATAGATATAGAAGCGGTTCCGATTCAATTTCTTGGCATACTGATGCAGAAAAAGAACTTGGTAAAAATCCAGTAATTGCATCCGCTAATTTTGGAGAAACACGAAAGTTCCAATTAAGACATCGTATAACAAAGGAAAAATTGGAGATTGAATTAAAACACGGAAGTGTTTTGATAATGCAGGGTGAACTACAACACTTTTGGCAACATCAAGTTCCTAAATCGAGTAAACCATTAAAAGAAAGAATCAATTTAACTTTCAGAGTAATACTATGAACTGGCAAAAAGTTGAAATAATAAATGATGAGGGAGAAACAGTTTTGGCACAAGCACCAATAATTGTGTCAGCCAGTCGCTCAACTGATATCCCAACATTTTATGCAGATTGGTTTGTAGAAAGATGGAAAGCCGGTTATGTAAAATGGAAAAATCCTTTCAATGGAGTACCTCTTTATGTTTCTTTCAAAAACACAAGAGTAGTTGTTTTTTGGACAAAAAATCCAAAACCAATGATGAAACATCTTGATTTCTTGGATGAAAATGTCAAAAATTATTATTTCCAATTTTCATTAAATGATTATGACAAGGAAGGTTTTGAAGGCAAAGTACCTCGTTTAGAAAGTAGAATAGAAACATTTAAAGAACTCTCCAAAAGAATTGGAAAAGAAAAAGTAGTATGGCGTTTTGACCCATTATTGCTAACAAACGAAATTGATGTAAAGGAACTGCTGAAAAGACTGGAAAAAATTGGCGATGAATTATACAAGTACACCAATAAATTAGTTTTTAGCTTTGCTGATATTGGCATTTATAAAAAAGTAGAAAATAATCTTAACAGATCTAATATTCAATATATTGAATTTACTTTGGAAACAATGTTGGAATTTGCAGAAGGCTTACAAAAGTTAAATAAAAAATGGGGCTTAGAACTGGCAACTTGTGCCGAAAAGTTCGACTTGAATAAATATGGTATCAATCACAACAAATGTATTGATGACGACCTTATGATAGACTTATTTCATCGAGATGAAGAATTAATGAAATTCTTAGGAGTTGAATTTATAGAACCAACATTATTTGAAGCTACTGCTGGTATTACCAAAACAAAAAAAATAAAAGACAAAGGACAAAGAGAGGCTTGTGGTTGCATTATGAGTAAAGATATTGGCGAGTACAATACCTGTCCGCACGAATGCGTCTATTGTTATGCAAATACTTCAAAGGAAGCAGCCTTTGCTAATTACAAATCACATACTGCGAACCCAAAAGCCGATACTATAACAGGAAAATAAAAAAATTATGGCAGATTACTATTTTAGCTTGCCTCCAGAAGGAGAACTCACTTTAGATCAAAGAAGTGCTTTAAACGAACCTAATCCAATAGCTCTTTCTGGAGGTCCTGGAACAGGCAAAAGTGTCGTGTCATTGTATAGGCACTTGAATTTAAATCAAAATGGAAAAAATTGTCAATTACTTACTTATACAACTTCTTTAGCAATTTATTTAAGAAGTTGTGCAGCAAATATAAATTCTGCTGCCGGCAAAAATATTTCTTCTTCTCATAAATGGATGAATAACCCTTCTAATTATGGAGAAATTATAGTTGATGAAGCTCAAGATATGCCTGAAAATTTTCATAATAGATTAAAAACTTATTCTAATAGGATTTCTTATGGAGCTGATGATGCACAGATTCTTTATCCTGAACGTAGTACAAAGCAAAGTAAACTAAATGAAATTTTTAACAATAGGAAGTATATATTAAAAAGAAATTTCAGAAGCACAAAAAAAATTATGCTCTTTGCAAAAGAAGCATTTCCTAATGCTAGAATCGATGTAGAGACCATAAATAATATTAAAGAAGATGGGGTAACACCCAGATTATTAGTTTCCAATGGATCAAATTATGAAACAAGTAATTCAAAGCAAGACAAAACAATTATTGATTTAATAAGACAATTAACAAAAGAAACTACAAATATTGCAATATTATCCCCTTGGAAGACACAAGTTGAATATTTTTACAATATGGCAAAAAGTGAGTTTAAAGATTGTACATATTACTATGAAGACAAAAGTAAATTTCCTGAAGGATGCGAAGAAATAAGCAATGTACATTTTACTACTTTTAAATCGTCAAAAGGATTAGAATTTGATGTTGTTATCATACCTAATTTTCACAGAATGCAAGAAGCTAATGGTAATTTCAATGTTGATTGGCAAGATTATTATGTTGGAATAACAAGAGCTAAAACCAATCTTTTTTTAATATCAAATAATGAAATGAGATCACTAAATTTGGTTTCTGATAAAGTAATTTTATAATTATGAAAACATATTTCTTACCAATAAAAGCGGAAAACTTAGGTCAATATTTTTCAAAGGCAATTATTTGTCCTACAAGATATTTAGACGACCGAATGAATGATATTCAAAATAAATATGCTGATTTTTTGCTCCTTTCCGACAAATCAATTTCTATAGATACGGATTGTTGTATGGAAATTGTCTTTTCACCAGTTGAATATTGTGAAGAAATTGGAGAAAATATATTTCTATATGATAGACCGTTACCTATTTCAAGAGTAAAATCTATTATTTTTAAAAATAAAGAACAAAAGGAAACAACGATTGGCTTTATAGAACTATCAACTGCTTTTATTCCAAATGAATTAATTAGAATTGAAAAAATTGAAGAAGTTCATAATTTAAATCTGCCTGAAGAATTTAATAAGGATTCAGATTGGTCAGATCAAATTAAAAGATTCAACAATAGACTTGGTGGCTTAGCCCTAATGAAAATAGTAACAAGGGAAGGAATGAATTATTCCATAAATTATTTTCAAACTTTGGGAATGTACAGTAAAACTATTGAATCTGAACTCATTAAATCAAATAAAAGCACCAAAAATGTCTATCAAAGTTTATTTCAAAAAGGGGAAAGAGACAATGTTTTTTTGACTTCATTATCAAAAAAAATTGGCGAAAACGAAATTAAAGAAATGGCAAAAATTGAAAAACAATCAATTTCAAAAGACAAATTAACAGGTATAATTAATTATAACAATTTAAATGGAGACACATATATATTATCAATTTTAGGTAATTATGGCGTTGGTTCTGAAGCAAAAAACAATAAAATCGATAGTCTAATTTTAACTAATTTCAGTACCGAAATAAAACAAGAAAAGGCTGAAGAGATTGCTTTATGTTATGGCATTAACAAAGGATATGCCGTTTTCCCTAAACAATATAGTATCGGGGAGAGAAAAGTAAATATTAAATACGAATTAAATAGCCAATTAGATTATTATACAATTGAAAGTGTATATCAGTATTGCTTTAATAAAGATTTGGCAAGTGATGAATTTCCATATTTGGATAAATGGTGCCCTAAATTGCCAGCTATGGACATAAAGAACATAAAAAGAGGTACTTATCTTATTTTAGATAAAATCATTATAGAAAAAAAAAAACCATCAGTTTTTTCAAAAGAATATTGGGATTCTTTGCTCGATATTTTTAAAAACGATACCAATGATCAAATGTACTTTGAGATTTATAGTAAATACTTTGAAAGCAATTTTAAGGAATTAATCAATAAATCAATAAAAGACTCGATGGCTGAAAAACAAGATGAAATTGATACTTTAAATGATAAAATAAATAATATTGAAAAAGAGAACAATAATCTTAAAGATGAATTAAAGTTTATTGAAAACTCTAAATCCGCAATTGATATAAAATTAGTTAAAGAACCAAATACAATTGAGTATGCAAATAATCATACAGATGAAGAAATAAATAAAGATAAAATAATTGAGGATTTTTTAAATATTTATGAATTAAAAACTACTGAATTCAATAAAATGAAAAAAGAGTGTGGTATTGATCCTAAAATAAAAGATAAAAAAGAGATTGCCAAAAAAATATTAATCTATCTTAAGACAAATATTTCATTAAGTGAAGAACTAAATTAGAGTTTAATGAATTTATTTAAGAAAATTATAGAAAATTCAAATTCTTCATTAGAATTAGAAACTTATCTAAATAGTAATTTAAAATTAGTTAATGAACTATCTAATTCTAATATAGATCTCTTAATTGATGAAAAGAATGATATAGAGGAGTTTATATTACTAAAAAGAGCGGTAATTGAAGATTTAGATTTTGGTTTTACTCACAATAAGGCTTTTATTGCATATCTTTTTAATTTTTGTGAAAGATTAAATTTAGTTGCAGCTGCACAAATAACATACTCAATCCTTGAAAACTCCAATATCATTATTGGTAGTAGATTGGAAGCTGCAAAAATTTACTTACTAGATGGTAATTTCAATGTTGATTACATAATAAATTTTGAACAAATTTGTATTAAACTTGATTATGCAACAATAAATGAAGAAGATAATGAACAAAAAGTAATCGAAACATTTTTTAATTACTTTTTGAAAGTAATAAAAGATACAAATGTGGTTTTCTCATTACAATTAGTTGAAAAATTACGAAATGCTGTTACTAATAACGAATATTCTTTTTTAAAAAACCCCTTTATAATACAACTATTAGATTTAGACTTTAACATAAGTAATACTGCTTATAATAAAGCATTAGAATTATTAGGAAAATCGAATAGTTTTTTCATTTCAATTCCTTACAATTTTGACTTTAGTTTTTTAATAGAAGAAAATACAAATTATGTTAAATTATTAAATAGTGCTGCCGCAAATTTTCATTCGATAAGACAAATATCTGTTGATCAATTCGCTCTAATAAACGATTCAAATGTTTTCTATTCACTTCAACGCGGTGTCAAAATTATTGAAAAAGAAAACCAATTGTTTTCTTATTTAAAAAGTTATGGCAAAATGCACCATACAAAATTAGTTTCAAGTTTTAAACATTTGCCTGAGCATATATTTAATGAAAATCCCCACTGCATCGATTGGGGTTGTGGGCAAGGAATGGCTTCAATGACTTTACTGGAATATTTAAACGACAATAACATTGAGCAATCAATATCACAAATAACGCTAATAGAACCGTCTCACATAGCTTTAAAAAGAGCATCGCTACACGTATCAAAATTCACCAATAACACCAAAATTATTAATACAATAAACAAGGATATAGATTCATTGGTATCTAATGATTTTAAAAAAGGAAATAAGATGCGGATACATTTATTTTCTAATATACTTGATATGGATGTATTCTCATTACAACAATTAATTGAATTAATTAAAGATAATTTTTCTGGAGAAAATTATTTTTTATGTGTAAGTCCATACATCACCGATTCAAAAACAGCAAGAATTGATAGTTTTGTGAATGCTTTTTCTAGCAATGATGGTTTTGAAGAATTGTTTAAAATAAACAGTAAATCGGATGATTGGATAAATGGATGGACTAGAGTAGTCAGAGTTTTTAAATGTGTAATTTAATATTTGCTAAATCAATTTTATGATTTTTTTTCTAATCTATATTTCTATCGGACTTATATTAAATTTCGTTGGTCCACTTGCCAAACATTTGGCCATTGAGGATAAATACTCTTTAAAAGAAAATAAAAACAAAAGTTGGTTTTACAGATACTCATTTAT
>JFJP01007640.1_pt1 | contig 10764 bp, 21 predicted proteins | sample 431651 | NCBI WGS metagenome assembly JFJP01 (sample SAMN02602958, study PRJNA72255) | Microbial mat metagenome, whole genome shotgun sequencing project. | biome: fresh water; feature: sink hole; material: water; isolation source: purple microbial (photo- and chemosynthetic) mats found in...
CAAGGTCGATCCAAGCGAGGCCGTCTTTGCTTGCAACCTGTTCGCCAAAAACTGTGTCAGGCTTGCACTGCTCGATGAGGTGGTTGAAGGCTGGCCACAGGTGCCGCTCGTCAGCAAACCCAGCGCCTTTGCCTGCCGCGCTGAAAGGTTGGCAGGGGCAAGAGCCAGTCCATACAGGTCGGTCGTCTGACCAACCGGCAGAACGCAGGGCGTGTGACCAAACTGCAATGCCTGCAAACCAGTGGCATTGGATAAAGTTTCTGACATCGCCTGGGCACACATCTTCGATTGATCGTTCATCTACCTCTCCTGGGGCCACAAGGCCCGCCTTGATTAAGTTGCGAATCCATTCCGCAGCGTGCGGGTCAATTTCATTGTAGTAAGCCCATTTGTTAGTTAAAATATTCATTTTTAATAAATGGTATTACGCATATGTATAAAAAGGTTTGCAGCCACTGCTCGTCTGAGTACGAGACAAAACACTCAAAAAGCATTTACTGCTCACAGAAATGTGGCGCAGCTTATCGGTGGGCCGCGTCTGAAAAAGACACATCAAAACCAAGGGAATGCTTGGAGTGCAAAAAGCAATTTTTTGCAAAACCAGATGCAAACCAGCAAAGACTTTGCTCAGATGAATGCAGAAGAATGAGGAACAGCAGAAAGGTTCGTGAGTTTCATTCTGCGAATCCAGACCGTGAAAATTGGTACAGGGCTCGGACGAAAGAAAAGCAACTTCCCGACTCAAATCAGATTCGCTTTTTTCGCACAAATCCACTTGCTCCAAGATGTTGCGAGTCATGCGGGGAGACCCGTGTTTTGGAAATTGCACATCGCCCAGAGCACGAAAGGAATGGAAAAGGCAGAAGCATCTCAAACTGCAAATGGCCTGAAATGGTTTGGGTTCTGTGCCCAACATGCCACAGACTTCTTGATCGGATGAACTACCCACCATCTGATCTTGGTTTGAAGTAGCAAAGAAGTGCGCTCTGTCATATCCAGCAAGCTCATTTGGTAAGACATCTTCAATACTCCGTTCGTCAACATAGCCAGGCGCAATGTGCCCGGCTTCAATCAGGTTGCGTAGCCATTGGGCGGCGGCTGGGTCAATCTCGTTGTAGTAAGCCAGCGGCCCCTTGGCGGCTTTGAAAGTCACAGCAACCCTCCCTGCGCCTGCTGCGCGGCCAGCTTGTCGGCTTTGCTGGCGGATTTCAGACGGGCAGCCTTCTCGCGCGCCTCGCGCTGCAGGACATCGCCACGCACCAGGGGGTCATCGACTGTCGGGCCTGAAACAAAATACTGTCTGCCGTGAACGGTGACGCTGCCGTAAAAGCGGGCAAGGGATAACTGAGAATTGAACCAGCCATAGATGCGCTCGGGCGGTTCCTCGGGCTTGATCAGCCGGTCGATGGCGGCCAGGTCTTCTGGGGTTGCGGTGCTCATGACAACGGCCCCACAACAACATCGACCCGTGGGGATTCACCGTAAACCTTTGAACACGCACCCATGGCGGCCACCTGGCAGTCATCTACCCAGACGACGCCGTTCATGCCATCGCACAGCGCCTTGACCAGATTGTCAAAGTCAGGCCGCTTGGTGACGTATTCAGGCTCCTGCAGGTTGGCTGCCTTGCGCTTTTTTGACCACGATGCTGGCACCTGGAACACCGCCTGCACTGTCAAGGACACCGGCCCCGTCAGCGGTGCCTGCGCGCCCATGGCTTGACTGGCGAACAGTGCTACCTTGGATTCGTAGTTGAGCGTCTTTGTCGGCGTGTACATGCGAGCATGGCCACCAATCGTGGTGACTTTGGCTCTGCCTTTTGCTACAGGCTCCCCCGGGATGGAAAACTGGATCATTGCTCCCCCGCAATCAGCGCACCCACCGCCACCAAGGCGATGCCAACCAAGTCAACGACGACGGACGCCCCAACAAACACCAGGGCCAGCAACACAAAGGGTGCGGCAAGGATTTGGCGAGCGGCCTTCATCGACGCCCCCCATTCGCAGCAGCCTGCCAAGCATCCCGGCACGGGGCTGAACACCAGCGGACACCGTCACCGGTAATTTCGTCGCACCAAAGACACCGACCCGTGGCCACAATCGCCGGGCGCGCCATGCGGGCAACACGGATGGCGTTGGCCAGGCCAATCTCTTCCTTCTCCTGTGCTGAATCAATCTCATCCATTTTTCTGGTCCTGTTTTTGTTTCTCGATGGCTTCGCTTAGGCCCCGGCCGATGTTCCACTCGGGCAGCAGGCTGCGGTAAAACTCGGCAGCGGCACTGGCGTACTCGGGCTGCGGGGTGGTTTTGTCGGTACCGTTTTTCATGGTCAAAAGGTGGGTGATCAGTTCGTCGCGGGTGAACATGCGCGCCCGGCGCGCTCATCAAGACGCGGCTTCCAGTTGGTTGCCATGCTGTAGCAGGCGTCTGCCGTGCCCACCATCAGGACGATGGAGTCATGCGGCTGGTCGTTGATGAAGCATTCCTGGTTCTTCGCCAGGAGATCGGGCACCGACCGGACGCGCAACACGTTGTCCGACTGGCTCCACTCAAGCGCGTGCTGGCTCATAGACTGTTACCCTTTGACGACATTGAAGATTTGGATGGCGCAGGGCCAGACCAACCGGCGAACTTGGTCTGCTCGCCCAGGTAGTGCAGGTTGATCACGCCGCACCGGCCATTGCGGTTTTTCGCAATCGAGCACTTGGCGTAGTGGGTCCAATCGCCACCCAGCTCCGGCTTGGCCTGGATCGGGCGATGCACGAACACCACCACGTCGGCGTCCTGCTCGATGGCGCCGGAATCACGCAGATCACTGAGCTGCGGTGTGGCGTCGATGCGTTCCTCGACTTTGCGATTGACCTGGGCCAGACAGAGCACGGCCATGTCCAGCTCTTTGCCCAGCGTCTTCAGGCCGCGGCTGATTTCCTCCAGCTGGTACGCCCGCTGCTGCTTGGCGTCCAGGCCGGACATCAGGCCGATGTAATCCACGATCAGCACGTTCAAACCGTGCAGCCGCTTGATGGCGCGCGCCTTGCTGCGCACTTGGTTGATGTTCAGGCCACCCTGGTCGGTAACGAAGAAGTTCAGCCGCTTGGACCGCTCCACGCCCTCCACCACCCGGTCCCACTGCAGGCCACGGTTCGGCCGCTTGACATGCGACAAGCTGACGTTGCCCACCATGGCGGTCATGCGGTCACGCACCTCGGTGTGAGGCATTTCCATCGACAGCATCGCCACCGAGTAGTGCTCCGACATGGCCAAGCCAATGGTCATCGCCAGCGCGGTCTTGCCCATGGATGGTCGGGCACCGATGATCACCAGTTCACCCGGGCGAAAGCCACCCTCCAGCAAGTCGTCCAGGTCGGTCAGGCCGGTGGCCCAGGCCCTGACCTTGCCGTCGGCCCGGTCCTCCAGCACCTGGGTGTGGCTGCTCATGCCCTGGTAGGCGCTGACCCATTCGTCCCGCGGCGCGTCATCGATCAGCTTCACCAGCTGGCCCTGCGCGGCCTCCACGCGGTCCTCGATGGTGCGGTTATGGTCCTGCGCCAGTTCGGTGATTTCGGCACTGACCGACAGCAGCGCCCGGCTTTTGAACCGTTCAATCACCACGTCGGCATAGCGCCGGATGTTGGCCGCGCTGGGCACGTACTGCGCCAAGGCGTTCAGCTCGGACAACTCGACCCGGCCCTCCAGCGCCATCGCCACGGTGACCACATCGCACTGGTGACCGCGGCCGATCTGGGCTGAGATTTCGGCGAAGATTTCGCGGTTCAACGAGGTGAAAAAGTGCTCGGCCTTCAGGCGGTCGCTGATGCGGTCGAAAGCGCCGTTGTCCAGCAGCAAGCCGCCGATCAGGCCGTTTTCAGCGTCGATGCTGGCGACGGCTTCGGTGAAATATTTGGTTTCTGTGGGGGCGTTCATGATGCGTCCGTTTTGTTTTCGTACTTGCCGGACAAGACTTTTTCAAAGTTCGACTGGTTGACCAGCCACCCAAGGTCACAGGTGAACTTGCCGTTTTTGCCGGTCAAGAAATCGGACTTGGCGACGTACTCGAAAAAACGCGTAAACCAAGCTACACCATCGTCTTTCGACAACGCCATGCGCTGGCCAGCACGCTTGCCAGATTCGTATTTCTCGGTCAAGACCCAGCGCCACCGGGAACGCAGTGCTGGTGCGTTCTTGCCAGCCCTCCACAAACTTTTTCTCGGCTGAGCCATCGCTGGCAGGCATTGGGCAAAAAGATCGATGAGGTCTTCGTGAGGGCAGTCGGGGATTTCCGATCCCGACGAAGGAGCTTTAGCTCCTTGGTATTCTTCTAAGCTATGAGGAGTTAAACCAGGGATATCCGAATTGGTTTCATCTTGGAAACCCACTGGGTTATTGTTTTCAAACTCAATCGGTTCCTTTCTTGGTCGTCCGCCCTTCGTTCCATTTAACCTAGCAGCTTCCAAAGAAGGTGATGCCAGGTTCAATTCAATGGAAGCCCGTGGGTTATGGCGCAGGCCGCTGTCACCAACCGGAAAGTACAGATCTGCCACAACACGCACGGCAGACTGCTCGTCCTTGGTCATAGCCCGGCAAATGCGAAACAGCTCGCTCACATCAGCCGGTAACGGTGATTCAGTTGAATAGACCTCATCCAAAAGCAGCGTGTAAGCACCGTGCTGGGCCAGCGTCAACCGCGCCGTTTTTTTGGCGTAGTCAGACATGAAGCGCTTGTAGAAATTCATGCAAATGCCTACAGGCGACTCGCGGCAGTTGAGTCATCCACGGGCCACGGCTCACAGACGCCCGCCAGGCTTTCGTGGTCATCAATCTGATCTGCAAGCCGAATCAGCTCAGCAGCAATTACGCGCGCTCTTGCGGCTGAAAACGTCACTATCGCAACACTTGTGGCTTCGCAGTTCAGGCACTCCTCGTCGGGCTGAGAAACGGCGATGAAACTGTCTTCGGTAAGAAAGACATCAGTCATGGATTCTTTTGGTAGCAGCATGATCACCCCTTCACCACCCGATAGAACACAGTGGCAGGCAGCGGGTGAGTCTGCTTTTCCCTTCGGGGAGCAAACCCGTTGGTAGCCATGTGAAAACCTTTAGCACCACCTGAAATCCAGCAAACCCATACGGCAAAACACGTATCCATCAAGTAACCCCCTTGTCGCGCTGCACTTGACCTTGATCAAACATCACGGCGCGACGATCATTGGCAACATGCTCAGTAAACGTCTTCCCCGTAAACACCAGGAACAAGCCTTCCCGAAGAATTTCGGAAGGCAAGCACTTGGCTTGTTTTGCCAAGAAGGCAATGTGCTCATCAAGCTCCTCTGTGACCATCGTCCTGGCCTCATGGGTCAACTTGCCGGTGTGAAAAGAGGTCATGGTTTTTGTTTGGGTTTAGACGCTTTGTTCAGCCGACAACATCGGCTGGAAAAAACGCCCGTGGTTAGCGGGCAAAAGCGGCCCCAGGCCGCCAGGGAGGAAATCGGGTCAGTGGGTGGTAGTGGTGAGGCTGGAGTCCCCCGTGTAGCGTTTGGCAACCCAGGCGATGCCTTCGGGTGTGAAGCGGGTCTGGTGGAAGGCATGCCCGTTGGCCTCGCCCGCCTTGACGGTGAACCGGCCAGCGTGCTGATGCGCGGCCACGGGAAGCCAGTTGCTGCCCTGTTTGAAGATGATCTTGTCGGCGGCCAGGTCGGCAATGAAGTCGCGCTCCTTGACGCCCAGAATCTTTGCCACCTCGCGGAAGCCCTTGGCGGACTTAGCCTCGACAAAGCGGTCAACGAAATCAACGGCGGGCTGCTGCTGCTCAACGACGTGGGTCAGAGCCAGCACCTCGGCATCTTGGACAGTTCGACCTGTGGCGCCTGAAACTTTCCCGTTTTACGAATGGCTGGGAGCACATCCTTCGTCACCCAGCGCTTGAACCGCTTTGCAGCATCCAGCGTGCTGCCGAACGTGAGGGCATAAAGGCCGGACTCGTTGATGTGAGTTGTGGCCTGAATTCCACCAGCGGTAAGGGTGTCGCGTTTCACGACATCCTCTTGATCGACATGGCGGGCAATAGCATCGCGCGCATTGCTGAATCCAAGCACAGCGCACACCTCACTCGCACGGAACCAGAGATCGTCGTCATCCTGAATGACGGTGAGATCGTGGCCTTCAAAGACGTAGAGGTGTTCCATTTAGATAACCTCCGCAACGATGAAGTCCAAAACCGGTCGGCCACCAGGATGAGGCCAGCTCGGGTCTGGAATCCGAATCCAGTTCAAATCTGGCAACAAATCCTCGCAGGCAACAACCGCGTTGCAAGCCTTTTCAATTGCTGGGCATTTGTCGTTCGGGATTGGTCTGGTCTTTTTGATCCACTGAAACACAGCAGCCGGAAGAACACCAACCATCCTGGCCAGATTGGCCTGGGAGCCAACCCTGTCACAGGCCAGCTCGATAGGGGTTTTGTTTGTATCCATGCCGATACTGTAGCACTGCTACACGGCCAGATGTGAAGCCCTGCTTTATTTATTTATCGATAGCATCGCTATATGTCAACAGAATGGCCCACTAACGAAGAAGCGGCTGCGCTTCACAAGCGTTTTGACGACCTGAAGCTCAAAGGGGGAGGTCAGGCTGAATTTGCACGCAAGTGGAAAATTCCAGGCGGACCATCAATGGTCAGCCAGCACATAAAGGGCAGGCGGCCCATAAGCCTGGAATCAGTAGCAGCGTACGCTGCAGGGTTTGGTTGCTCGATTCACGACATAAGCCCCAGACTGGCGAGAGAAATTGAGAAGGCAGCAAACGTAGGCACGATGACGCCATCGGAACCAACACAGCCCATCTCAGCTTTTACACAGAACCCTCCTCCAGCCCCCGCCAGCATTGCCCACACAGATATCAATAACGCAGCGCTATCCCCTGATGCGTTGCGCCTGGCTCAGTGGCTTGACGAGGTGCCCGACCCCGCGCTGAAAGCACGCGCCTATGCTGAGTGCATGGGCATCATCAACCGGCGACTTGATGAAGCTGACAGAAACGCAGAGCGCGCTGCCAGTGTTGCTGCCGGTACACCGCTCGAAGAATCCCCCGATCTGCCAGTTGAGCGGCAAACCGTGAGGCGAACTGGTACTGATCGTCGCGGACGATAACCGCTGACGGCGGGGTACCAGGCGGCCATCCCGCATCACAGACAACCACATCCCCCAGAGTGACAAGCGCTTGATCCATGCGCTCCATGGTCACGGGCGCGAGCCTGCGCAGTCTGAGAGCGGTTTGATCCAGGTGATGAAACCCAACGCGCCCGATGCCACCGATATATTCGATGCGCAGCAGGCCGTCAATCATTGAGCACCGTGCCACCGATGCGCCAGAGCGTATCTCCCAGCGGGGACTTTGTTGATCAAGGGGGAATGTGTGTGTGTGTGCATTAACCATGCCAACGATTCAATCTTTTTGTTACAAATGTCACGCTAAGTTGACATTGTCTGTGCGGTGACAAACATAAGCAATCCCCCGTTAGGGGTTGTATTTTCATACAGTTAATCAGTTCTTACAAGTAGGTCCGCACCAACCGCCCGCCAAGGCGGTTTTTTTACGCCTGGATGTAGGCGTTTTCCCGATGATTGAAAATAAATATAGCAATGCTACGGTTTTTGCTCGCTTTTAGCGTGTAGCAGTGCTACAGTACATCCACACCAACAAAAACGGAGTGGGAAGTGAAAAAGCAAACCAAACAAGACATCCAAACCCTGCTGAAAGCAGGCCAGATTGCCATCACCGCCGCTGCGCGCCTTGCCAACGACGGCCAGCCCGCACCCAAGGACGTCGCAGAACTGATGGCTGCCTGGGGAACCATCGCCAAGGTCATCAACCACCCCCGCGCCGATTCTCACAAGGCATTCACCACCGCCCAGCTTGACATGCTCTCCGGGCTGATGGGAGAGGCAGCGTGAGAACCATCGACACCCGCATCCAAGGCATTCCATGCCAGATCGAATACACGGTCAAAGGCCGGTATGTCCCGGCAAAAACCAACGCCGACCCGGACTCCTGCTACGAAGCCGAGTACCCAGAAATCGAGTTTGAAGTCCTCGACCAGCGCGGCCGCCCGGCCCCATGGCTGGCTCGCAAGCTGACCGACAACGACACCCAGCGCATCGAAACACAAATCTTGGAGGCAGCATGAAAACCACCCCCTACGACACCGGCAAAGTCAAGATCGGCTGCAACTACACGCCACCCCAGCGCGTGTATGAACCCAGCCGCACCGAAATCATGCTGCAGCGCGCGCTGCTGAAAGACAAGTCGCCGGTCGACACCAGCGGCATCTGGATTGTGGTCATCACCGGCCTGCTGATGGCGCTGCCTTACATCATCCTGGCGGTGCGGTCATGACCGACGGAATTGCCCATATCAAATCCAGCCGCCCGAAAGACGGCGCTGGTATCCCAGCCGAAGCCGGAAACGTCCGGCTGATTGTGGACGAGCCGGACGAAGACATGACCGTCATGGACGCCATCGGTGTCCTGGCGATTTTGGCAACCAGCGCCACCGGGATGCTTTACGGGCTGGTTCAGCTGGCCGACAAGTTTTTTCCCAACATTTTCAACTGAAGGAGAGGCAAATGAGTGAAGTTTTAGAGGAATTGGCGATCATGGCAGCAAGCCTGGAAATCGCCGAGTACAGCCCGGTGGAAGCCGGTCTGGCCGATCTGCGCAGCAGGCTGGCCAACGTCACCTATGACCTGACCACGGTCAAAGGCATGGCGGTGGCAAAAGCCGACCGCGCCGAAGTGCGAAGCCTGCGCACCGGGCTGGAAGCCAAGCGCAAAGCGATCAAGGCCCCCGCCCTGGCGCACTGCAAGCTGATCGATGCCGAGGCAAGCAGGATCACTGCCGAGCTTTTGAAGCTGGAAGAACCGATCGACCAGCAGATTAAGCGCAGAGAGAGCGAGCTGGAAGCCGAGCGCGCCGCCCGCGAGCTGGCCGAACGCACCCGCATCATGGCCATCACCGAGCGCATCGCCGGAATCCGCCAATACGTGGAGCTGGCCGCCTCTTGCCGGACCTCAGAACGCATGCAAGCGCTGCAAGACAAGCTGGCCGAATACAAGCTCGAAGGGTTTGAGGAATATGAAACCGACGCCGAGTTGGCATGGAAGCAAACCTGCGCCAAAGTAGAAGAACTGCTGAACGACAAACTGGCGCAGGAAGCCGAGCAAGCCCGTATCAAGCAGGAGCAGGCCGACGCCGCCGCCAAGCTGGCAGCAGAGCGCGCCGAGTTTGAAGCTGCCCAGGCAGCCGCCAAGCTGAAAGCCGAGCAGGACGCTGCAGCCGCCAAAGCTGAAGCCGACCGGCTGGCTGCAGAGCAAGCTGCCCAGGCTGCCAGGCGCCTGGCAGACATTGCCGCCGAGGTCGAAGCCCAAGCTGCCGCGCGCAAAGCTGCCCAGGCCGAACTGGACCGCCAGCGTGCAGAGCTGGAAGCTGCCTCCGCAGTAGCCCTGGCTGCAGCCGAGTCCCAGCGCGCCGCCCTGGCTGCAGAGCGGGCAGAGTTTGAAGCGCAGCAGGCAGCTGCCAAGCAAGCTGCAGAGCAGGCTGAAGCCGACCGCATTGAAGCCCTGCGCGAAACAGAAGCGCCGGTTGTCAAAGTGGTTCAAGAGCTTGACGAGTTGCCCCTGCCTATCAGCCTTCTGGAGCCCGCCGCAACCGACGACGCCCGCGAAGAAACAGCCATGTGGAAAGCCATCACCAACGCCGAGCCATCTGATGCGGACCTTATGTGGCTGTGCATCAGTGCAGTTGCCAAAGAGTACAGCTGGACCACCGAACAAGCCACGACCCGCCTCGCAGCGGTGAACTGGAACCTTTAACCACCAACCCCGAGAAAACTATGAACGCACCAACAGAAATCAGCAACGTGGTCGCCATGCCACCCCAAAACGCCATGGTCCGCGTCGGCGGAGCCGCCATGATGCTTGACAACGGAACCATGGACAAGATGATGCGAGTCGCGGAAATCATGGCGACATCCAAGGTCACCATCCCTCTCCACCTCCAGAAAAGCCCGGGCGACTGCCTCGCGGTGGTCATGCAAGCAACGACCTGGGGCATGAACCCATTCTCGGTCGCGCAGAAAACCTACCAGATCGGCGGTCGCCTGGGGTACGAATCCCAACTGGTGTCGGCGGTCATCAACAACAGCGGGGCTGTCAAAGACCGCTTTCACTTCGAGTGGTTCGGACCATGGGAAAAGATCATCGGCAAGTTCAAGACCGTCGAATCCAAGACCAAGAAGGATGACAACGGAAACGCCAAGAAGTACATCGTGCCGGATTGGGACACCAAGGACGAAGCCGGGCTCGGGATCAAGGTGTGGGCCACCATCAAAGGTGAAACAGAACCCCGCGTCCTGACCTTGCTGATGACCCAGGCGCGCACGCGCAACAGCACACTGTGGACGGAAGATCCAAAGCAACAGATCGCCTACCTCGCGCAAAGCCGCTGGTCCAGGCTGTACACACCAGACGTGATCCTTGGGGTGTACACGCCAGATGAACTGGAAGAACTTGCACCACCGCGCGACATGGGTCCGGTGCAGGTTGTCCCAACAGCAGAACAAGGCGCCAGCGACGAACTGGTAACCGCCGCCCGCGCCGCCGCCGCGCAGGGTAAGGCAGCGTTTGCCAAGTTCTGGAACAGCACGCCGAAAGACATCCGGCCACAGCTGCGCCACATCCGCGCCGAGTTGGACCAGACCGCTGCTGATTTTGACGC
>JFJP01040727.1_pt1 | contig 10764 bp, 8 predicted proteins | sample 431651 | NCBI WGS metagenome assembly JFJP01 (sample SAMN02602958, study PRJNA72255) | Microbial mat metagenome, whole genome shotgun sequencing project. | biome: fresh water; feature: sink hole; material: water; isolation source: purple microbial (photo- and chemosynthetic) mats found in...
ATTCCTACTTCCCTTGTAAAGATTTTCATAAACAAATTTAATGTCTTGATTATCTACTTTTGCAAGTGAATTTTTCAAGTCAAAAATATCTAAATCTTCAATTGTTGCACCAACTTTGAAACCTTCTAACGATGCGCTTGACCCCTGCGCAACCAGTTCGTTATATATTTTTTGCAGTGTTGTATCCTTAAAAACACCTACGACATTCGTTCCGACAGGGTCAGGCAAATCATATTTTGTTAAAAGCGTAAGCACAGCTCCTGTATGCGTTTTTTCGCTTGCAGCAATATTATTAAAAATATTGATGCCCCATTTTCCATAAAGCGTGATATAAACATCGTAGGCTAACTTCTCTTCTTCCCTCATAAAGAGCAAACTTTTAATTTCCTCAGTACTCAATGGCTCTTTGGGAAAAGCATTAATTTGTGTTGTAATGTCATTATTAATGATATTGGCATTACTTTTTGTGTCCTCATTATTTTTGCAACTTACCATTGATGCTGAAACAGCAAACAATAATACTAACCAAGTCCTCATCATGTTGTTTTGTTTAATTTTGTGAATTTAGTTCAAAATGACAATAGCTTCATTCTATATTTACCCAAAGAGGTAAAAATCTAACAAGCATTTCAAAACCTTGAGCTACTTCCATGTTCGTCAGTTTGAAAGAAGATACGTGAACCTAAAAATCTAAAACGAAATGTAACGCAGCTTTTAGGCTGCGAAAACAGCCTTTTTTAGCATTTAAAATTACAAAAAAAACGACTAAAAGGCATTTTACAATACAATTTAGTTTTTTAGGTAATACTTAAACACGTTCTTTTAGAAAAAGGTTCTTAACTGATGAAGTACCCAAGCACTCACTTCACAATTTTAATTTCAATCCGACGATTCAAAGCCCGTCCGCCTTCTTCAATGTCGGTAGAAATAAGTGCGAAGTTAGGAAAAAAGATGGCTTTTGCAAAAAAGTATTTTTCCCCCCAGCCAAATTTTTAAATTGCGAAAGGCTTTACGACATTTATTTTAGCTACTTTTGTGAAAAATTAAACCTATAAAAAATGTTTTACCTTATTGATAACCAAAATATAACAAACCCAAGTATCAATTTGGCGTTGGAAGAATATGCCGCACAAAATTTGCCTAATGACCGAAATTATTGCCTTTTTTACGTCAATACGCCTTGTGTCGTGGTCGGAAAAAATCAAAACGTTTTTGAAGAAATTGCATTGGCGGAGGCAGAAAAGCAAAATATAGCCATTTTTAGGCGTATTTCGGGCGGCGGCGCGGTTTATCACGACGAAGGTAATTTGTGTTTTAGCTTTTTAAGTCCACAAGATATGTCTGATGTGGCGAATTGGCGCAAATTTGCCCAACCCATTCTTGCCGCTTTGCAATCTTTGGGGATTCCTGCCGAATTGAATTACCGAAATGATATTGTTGTGGGCGAATTTAAAGTTTCGGGGACGGCGCAATATACGGGCAAAAATTTGATGATAAGTCATGGAACTTTGCTTTTAGACGCAAATTTGAAGGTTTTATCCTCTGTGCTTACGGCAAATAGTGGGCATATCAAATCAAAAAGTTTAAAATCTTTTCGGAGTAAAGTTAAAAATTTAGCAGATTTTTTGCCAGAAAAAATCACAATGGCGGATTTTCGTGCCGAAATGATAAAATTTACTTGCGGAGAAGAGGTTTCACTTATCCAATTTTCGGAGGCGCAATGGGCAGAAATTTTTTTATTGGCAAAAGAAAAATATGAAACGTGGGCTTGGAATATTGGTTGGTCGCCTGCCTTTGAGATGGAAAAAATAATCCTTTATGAAGGCATCGAACATCATTTGGTCTTAAAAATTGTTCGCGGCGGCATAATAGAATCCTTTGAAATAAGTGAAAAAAGTGATTTTGAAGTGATTTTGACCTTACTTTTGGGCTGCGAACTCAAAAAAGAAGCTGTTTCGGCGCGTTTGAAAAATATCGCCGCTGATGTGCGCGAAATTCTTTTGCAACTTTTATTTTAATCATAGGGATAAAGTTTATTTTGCACTATTCCTTTCCACCGATAGACCCAAAAGTCATTTATTGCCTTTTAACAGAATAACTGCTTCTATTTGCAATCAAAACAGCAGGTTTTGAGTTCGCACAAGGTCAAATTTTTACTTTTTTATGCTGGCAAATTCAACAAAAGACAAAAACATGATTTTGTCTTTTGTTGCCATAACAGATTTTTTTGTCATCTAAATTTTTCTTAATGCACATTTATCTTGTGTCAAAATCGGCTTAAAATTCCTCAAAATCGTATTGGCTAAGGTTTGTAAACCCAAAATCAATCTTCGTAAAGGATATATTTTTTGCGTATTTGTTTGTATTTTTCCAAATCCGCCTGCCAAGTACTGCGAATTTCCTCCTCCTTCATGCCTGACTCAATAAAAGTGCGAATCTGTGTGTTACCGACCAATTTATCAAAAAACGACGTAAAAAAATCTTTCGGCTTGCCTGTATTTTTCCACGAACTCATAACAGCTGCAAGCGAAAATTCAAATTTTCTCGAATCACTTTCACGCCAATCTTCCCCAAAACAAATTTTACCTTCAAAAAGAGGTTTTTTATTGCCCTCATTCGCTTTAGGCGTAAAAGAAAAATGTTTGACTTGGAAAGACGGATGCCCAAAAACCTGAAAAGGAAAATCTGTGCCGCGCCCCATGCTCATCATCGTTCCTTCTAAAAGACACAAAGAGGGATAAAGTACGATTGCGCGTTGATTGGGCAAATTTGGCGAGGGTTTGATAGGCAAAATGTACCTGTTTTTTGAAGAATAATCAGCGCAAGGCACAACAAACAATTGACAAGAATTTTGCGAACTCAGCCACTTTTCACCCGAAATCATTAAGGCAAGTTCGCCAACTGTAAGTCCATGAACCACAGGAATCGGGTGCATACCCACAAAAGAACGCAAATTCAAATCTAAAATCGGTCCATCAATGATATGCCTATTTGGATTCGGTCTGTCTAAAACCACGAACGTTTTTTTCAAATCCGCGCAAGCCTCCATAACGTAGTGCATCGTAGAAATGTAGGTATAAAAACGCGCTCCAACATCTTGAATATCAAAGATAACGACATCAACCTCGGCTAATTGCTCGGCAGAAGGTTTGTAATTTTTTCCGTAAAGAGAAGCAATCGTAAGCCCTGTTTTGCTGTCTTTTTCCGCGTTTATTTTTTCTCCAGCATCTGCCACACCCCTAAAGCCGTGTTCGGGCGCGAAAATAATGCTGATATGAAAACCTGCTTTTTGTAAAAAATCAACCAAATGAATCCCATTAACCACAGAGGTTTGATTAACAACAAGGGCTATTTTTTTGTTTTTAATCAACGAAAAATACGCGCTTGTGTCGGCTGCACCAATTTTACATTCCATTTTTTGGGCAAAAAGCAAAAAAGGAGAAGAGATAAGCCAAACTAAAATAAAAAATTGAAAAAATTTGAGTCGCATATTTTTAGGGAAAGATGGGCTAATTTTGACATATTTTCTTCAAAAAATCATTAAAAACAAAAAACCAAACACGCAAATAAAATTTTTCAACCTTATTCAAGTGTTTGGCAATTGATGATAACACGCTAATTTACTTAAAAATGTAACTAACTGTTCCAGGCACAAGTGTGTCAGTCGAAGTAAATTTCATGCGTAAATAATCTTTGCGAAGTTCTTCGATGTCATAAAAAGTACTATCACCGCGACTTGTGAAATGCACCAATTTCGTGGAAGTATCATCGCTCCATTTCCAATAAAACTCAGATTTTTTATTCTGAAAATCAAAAGAAGTTACTGTGCCGAAAATCGAATACTCAGTCGTAGGTGTGGCAGGATAAGAAATGGTGTCATAATAAAACGGTCTGACCGAATCCAAAGGCGTGAGTACTTTCACGCGAAAGTGATTGGCTCTAATATGTCTAAACATAGTATCAGTATCGTTACTGATAACCATTTGCAATGCCCAACGGTTATTTTTTCCACGCGTAAGGTTTTCTGTCGCTGTAAATTTTGCTGGCTCTCCTTTATTACAAGCGTAAAAGGACACACTGATAGCAAGCAAAAGTATCAATTTGACAATAAGTTTCATCTTTTTTTATTTTTCAAAGTAAACGCAATATAAACAAAAATGCGCTAAATTCATTTTTCTTGAAAATTTTTGCCCAAATTATTTTTGTTTTCAAAACAATAAACACGGATTTTAATCCAAAACTAAACGGCAAAATTTAGCATTATAACGAAATTTGAGGGCTTTTATTGTGCAAAAATAGAAAATAATTCTTTCTTTTCTTAAAATCTATGTTTACGCCCTAAGCAAAAACAACATGCACTAAATTTAGAATTTATCCGTGCTATACATATTTTTTTATACCTTTGCGTACAATAATTTTAGTTCAGTACATTTAATATGTGCAAAAAAAATGAATTTGATTTATTCTATTGCACCACAATAATTTAAAGCAAAAAAATGATAAAAATCATCTTCACTTTATGCTTAACGTTCTTTTTTATGACCACACAAGCACAGAAATTATTGCCCGATTTGGAAAAATATGCGAAATCTCTTCCGCAAAATTTTTCCGAAATTTCAGATGAGCGAAAAGAAAATCTGACGCAAATCGCAAATTTTATATTTGAAAAATATACAAAAAATGAACCCTCAAAACTCGTTTTTATTTGTACGCACAACTCACGCCGCAGCCAATTTGCGCAGGTTTGGGCAAAAATTGCCGCAAATTATTATGGTTTTGACAGCGAAAAAATCCAAACGTATTCGGGCGGAACAGAAGTAACCGCTTGCAATCCGCGCACGATAGCCGCTTTGCAACGCGCAGGAGTGCAGATTGAAGCCATAAACCAAATTTCTGCGCCCATCACCACAGCCAATAATCCGCGTTATGCCGTTTTTTGGGGTGAAAAAAATGCGTCCTTATATTTATTTTCCAAAAAATATAAGGACGCACAAAACCCACAAGAAAATTTTTGTGCAATACTCGTATGCTCGGCTGCAGACGAAGCGTGTCCAATCGTTTTGGGAGCAGAAAAACGAATTTATCACCAATACGAAGACCCCAAACGCGCCGACAACCAAGCCGATGAGCATCAAATTTATGATAAAACTTGTCGTTTGATTGCAACAGAAATGTTTTATGTTTTTTCAATTTTATCAAAACTTACCCCAAAATAAACACCATGCAAAAATTCCTTCATCTTTGGGCAGAAGCCCGCACACGCTTTTCTAACCAATTGAGAGATTTAACGGAAGACGATTTAAGCAAAAAAATAGGCAATTCGCCTAATTCCGCTGGATTTCTTATTCGCCATATTGCCGATGTAGAATTGCTTTTTGCCAAAAATGTTTTTGGCATAAGCGATATTAAAATTTCAGCAAAAACCGTTATCGAAAAAGCCGATTCTGGCGAATGGACAAACCTCCAAGAGCTTTTGACCTACCAAGAATACGCCTTTGATTGCCTAAAAAAAGCGATTTTATCGCAAAATGAAACAGATTGGCAAACTGAAATTACGACTAAAGAATTTGGCACAAAAACCAAAGCACAAGCACTTGGACGCATTGTTTCGCACACCGCTTATCATGCTGGGCAGTTGGCAATTATTCTGAAATATGCTTAATATTGCAATATTTTTCGCTTAATTCACGATAGGTTTTATTTCAGAAATAAAATACCTAAAAATCTAAAACGAAATGTAATGTAGCCTTTAGGCTACTAAAACAGCATTTTTTTGAAATTTGTATGCACAAAAACACCCTAAAAGGCGTTTTACAATTCAATTTAGATTTTTAGAAAATAATAGAAACAAAAAGTCCCGAAATGGAAACAAATTTGTTTTTTTATACGTTTATTTTAGAAAAATAAGGCAAATCAAAAAATCATTTTTTCGATTTTAACAAACAACAGCTGCTTATCCACTCAAATGAACATGGAAAATTATATTCTCGAAGTTGAAAACGTTTCGAAAACCTATTACAACCACAAGGCATTAAAAAATGTCAGTTTGAAGGTACAAAAAGGGCATATTTATGGCTTATTAGGTCCAAATGGTGCAGGTAAAACGTCGCTTATACGCATCATCACACAAATAACGGCGGCAGATGGCGGCATTGTTCGTTTTAATGGCGAAGAATTAGCGCCTAAACATATTGCACAAATTGGTTATTTGCCCGAAGAGCGCGGACTTTACAAAAAAATGAAGGTCAGCGAGCAACTTATTTATTTGGCAGAACTCAAAGGCTTGAAGTATTCGGCTATCGAAAAAAAATTAGAATATTGGTCTGAAGCATTTGAAATGAAATCTTTTTGGAACAAAAATGTAGAAGATTTGTCAAAAGGTATGCAGCAAAAAGTGCAATTTGTCGCCACCGTTTTGCATGACCCCTCGCTCATAATTCTTGATGAACCGTTTTCTGGTTTCGACCCAGTAAATGCAGAATTGCTAACAAGCGAAATTTTAAAACTAAAAAATCAAGGTGTTACGATTATTTTTTCGACGCACCGCATGGAAACCGTCGAATCGCTTTGCGATGATATCGCACTCATCAATAAATCCGAGAAAATTTTAGAAGGAACTAAAAGCGACATCAAAAAGCAATTCAAAAAAAATGAATTTGAGTTGATAACAGCACAAAAATTAGATTTTTCACATTCAAATTTTTCTCTAAAAGCCGAATCTATGTCCGAATTAGGTTTTGTTTATGAAATTTCGGGAGAAAATTTATCGCCAAACGATTTACTTCATTTCGCTTTAGCCTCTACTGAAGTACGCGCCTTTGCGGAAAAATTGCCGTCCATGAGTGATATTTTTATTTCACTTGTCGGACATCATAGCGAAAAAGAGTTCGTTTAAAGATGTTTCGTCGCCATTAAAAATGTAGAAAAACAAACTAATGGCGACAACACTTTGAATTATTTTCGCATTTTTTTACCTTTATTTTTATTTTAAACTATCTTTTTATGCAGATAGCAAACCCAATATACGATGTCGTTTTCAAATTTTTAATGGACGATAATAAGGTAGCAAAAAGTTTTATTCAAGCCATTATGGGGCGAGAAATTGTCGAATTGGAATTGATGCCACAAGAAATGGTTATCAGTTTGAGCGAATATGCGAAAACGGATAAAGAAAAGCCCAAAAAGAAACCCAAATCCGTCAAAAAGAGCTTAGGACTAACAATTTATCGCATAGATTTTTCCGCAAAAATCAAAACTGAAACTGGCGAAATCCAACAAGTTATTATTGAATTACAAAAAGCACGTTTACTCAATACAATTCCGCGCTTTCGCGAATATTTGGGAAATCAATACGCTAACCCTGATTTGAATGTAAGTCTAAAAACACTTAACGCACGCACCTATAAAGTAGGTATTCCTATTTTTGCCATTTACTTTTTAGGCTATGAATTAGATAATTTTAAAAAATCACCTGTCATTTTGATTAATAATTGCGTGCAAGACCGTTTTTCGAAAGAAAATTTGGCAAAAAATGAACCCTTTATCACCTCTCTTTTTCACGAAGGTATTATTGTCAATATTCCAGCACTCAAAGGAAAACGAAGAGATGCTATCGAAACTTTATTGAGTATTTTTGACCAGTCTAATCGAGAAGAAAATTTTCATATCTTAAACGTGAATGAAAATGATTTTCCTGAAATATATCGCCATATCATCAGACGTTTGCAAACCGCTTATCAAAGCAAAGAAGTACGTGCCAAAATGAACGTAGAAGATGAGTTTTTAAGTGAGCTACAGGAAGCTGAGAGAGCCAAAGAAGAAGCTGAAAATGCGAAAAAAGAAACAGAACAAGTGAGAAAAGAAGCACTACAAGCGAAAAAAGAAGCGCAAAAAGCACAAGAAGAAACGCAAAAAGCGCAAGAAGAAACGCAAAAAGCACAAGAAGAGGCTCAAAAAGCGCAAGAAGCCCTTGAGGAAGAGTTTAAAGCAAGAATTGATGCTGAAAAAATGGCAGACTTGTCTTGGCAAAAAATAATCTTTGCTGTAAAATCCCTCGCCCAACAAATACAATCTACCGAAACCATCGCAAAGATATTCGGGATTTCTGAAGACGAGGTTAAAAATATTTTGGCGAAAAAATAACGCAAAAAAAATAATTTGTATGCACAAAAAAATACTAAGTATCCTATTGATGTCTTTTCTTCCCTTTTGCGGTTTCGCGCAAAATAATCTTTATGGCTCTTGGAAAGGGCATATTGATTTGGGCGGCATGAAATTAGACATTTTTGTCAAATTTTTCGCAAAAGACCAATTTTGCGAAGCGACAATTGATATACCCGCACAAGGCGCGAAAAATTTGCCTTTAGACAAAGTCATTTGTGAAAAAACAAAAACGCATTTTGAGTTGGTATCTCCTATAGGTAAAGCGATTTTCGAAGGTGTTTTTGTGGAACGAAAAAATGAAATTAGCGGCACATTTCAACAAGCAGCTTACAACGGCACATTTCTTTTGCAAGCCTACAGTGAACAAGAAGCCATTGAAAAGTTAAACAAAGAACGCGCAAATTTTCACTTTGTGGACGAAGAAATTACCTTTGAAAACGACGGAATTACTTTTTCTGGCACTTTGTCTAAGCCCAAAAACGCAGAAAAACCACTTCCCGCGCTTGTACTCATCACAGGAAGTGGCGCACAGAATCGCGACGAAGAAATTCTCGGATTTAAGCTTTTTCAAGTGATTTCAAATGAATTTACCAAACATGGTTTTGCTGTTTTAAGGTATGACGATAGAGGCGTGGGCAAAACTAAAGGCGGCAATGTGAATATGTGTACGACGGCTGATTTTGCCAAAGATGCCGCAGCGGCAGTAGATTTATTGAAGTCGCGAAAAGACATTGACCCCGCAAAAATAGCATTGTTAGGGCATAGCGAAGGCGGAAATGTCGCACCTTTAGTGCTTAATCACCACAAAAACATCGCTTTTTTGATTCTTATGGCGGGCACAGGCGTATCTGGCGCAGATGTGATGACGGCGCAAAGCAAAGCCATTTTGAAAGCAAGTGGCGTGCGCGAAGAAGAAGCCGAAAAAACAAGCCAAATAAATCAAAAAATTTATGCTGCCGCAATGAATGGCGAAGAAACAAAAGCCGCAGAACTCATCAAAAAAGCATCTCTTGAACAGTTTAGTCGTTTGCCAAGCGAAACTAAAAGTATGTATTTAACTGCTGATAGTTTTGCAGATGAAAATGTTAAGATTCAAATGCGCGTTTTGATGTCGCCTTGGATGCGTTTTTTTATGCGTTACAATCCTTCGAATATGCTCGAAAAAGTACAAATTCCTGTCTTATTGCTTTTTGGTGAAAAAGATTTACAAGTTTTGCCCACACAAAATCGCGAACCTATGGAAAATGCACTAAAAAAAGCGGGAAACAAACATTTTAAAACAGTGGTTTTTGATAATGCCAATCATCTTTTTGAAAAATCAGCAACGGGAAATATGAACGAATATGGCACGCAAAAAGAATTTGTTTCGCCTTTTTTTCCAGAAATTTTATCATGGCTCAAAGAAATTGGTTTTTAAATTTTTAGGACTAAAAACTCGAAAATGCTAAAAATTAGCCTGAGATTTTGGGTTTTTAATGAATTTATCGCTAATTTGCCCTTTGGGAACGCATTTTTACCCTTAAAATAAACGCTATTTAACACAATTTTATGGAACAAAACATCAAAATCGCAGTGATTGGCTTAGGTTATGTTGGCTTACCATTGGCGGCAGAGTTTGCAAAAAATTACACGGTGATAGGTTTTGATAAAAATTTAACACGTATCGAGGAGTTAAAAAACAATTTTGACAGAACATTAGAGCTTACCGAAAACCAACTCAAAGCAGCCACAAATTTGCAACTTAGCGCGGAAGCAGATGCGATGGCAAGCGCAAATGTATTTATCGTAACAGTGCCTACCCCCATTGATAAATACAAAAAACCAGACTTACGCCCAATTTTTTCAGCCTCGCAAACCATCGGAAAGTACCTCAAAAAAGGCGACATCGTGGTGTATGAATCAACGGTTTATCCTGGTTGCACGGAGGAAGATTGTGTGCCTATTCTCGAAGAAAAGAGTGGTTTGGTTTTTAACCAAGACTTTTTTTGTGGTTATTCACCCGAAAGAATCAACCCTGGCGACAAAGAACACACGCTCACCAAAATTAAAAAAGTAGTTAGCGGCAGCAATTCGAAAACAGCTCAATTTTTGAACAAACTTTATGGGAGTATCATTGAAGCGGGTACTTTTTTGGCTTCATCTATCAAAGTAGCGGAAGCATCGAAAGTCATCGAAAACACGCAACGCGACCTCAATATTGCCTTTATAAACGAATTGGCTTTGATTTTTGACCGCATGAATATTGATACACATGAAGTTTTGGAGGCGGCAGCGACCAAATGGAATTTTTTACCCTTCAAACCTGGTCTTGTAGGCGGGCATTGTATCGGCGTTGACCCTTATTATCTCACACATAAGGCGGAAAGTTTGGGGTATCACCCACAAGTCATTTTAGCAGGGCGAAGAATCAATGATAACATGGGAAACTTCATTGCTTCTAAACTTGTTAAATTAATGATTCAAAAAAATTTTAACATAAAAAATGCACCAATTTTAGTGTTAGGCATCACTTTTAAAGAAAATTGCCCTGATATTCGCAACTCACGTGTGATAGATGTAATCCACGAATTGAAGGATTTTGGCGCGGAGGTTGATGTTTAT
>JFJP01040728.1_pt1 | contig 10764 bp, 8 predicted proteins | sample 431651 | NCBI WGS metagenome assembly JFJP01 (sample SAMN02602958, study PRJNA72255) | Microbial mat metagenome, whole genome shotgun sequencing project. | biome: fresh water; feature: sink hole; material: water; isolation source: purple microbial (photo- and chemosynthetic) mats found in...
GGAAAGAGGGTGGTTTTTAGAAAGATGTGGGGTCCGGTAGTGCGTGGTTTATTGATGATGAAAGGATTATGGGGAGGTGGGGCAGGTTTTTGTTGTTGTGGAAAAGAAGGTGGGAATTTGGGGGGTGTTTGGGGGGGGTACGTGATTTTAGAAGTAAATGGTTTGTAGGTTTCTAGATTTAAATACAACAAAATCTGCTAGTAGAAATGCAAATATAAAAATTAATTATAAATAAATAATAATAAAAATAACATAATAAACCCAACCCACCACCCCCCCAACTAATGAGAATAATAATTAAAATCACTATCTAAAAAACTAGAATTTCCAAAAAATTCCCCCCAAATCCCAAACCAAACCCAAACCCAAAAACTAAAACCCGCTTCAAATTTCACTAAATTAAACAAAATCAAAACCCCCACAAACCAGATGTTCCCGCCAACCAAAATGATAACACCCTAACCAAAACCCACACACCTTCAAAATTCCACACACCTAAAATACCTATTAACCAAAAATCTATGCTCTCAGAAAAGCGGTCCCAAATTTTGGCTCTTGAAACAAATCCAGCTCCTACCTACAACCAAAAAATTTACACTAAAAACACACTCCCAAAAACAACACAAAAAAAAAAATCATACCAAAATAACACAAAATTGGGCGGCTTATCAAATCGCCGGCCCGGCCCAGGACTTAAAACTCCCCAAAAAAAGAAACTATAAATACCACTTTCCACACACCTACCAACCCTAATAAACCAAAAACAAATCCAACCAAAATCAACCTACTAAAAATCCAGGTTCAAAACTCCAAAACCTCTTTTCAAAAATAACCAAAAATCCCATGTCATCCAATACAAATACTGTCTCAAACTAAAACCCCCCAAAAATAAAAACAAATAACACCCCAAAGGTCCAACAATGGTCCAAAAATCAATTCGTCCAAACCTCACCAAAATATCATTACTTTATATTAATTATATCTAAATTTATAATTTATTTTTTAGTATTAAAATATTAAAACAATAATATAAAAATAACACCACTTTAAACATAAATATCAAACAATAACCCAAAAAACCACCACATCACCAAAAATAACTATAAATAAAACTACCATGATAAAACCCCACTACTAACAAAAAATAAACCCAATAATAATTAAATAAACCCCCAAAAGTACCCAACACAAATTCACCTAAAGTAAAGATGTCAAACACAAACTAACCCACTTACAACTAAATCAAAAAAAAACCACAATTCTCCACTAAATCCATGAATCTAAACAGCCTAACATCAAAAACACTCAAATAAAAACTAAAAATCAACCTTCATCCACACAAACTCAAAATTCAACATAAGTAATAACTAAAAACACTTTCTTTAATATCAAAGTATCAATCAAACCAATTAAAAAATCAAAACATCAAATAAAAACAATCCCAAAATCAATACCATATTTCTTTTTTAAAAAAACACAAATTCTACGCAAAAAGCTTGGCCCCCAATTCTAAAAACCCACAACACCCATCCAAAGTAATCTATGTCTTGAATTAATCAAAACAACTCTCTGAAAAAAAATTAGACTTTAAATTTTGGTTCAAAAAAACAAAAAACACCTTAAATCCCCCACAAAACCCAAAATTTTGTTGAGTCTAAAAAAAGACTCGAAAACTATTCCTAAAATTCACATTTTCCCCCAAACTCAACATACCCCCAACAAAAACCCAAACTAAATCAATAACCACAAATCCTAAAATAAACCCACCGGGTTGCCGCAAAATGTTCGCGCAAAAACTGGTTGGGGCCAACTCCATGGCTCGGGCTACCTAAGTCCAAATAAAATGGGTGGCAATTCTCACCCAAAAAAAAACAAAAAACATACACCTAAAACTCACAAAACTCAAATCTTGGGGCCCTCAAAAATAAGCTCAAAAATCAAAAATCCCCAAACTAAATCCCCCCTTCCCTTAAATTTGGTTAAAAACAAAGAAAGTTCTGTTCGTAATCCCAAAATAAAAATAACTACACAAAAACGCTTGCTGTCCCAATAGCAAAACTCATCAAAATCCCCCAACCAACCGAAATAACTAAATACCTAAATACATATCCACCAAACCCAATCAAAATCACTATAAACGAATATCCACAAACTAAATCCCTGAAAACAACCTTCCACAAAATCCACCAAACCCAACCCAAACCCCTTAAAACTAATCCAACCCAACTCCCATCCAAAAGAGCAACCTAAACCAAAAAACAATCAAAATCCATCATAATTATATTTTATGCATACATAATTAAGTAATTAAATCCACAAAACAAAGTTAAACCTAAATCTATAAATAAATAATCTTCCCAAACAAAAAAAAACTAACTTACACCCACCTGTTTGGGGTAAACCCCAAAAAAAATCTTAGAATATGAATTCCCAAATGGGAAAAATTAGGCTCAAAAAAGGATAAGGGGCACAATGCAAAAAAAAATCCCCAATTAAAAATACCGGCGGAAAATTAAGATATTCTTATGAATGGCCGTCCAAAAATATTGTGCAAAAAATCTCCCAAGAGAACTTCTAAAAATTGAACAAATCAAAATAGGGAGCTTTCCCAAAACGGCGGCAAATCCGTTCCAAAACCATAACTCCGAGACCAAAAGTGCTAATACGGAAACTCACACTACAATAAAAAAACTTAAAAGAGAGGCAAAAAAAATCACAATGGTCCCCCACAAAAACTCTAAACAAATAAACCTCACTAATTTATTTTAATAATATAAACCCTAAAACCACTAAAACTAAAATCCACAAAAAACAAGGCCCAAAATCAAACCCCCATATGCATCCTTCCACAGGAAGTCCACCAAAACTAAGTCTCACTCAAAAAAAAATCAAACTAACTCTATTATCAAATAATAGAAAATCAGGCTAAAACCTAACAAAAAACTCACCACTCCAAAACAAACTCAAACACATAAAAACAAACTAATAATTGGAAGGGTCTTAATTCCTGAGACAACAAAACCAATAAAACGGGTTTAAAATTATCGGGTTTTCCTCAAAATCTAAAAAAACTAGTTCTTAAAACTGGATCTTCTTTCTAAAACCAAATCCCAAACCAAATCACGAATAAACCACCAAATCAAAAAACAAAAATCAAAGAATTCTTCCGAGTCTCACAAATCCTCTCAAAAAAAATGACCTGTAAACCCCTAAATAAGGGAAAAAAAACACCTGCTAAAATGTTTTCCAAAAGTGTTCTTATTCAAAATCCACAAACACTCCTCAAAAATCTTAAATCACCTAGAAGGTACGAGTGGCTTTTCTCAAAAAGGTTTCACTCAAAATGAACTCAAAATGGTCATGGTAAAACTCCAAAATTGCAACCAAAAACCCAAAAACAAACCGGATTATTCGGAGCTGCGAAAGAAATTCAAAACCCCAAATGACAATATAATTATAAAATAGCTCCTAACCAAGAAGGTCAAAACTGAACCAAAATCGTCACAAAAAAAACCTCTCCAACACACCCAAAATTCCTTCGAAAAGAAAATCCTAAATAATTGTGGCTCCACCAAAAAACACCAATTGCAACTGGCCCCCCAACTTAACGTCCCCAAAGAAGTTTGTCCTTTAAATAAATCCCCAAATCGTCGTCTTACTATATAATTATAGATAAAAATAATATGAGTAATTATAATTTTAAACTTATAAATCCAAAATCACATAATTGATACAAAAAACACATCAATATAACAAATATCACCAAATACAAAATTTACAAATCAAAATCAAAGTAAAAAAAACCCTAAAAACTCCAAAATGTCTCCCAAAAACTCCCGAAAAAAACTGTACACCTCAACACAAAAAACGTCTCCAAAAACACACACTCCAAGTAAAGGGTTGATTAAATAAACACTAGAATAAAAAATGCCACCTACAAAACATTGGTCCCAAACACTAAACAAATCAACTAAAATAGAGATTCCCAACTAAACCAAACCAACCTCCCCCAAAACACTCAAAAGCTTCCCACCTTACCCCAACAAAACCCAAATAGAAATTTTATTAAATACAGATTAAAAAAATCCCTAAAAACAAATAAAAAACAATCCATAACCTACCCACACTTAATGGTAAACCAACCATCCACCAACCAAATTGTCAAAACCTGATCAAAAACAAACAAAAACTAACCAATAGACTACCCCACCACTCCGACCCAAATCCACCCGTTCATTAAAAATACTATTCTTAACCCAACTCCAATAAAATCAACAAATCTGTTGGTGTCAAAAAACACAAATTCAACCCACTTCAACTAAAACTAGGTTGTCCCGCCGCAAAATTAACTTCCGGCCTATTTTTATTATATTTGATATATTTTTATGCATTATTTTATATATTTTAGTAATATTGATCTTATGTGGTTATTTAAGTTTGTGTGAAAGAAAATTTTTAGCTGTAATGCAAATGCGTGTAGGTCCAGGTTTATTTTTTTTTGGTATATTAACACCTATTACAGATGGATTAAAATTATTTATTAAATTTACATTATTTATTATAAATTTAGATACATTTTACTTTATTTTATGTTGTATTACTTTAGTATATACTTTATTTGTTATTTGATTTATAATACCAGTTGGTTTTATCATTTTTATTGATATGAGTTTAACTATATTTTTAATTGGTATAACACATATGATATTTAATATGATTTGTATATATACAGTAGGATGTTTTATTTTTACTAGTTGTTTTGTATACATGTCTTCTATAAGAATTATTATTTTTTCTTTTATTGGAGAAGTTATATTTTTATTTAGTATAATAAATATATTTTCTTTAGATAATTTTTGTTTTTTCTCTTTAAAAGAGATGTGTTTATCTCAATTATATTTTACAAATATATTTATGTTAAATATTATATTTTTTTTATTTTTTTGTATTATAATACTATTAGATGCATTACGTCTTCCTTTTGATTATGCTGAATGTGAATCTGAACTTGTTGCAGGAGTTATTACTGAATTTTCAGGAATTTTTTTTGTTTTATATTCTTTAAGTGAATCTAATCATATAATATTAAATTCATTACTTTTAATAGCAGTTATATTTGGTGGTTTATATTTATCATTTAAATTTGTATTAGTTTTAATATTTGTTATTTTAACACCTCGTGCTATCTTATGTAGATTTAAAATAAATGATGCAATATATTATGTGTGCATTTATATACTTATTTTTTTAAGTTTTTACTTTATATGATGTTTATTTATTAAATTTTTTATTTTTATCATATAGTTAAAGTAAATAATATGTGCTTAATTGTTGTTTTTTGATTTTTATTTTTAATAGATTCATTGCTTGTTTTATTTTCTTTTATTTTTTTTGTATCAGTTTGGATTTCACTTTTATACTCTTTATCCGTAATGTTAGTTGTTGTTGATAAAAAAAATAGTAGTATTAATGATATTAAATTTTTTTGTTGAGATTATGTATCCTCACGTTATGTAGATTTTTATTGATTTACTTTAGGTGCTCTTTTTGTCACTGGTCTATTAATACGATTGTGTCTTTTACTTTATTTTGGTTCTTCAAGTTTTTTAGCATTTGATTTATGTAAATGTGTAGGATTTCAATGATATTGGATATATCATATGTTTGGTGAATCAGCGACTTTTAGTAATCTTTTATTAGAAAGTGATTATTTTATAGGTGATTTAAGATTACTTCAAACTAATCATGTAGTTATTTTACTATCATTAGTTATTTATAAATTTTGATTATCTGCTGTTGATGTTATCCATAGTTTTACTATTGCTGCTTTAGGAATTAAAGTCGATTGTATCCCAGGACGTTGCAATGAAATTACTTTATTTAGTTCTAATTCAGGTTGTTTTTATGGACAATGCTCTGAATTATGTGGTGTTTTGCATGGTTTTATGCCTATATGTATTCAAATTATTTAATTAAATTTATATATATATATTAAATCTTTTTCTAATGCTTTTTTTTTATAGTTTTATTATCTTATTTGATTTTTTAAGTATTTACTTAATTTTATTTGATTTTATGTGATTAATTATTATAAATACTATAATAATTTTTTACTTATATTCTTTTATATCATTTGCTTTTAATATATTAATATTAGTAATATTTATATTTATTATTTATAATATAAATTTTGATGTTAAATTGATGTTTATTATTGTACTTTTTCAAGTAATACTTATAAATATATTTATATATACATCTAATATTGTGTTTATTTTTTTATTACTAGAACTTTTTGTTTTATCTAATTTTATATTAATGCTTTTTAGTAGATTTGGTTTTAAAATTATTGTTTTGTGATATTTATATATGTTTAATTTGATAAGTTTTTTATTTAATTTTTTACTAATTTACTACTTAATATTATCATCTTGTTTTTATTTTTTTGATTTTTATTTTATATTATTTGATGAAGAATGGATTTCTCTCCTAACTATATTATTAAATATATTTATCATTATGAAATTATATATTTGTTTTTTAATATTGTTTATAGAACAATTATATATAAGATTAGGTATATTTTTATTTATTTATATGTTAACTTTTTATATATTATTTATTGTTATATTTTGTATAGTGCTTCTTATATTAGTATATTCATATATTATTTTTATTAAAATTAGTTTAATGCAAATTATAATTTGTTCTATAATTGGTTTAAATAATTTTAATATTATAAATTTACTTTTTATTTTAAGTGTAAATAATTTATCATTAGTATTTCTAATATTTAGTATTAATAAAAATTATATATTATTTATGTTTATTATTTTTCATATTATTTATAGTTTATCTTTAATAATACTTCTAGTTATTTTTTATTTTATACAAATAATATCAATTTATGATAGTAAATATAATGAGTGTGCTTTGATTTTTAATTTTATTTTTTTTAATTATTTTAACAATTTTATTCTAAGTTTTATATTTAGTTTAATTTTTTTATCTATAGGCGGAATACCAATTACATTAGGTTTTTTTTTTAAACTTTTTTTTTCATTATTATTAGTTAATAATTCTAATTTAGTGATTTTTATATTTTCTTTACTCTGAATTATTATATTATATACTTTTTACTTTAGATTTATTATAAATATATTTAATTTTAATTACTTATCTGATGGTCTATTTATGGTTAAAAATAATTTTAATTATAAATTTATTTATATTTATTTATATATTATTTATGTTATATGTATTGATATTTTAAATGTTATTGAATTTTTTTATTAAAAATATGTAATAAATACTATTATTTTTATAATACTAAAGTATATTTACTAAATAAATTATATATAACTTGACAAATTTTTATTTATAATAATAATTTAATTTTAGGATTAATATTATTTAAAAATTTAACAGAAATTTCTATTATTTTACTAAATTATAACATATTTTTATTAGAAATTTTTTTAGATATAAAAATTATATTAATACTTAAGTAAGAGTGGTTTTTGTTTTAGTTTTTGTTATTATTGTTAGGGTTGTAGGTGGGGCTAGAGATTGTTTGGAGTCCGTGTGATTTCAGAAAGGGGTTTGGCGATAGAAAAGTAGGGAAGTTATGGATTTTTAGATGTGTTTTGGGGGTTTATCCTGTGGGGGTAAATGTGGGGGAAGTTGGTTTTGGTAAATATATATTTATGTATTTTGTTTTATATTTGTTTGAGGTTTGGTTTGGTTGGTGACTTTTATGGTTGGTTGAAGGTTTGGTGTGTTGTGAGAGGTGTTGTTAGGTTAAGTTTGTGGGGGGAACGGGGGGGTTTGGGGCGTTTTATAAAAATAATGTCATTGTATGTGGTTTGTTTTTCTTTTTTGAGATTTACTTTTGGACCACAACATCCAGCTTCTCATGGTGTACTTTGTTGTTGTTGTTACTTTATAGGAGAATATATAGTAATTATTGATTGTGTAATTGGTTATTTACATAGAGGTACCGAAAAATTATGTGAGTTTAAAACATTAGAGCAATGTCTCCCATACTTTGATAGATTAGATTATTGCAGTGTTTTATGTAATGAACATTTATTAACACTATCATTTGAATACTTAATACGATGTGTTTTATCTTTAAGATTAGGATTAATAAGAGTATTATTTATTGAATTTACTCGTAGTTTTAATGGACTTCTTTGTGTAGGGTGTATGTTAATGGATTTAGGGTCTCTATCACCTCTTTTATGGGCTTTTGAGGAAAGAGATAAAATAGCTACTATGTTTGATCTTTTATGTGGTTCACGCATGCACTGTGCTTTTATTTGTTTACTCGGATGTGCTGATGATTTCAGTTTTGGTCTTTTTGATTATTTACTATTAATATGTATCACAACAACATTTTTATTGGATATATTAGATTTAATTATTGTAAATAATAGAATTTTATTTTTAAGACTTAGAGGTTTATCTGTTTTCTGTTTATGGGATTTATGCTTTAACAGTATAAGTGGATGCTTAGCTAGATCTCTAGGAATAGCTTGAGATCTTAGACTTATGATATCTTATGATTTGTATTTTTTACTTATAATGGATTTTTGTATCTGTTTTATAGGAGATGCTTTTGATAGATTTTTAATACGACTATTTGACATGCGAATGAGTATGATCCTTTGTAAACAATTATTATCTTTATTTTTTATAGGATTTATTATACTATTTGATTTTTATTTTTATGGTGATGTGATGATTGAAACTATTATTACAATGTTTTACAGTATATGATGTTTTCTTATTCCCGGAATAACTTATGCCGCTGTAGAACACCCTAAAGGTGAATATTCAATTTTAATTTTGTTTTCATTAGGTTATTGTACAAGATTAAGATTAAGATGTGCTGATTTTATACATCTTTTATTAATAGATTGATTTTTAAGAGGTTTTATGTTACACGATTTAGTGGCATTTTTAGGAAATATTGATGTTGTATTTGGTTCTGTTGATCGATAATGATAAAAATTTTTTCTATAATTAATTTATTTTTTTTTTTAAGTTTTTTAAATAAACTATTTTACATAAGTATAAGTTATACATATTTTATAAATAATATATTTATTAATATTATTTCTATTAATTTAAGTATTTCTTATATATTTATATGATTTATTTTTTTTATGTATTTAATAATATATTTAGTAATATTTTTATTGTCAAGAAGAATTTATTCATATATCAAATTTAATTATCTATGATGTATGATTATTATTATTACTAATTCTGTATCATTACTTTCTCTAATAGATGATTTTGCAACATTTATAATAATTTTTGAAAGTTTATTTTTTCCTATTTGTTTTATAAGTTTATTTTTTAGTTTTAGTAACAGATTTATTTTTGCTATTTTTTGTTTAATTTTGTTTTCATCACTAAGTTCTATATTATGCATGACTATATTTTTTATTTTAATTTCTCATATAGGTATAATTGATATACATATATTTATTGAATTTTGTTTTCTAGATAGCCCTTATTTAAATATAACAATTCTAACTTTATTAATTATACTATTTTTTATAAAATACCCCGTTTGGCCACTACATGTATGATTACCAGAAGTACATGTTGAAGTTACAACCGAAATTTCTATTATATTAGCTGCAGTTGTATTAAAAATGGGTTTTTTTGGTTTATATAAATTTGTTATAATTACTTTAGTACAATTTTGTAACTGATGATTAGGTATAATTGATATATTTATTTTAATTGGTATTTTTTTTTTAACAATAAATATACTATTTTTATGTGATTATAAAAAATTAATAGCGCATTGATCTATACTCCACACAGGTATTAGCTTAATATTAGTATGACATCAAGATTTAATGTTTACTGGATTAGTTATACTATGTAATTTAGCTCATATAATTTCTTCATCTTTCATGTTTTATTTAGTAGGGCATATGTATGATAATCACGGACTTAGAGTATTTCTATTATTAGTAACTTTTTTTGGTTATAGTATTTGAGGATCTTTTTTTATAGGTTTAGTATTATTTAATATAGATTTCCCATTTATGCTTTTATTTTTTGTCGAATTAATTATTTGCGTAGGATTTGCTATGTTTTCTTCTTTATACTTACTTTTATTTGGTTTAATATCTATTATAATGTTTTGTACTTCTATGTATATATATGTAACATTGAATTTTTTTAGTTTTGTATGAATAAATAAAAACATTAAGATTGATTTAACTATAAATGATGTAATTATTATATATTTAATTAGTTTTATCACGTTAAAATTATTTTTTTTTTTTTTATTATTATTATAATTAATTATAAAAGAGGTCCCCTAACAACCAGACAGGCCTAAAAAAGATCAAAAAAAAAGGGCCCGGACCCTAAAAAGGGTTTTTTCCACTCGCCACGTACGCGAGAGGATACTCCCGAGCAAAATGATCGGAGAGGTTGGACAGACCTGGATTTTAGAGGGTTTTTCCGCTCTGAAATTTACCAACGATCGGTTCCCGATCAAAATGGCCAAAATGGCCAAAAAATGGCCAAAAATGACCTTTTTTGGGGGGTTTTTTCGCTCTGAAATTTACCGACGGGCGGTTCCCGACCAAAATGGCCGAAAATGGCCGAAAATGGCCAAAAATGGCCAAAATGGCCAAAAAATGGCCAAAATGGCCAAAAAAAGCCCAAAATTCCCCTCCCCCTTACCCCCCCCCAAAATCGGCGTTAGTTTTGTCTAGCGACCCCCTACCC
>JFJP01035374.1_pt1 | contig 10763 bp, 11 predicted proteins | sample 431651 | NCBI WGS metagenome assembly JFJP01 (sample SAMN02602958, study PRJNA72255) | Microbial mat metagenome, whole genome shotgun sequencing project. | biome: fresh water; feature: sink hole; material: water; isolation source: purple microbial (photo- and chemosynthetic) mats found in...
ATCAGTGCCTTCATGTACTCCGCTCCTTGGTGTTCGGTTTGTCATTGTATCACTTAAACTGGTTCCAGTGCGCCTTTTAGTGCGTCATATCGAAGCATGAACCTGGGCAGGAGCATTTTCATGCCTTCCAGATTATCAGCTTTCCCCGCTTCTTCAATCATCCGTGCAAGTTCCCGAAGAGCCTCGGCTCCCATGTTGGCCGCCGCACCTCTGAGTCGATGGGCAATTTTTTCTGCCTGCCTTGTTTCTCCGGCCGCCAGCGCCGCTGTCAGAGCCGCTATCTGCACGGGCGCATCGGAGAGGAAGGTCTGAACCAGCAAGGCTGCCAGTTCGGCATCATTCATGGCCCGTGCAAAGAATCCGGCCCGGTCAAATACCGGCAGTGGCGTTTCTTCCATCTCAGAAGCATCAAGTTCTTGCAAAGCCAGCCCGTTTTCAGCCTGATCGAGCCATCGTTCGACCATCGCGGCCAGTTTTGCCGGTTCTACGGGTTTGCTCAGGTAGTCGTCCATCCCGGCTTCAAGGCATTTTTCCCGGTCACCCTGCAACGCGCTGGCGGTCATGGCGATGACTGGTATATGCCTTGCGGCCCCTTCCTTTTTCCTGATGGCCCGCGTGGCCTCGAAGCCGTCCATCTCCGGCATCTGGCAGTCCATCAAAACGATGTCATATGGAAGGCGCGACAGAGCGTCAAGGACTTCCTTTCCATCGGCGACCGCATCGACGCGGTACCCGTACTTCTCGAGTATTTTAAGGGCTACGAGCTGGTTGGTTACGTTGTCCTCAGCCAGCAGCACGCGCGCCTTGCTTTTCTGTTTCTCCGAGGTCAGTGATCCGGGCTCCGGCCTTGCTGATGGCCGAGGTGCGGTTTCATCATTGCATCCCGCGGCAACAACCAGACGATCGCGGAGTTGCGACTGACGGATTGGCTTGTTGATGTAGCCGGAAAATCCCGCGTTGGTAATCCGGGTCGCATCACCCTGCCTGACCAGTTGCGTCATCATGAACAGGCGGGTTGCCTGCAGTTCAGCGTGTGACCTGATGCGACGTCCCAGCTCCAGTCCATCGATGTCATGGATCCGCGTTTCAATCAGTGCTACGGAGTAGGGATGACCTGACTGTGCCGCATGTATCAGGATAGGCACGGCTGTCGCCCCATCCCCGACCAGTTCGTACAGGCAACCCCAGCTTGCGAGCAGAGAGCCTACGACCAGCCTGTTGGCTTCGTTACCGTCTACCACGAGCACGCGCAGACCGCTCAGGTTGATGCACGGCAGCGGTGAGGAGAATACCCCCGCGGGGCGCTTTTCAAAGACAGCTGTAAACCAGAAGGTTGAACCCTTGCCTGGTTCGCTTGAAAGACCCACGGTACCACCCATGAGTTCAGCAAGTCTCTTGGAGATGGATAGACCAAGTCCTGTTCCGCCGTACTTTCGGGTTGTCGAGCTGTCCATCTGGGTAAACGGAGAAAAGAGCTGCGACTGTTTGTCAAAAGGTATTCCTATGCCCGTGTCGCGGATTGAAACATGGACGGTGGCCTGATTTTCATCCTCCATAAGAAGCGTCGTATGGATCGTGACATTGCCTGTCTCGGTAAATTTTATGGCATTGTCAGCAAAGTTGATGACTATTTGCCTGATGCGCCCCGGGTCTCCCCGGAGGTGGAGCGGCACGTCGGGGTCAATGATGTTGGCCAGCACGAGCCCTTTTTCATGGGCTTTTGCCGCCAGAAGGTCCACCGAATCCTCAATAGTGGCACGCAGATGGAAATCAATATCTTCAAGCTCCAGTTTTCTGGATTCTATTTTGGAAAAATCAAGAATGTCGTTGATGAGGTACAGGAGTGCCTCGCCGCTCGTGCGCACCAGTTCAGCGTACTGGCGCTGTTCGGCGCTGAGGTCGGTATCGAGGAGGAGGCCCGTCATGCCTATGACCCCATTCATGGGCGTGCGTATCTCGTGGCTCATGGTGGCCAGGAATTCACTTTTGGCCGCATTGGCTGTTTCTGCCTGCTTGACCAGATCCTTTGCCCTGAGACTGGCTTCTTCCAGATCGTGGTTTGTCTGTCTCAGTTTTTCTTCAATCCGCTTGCGTTCGGAGATGTCTATCATGACGGTCATGAAATAGCGCTTGCCATGGGCTCCTACGGCTTCGGAAGAGAACAGGCCCAGAAGGATGGCTCCATCTTTTCTGCGGACCTTGAGCTCATAGTCCTGTATGCGCCCGGATGTGCGTAACTGCTTCATCACATCGTCATACTGCATTGCATCTGCGAACAAGGCGAGTTCCTCGACGGTCTTGCCAATGACCTCTTCCCTCGAATAGCCGAGGGTTTTAATGAAGGCTTCGTTGATATCCGAAAAACGCCTGTCAGGAAACGTAGAGAGCCCCATGAGTGCCGGGTTGTTGCGGAACAGGGATTCAAAGCGCTGCTGCGCTTCCTGTTCGGTTTTCAGATTCTTGTACGCGCAGAATATGCATGGAGCACTGTCCCAGGTGCCAAGCCAGACCCGGGTCTCTACCGGTACCTGGGTGCCGTCTTTGGTAGCCAGCGGTATTGAACTGGTCGAATGGTCTTCGTTCAGCGCGGCCCTGAAGATGTTTTCAGCCGCAAGGCGATATTGTAACGGGTACAGATCCAGCAGGGGCATGACTGCGAGGGTTTGCCGCGTATGCCCCAGCGTACGCACCGTGGCCGCATTGGTGAACAACAACATGCCCGCACGATCGCTCACTACGACCATGTCGCTCATGGTTTCGAAGAAGACGCGGAAGTTGGCCTCGCTGGTTTTCAGTTCAAGCGTACGCTCCGCAACGAGTCGTTCCAGTTCGTCGCGCCTGCGCTTGGTGATGACACTGATGAAGGCAAACGCGCCAGCGAGCAACAGGCTGAGAACGATGGCTATCCTGTATATGCCCAGAGGTTGCCGGTACATGTGCCCCAGCCCCGCACCGATGGCCAGAAGCACCGGGACGGATGCCGCCGCAAAGAGGAACACCTTGATCCTGGAATGCCGGCGTTCAAACTTGGAAAGGAGGCTTGTTTTTTTACCTTCAGGGTGCATCGAACGCTCCTCCCGACTCGGTTTCTCGTGAGCCCATGCAATAGTAGTACATTTTGGACATTTTTATCAATTGTTTAAAAAAATTATGTGTATACGATCAAAAAAATCGGTCTGCAGTGCCCAGGATCCGCCCAATCCTTTCCTTGCCCTCGGCTATGCTCCAGCCGTCGCGGGCGTTGAAGTACAGGTACCAGGTTCCGTCAGCCTCCCGGTAGCGGCAGTCGCAGGCATATACGTGCGAGCTGGTCCATCCCGGAGCGGGGTGCAGCAGCGGCTCGGACCGTACCGGTTGCCATGCAATGCCATCTCCGGAGCGCAGTTCGAAGATGGCCGAGCGGGACTTGCCCCCATGGTCGAGGTAAATCCTGTTCTGCAGCCCGATCCAGTCATCGTCCAGACGCAGGACCTTCATCGAGCCGGCGCCGAGCGCGGCGTGGGTCTTTTCAGTCGCTGGAATGTCGTCCACAGGAATGTCGTCCACAGGAACGTCGTCCGCAGGAACGTCGTCCGCAGGATCGACGATGGGGCGAGGTTCCGCGCTGAACGGCCCGGCGGGAGCATTTCCACGCGCCATTGCAATATAGCGCGGCTCGCAGAATCCGCAATCGTCAAGCCACACCAGCGAAGCCGAAAAGTACAGGCGCCAGTCCTCAACCCCTTCTGCGCCGGCATCGACGAGGCAGGGATTGGAAACCGAATCGCCCAGAACCGGGTCGCGCATCCAGTCCAGCTCTGGCCGAACCAGGGTCCGTGGCGCGGACCAGCGCGCCAGGTCGGTGCTGGTCGACATTGCTATCGTCGATTTCCAGCGCTTCTTGAAAGGCAGCGCTGTCAGCGGCAAGGCCAGCGGCGCGTACTTCTCGTAATATAGAAAGAACTCGGCACCGATACGCCGTATGAACGGCCTCATCGCATTGCGCACCACCAGCCCCCGGTCCCGCCACGACAGCCCGTCGCCCGACGAGTAGCGGTGTATGCCCCAGGCCGAATGCGCGAACAGCTCCCACTCGCCCGACGGCGTCTCCTCCGGAAACAGGAAGCTCGGGTCGGCTATGACGGGGGAGAAGCGCGGTGGTTCAATCAGCGGATCACCGGGTGCAGACCAGGTGATATGCAGGAAGTCTGAAATGGTCATTTCTGGAGTATAGCGTAGCTTTGCGCCAGCGTCGTGGAGAACAAGGTGCTGGAGGCTGCCATTCTGTCATGCGCTCCAGGGATTGATCAGTGGGATGCCCGAGTTACTGTAATCCCGTTCATTGCGCGTTACCAGCGTATGCCCATAGCGGAGTGTGCACGCTGCTATCATGGCATCCACCGTGGGCATAGGATTGCCGGTACTAGCGAGGCTGGCCGTCAGCGCTCCCCAGTTGAAGGCGCTCTCCACATCAAAGTCAAGGAAATGACCGCTGTACCGCTCCGTCAGTTCGACCAGCCAGAGCAGCAGGTCGTGCCGTTTCTTGCTGGCAGGCAAACGGTCCATGCCGTTCCGCAGTTCTCCCATGGTGAGGGAGCAGATGAACAGGTGGTCCGGGTTCTGGGCTTGTAGCCATGCGACAAGGCCTGCGTCCGGCTTGGGTTTGATGGTTTCAGAGAGGACGCAGGTGTCGAGTACGAAGTTCATAGCTCGATTGCCCGGCCGAAATCCCGGGCTCGCTGTAGATCAAGTTCAAGCTTGGGACCGGAGAGCAGAAACTCCACGAAGGAGCCTTTCTGGCCGTTCAGCGTGGCGTACTCAGACTCCGCGATCATGATGATGGCTTCCTTGCCCCGGCGCGTTACCCGCTGAGGCCCAACCTCGCAGACCAGGCTGAACAGTTCGCTGAAGCGGGCTTTTGCATCCTGTAATGGCCATGTGGTTTTCATGCTGGGTACCTCCTGCTTGAATAATAAACTGACCAGACTGACTAGTCAATAGTTGCCATGAAGAATGTCATGGTTCCGGCCTTGAGTTGTTGATCACTGTGATGCATAATGTCTAACATGAAAGCAGTTGATGCGAGGAATTTTCAACACCACCTGGGCAGTTACCTGGATCAGGTAGAAGCCGGTGAAACCCTGGAGATACGCAGACGGAAAAAGGTTGTAGCCAGACTCGTTCCCTGCGCAGCAGAAACGCCAGCGGAACCATGGCCAGACCTCGCTGCCAGGCTCTCAGGTGCCTATCCGGAAGGAACGGTGGCCACTGGTGCCTCGGAGATCCTGTACCAGGACAGGGGCGATTGATGTCACCGTACGTCGATTCCGGAGTCCTCATCAAGCTCTATGTAAGGGAGCGAAATTCTGACCAGGCGATAGCGGCTCTGAGCCTGTGCCCAACCCTTTCGTTCAATCCATTACAGGAGCTTGAGATTCGCAACACGCTGCGCGCCATGGAAGGCCGTAGCCTTATCAGCCCTGCGCAACGCGCTGCTTCTGAGCATTTTCTCGAAGCGGACCTCATCGCGCAACGGCTGCAACGTACCGTTGTTGACTGGGCCGTGGTATATGCCGAGGCCCAGCAGCTGTCGCGTACCTATACCTTTGAAACGCTTGCACGCTCCCTGGATATCCTGCACGTGGCCGCCGCCCTGGTCTCGGGCACCCAGGAATTCATTACAGGCGACAAGCGGCAGCATGCGCTGGCGTTGAAGAGCGGGCTAAGGGTACAGCTGATCGAGTGAGCGGTTGCCCGGGAGTCACGCTTCCAATCCTGCCAGCCAATCCTGGGCCCTGCGCATCCAGGGTAGCCATAGCGCTCATTGAAGTAGAGAAGTTGGGATGAGAGCGACCTGTCCGTATACTTGGCTTCTACCATCAGTTCTGGTATTCCCGCCTGGACAAGAATGAAGTCTACTTCGCGGCCTTCTTTGGTTCTGAGGTAGGAAAGAGCTCGAGGAGATCCATCTCCATCTTCAAGGTAGGCCTGCCGTTTATAAAGGCAAACGGCGATCAAGTTTTCGAATAACGGCCCTGCGTCACCACGCACAAGGCCCGTATCGAAGAAATACAATTTTGGCTGCTTTACCAAGGATCTGGCGATCCTGTCTCCGAACGGATATACTCTGAAAATAATATATAAAGATTCGAGTATATCTATGTAGCGTTTGACTGTGTTAGGCGCTACTCCCGTGTCCTCGGAAAGCGATTGGTAGCTGATTGGAGAACCAACCCTGTCCCGCAACAATTCAACAAGCAGGCTGATTGCTTTGAGCTCCCGTATATTCTCGAAGCTCAGGATGTCTTCACGAATCAAGCTGTCAAGGTATTGACGCCTCCAGCGATCAGCATCAGTTTTTGTTTCCGAAAGGAGTGGTTCGGGGAATCCACCTCGTTCCATGAAGCGGTTGATGTCAAAACCTGCACCTGCCGCTTCTGCCGGGCTGAGCGGTAGAAGTCGATGGGCAAAAAATCGGCCAGCAAGGCTGTCGCCGGACTGACGGAACGTTTCAAGGCGAGCGCTTCCTGTGACAAGGATTTTAAGGTTTGCGGGTTTTGTATCGTAAATGCCCTTCAGGTGATTTTTCCAGGACGGCATTTTATGGAGTTCATCGAGGACGAGCAATTCCGTATCACTTCGCCAGGCATAGTTCTCTATCGCTTCACGGTGATTGAGGTTGTCATAATTCAGATAGGTGCTGGATCCGAATCGAGCCGCGATATCCCGTGCCAACCAGGATTTTCCTACCTGGCGTGGCCCCGATAACAACACCATTTTCCGTTCAAGGTCCCTGATTATTCGAGCCGTCTGTGTTCGTTCCATATTGACCATACTAACTCTCGTTGCGGAATAGTCAAGACTAAACCGCAATAGGCTGAGGTTTAGTCAGTTATTCTCTGGAATACGATTCAGATTGACAAAAAATGGTATGTAATTGATCTCCGGTTTGAATTATGGCACGGATGAAGGCAACTCCTTCCTCCGTGCTTTTTTTCTGTCCCGAAGCGTTCCGGGCTGCTTGTACCCAGGCTTCTTCAATACCGGGTACTCTGCAGTGCACGGACGACCTCCTGTACGGCGTCACGGTCCAGGAAGGCACCCCGGATGTATTTCTGCAAGACCATGGATGCCAGGGTCTGGTAGGGGACGCCTTCCTGGGCTGCCTTGTTCTTGAGACCAGCTATGACTGATGCGGAGAGGCGCATGGTAACGTTCTTGCGGGCTTCAGCCCTGTACGGTACCAGAACAGCTTCCCTCACGGAATCTGGCAGGGCGGTGGTTCGGTCCAGCCCCGCGAGTTCAGCTTCCTCCTCGTCGAGGGGAGTAAACGCAGGCTTGTATTCTTGGCTCATCATGCACCTCCGTTTAGCCCCGCTGGTGTTTCAGAAGAGCGTTCTTTTCTTCATTCCAGCGGATGTCCATGAGTCATAGTGTACTCAATATGCATTGTAAATGCAATGCATATTGATATTTCAGCTCGCCTTTGCCACCAGGTTTGAGAGGAACTCAAAGTGCACGCCCAGCTGCTAGTGCGCGGGTGAGGTTGGAGAGCGGCTCCGGGAACCCGGCAGGCAGCTTCTTGGCCGAGTTCAATGGCCTGCGCCAGCGTTCATTCCCGGTGCGTTGTCTGGGTGATAATCGATGCGTTGCGAAGCAGCAGCCGGTGAAGCGCTGCTCCCGCTAGTGGCCCCAATACTATCGCCATTGACAGCATGGGTAAAAAATCCTTGGGGTTCACCGTATAGACTGTCATGACCACCGGCAGCATGATCAATACCGCCACCACCAACCCGTTCAGAAAGGAATTCCTGAACAGGGTTACTTTGGCCATGAAGAAGACTGTTACCAGCCAGAAAACCACGATGGCTACCATGTTGAACAACGGTGCTCCGACCATGACCAGGGGAATCAGGTCGAGCAGGCCAGCCACCAGTCCGACCATGACAATTACCAGTGCGTTTCTCATCCAGTACTCCTTGCAGAATTTCATGTCGACTATTTGGTTACTTATTCAGTCATACTTGGCTAATCAGTGTCACAGGTCCTGGGTACTGTTCATACTTCACACCGTCATAACCGATGGCGTGGACAGGACAGTTATGAAGGCAGCGCGTACACAGCATGCACTTCCCCTGGAACACCACGCCGCCACCGGGACGTTTGGCAATATTCTGCTGGGGGCATTCCCGGATGCAGCGACCGCAGATGGTGCAGTCATCATGGAATGAGGTAAGCTTTTTGCCCATGCCACGGGCCATGATTGAAAATAACTCTGCCATAAGATCGAGGGCAAGTACCTTTCCGGCACCCTGCGGTACCGGTGGCATACTACCTGCGGTCATGACTTCCAGTGCTCTGGCTACCTCCCCTGGGATTGCCTTGACCAGCCGCAGCTGCTCTTCCGGCGGGGTTGGCTGGTATCGGCCAAAGTAGTAATTCCGGGGCATCTGGAACACCGGTTGCCCAACTACCTGATACCCTTTTTTCAGGAGCTTGCGGGTCAGGGAATGAACGCCATTGGCATTCTCAAGGCCTGCGGATGTGGTGAAAACCAGGGCTTTACCGCCGGACACTGCGGGCACCTCATGCAGGACCCAGCGGATGAGTTTTTCAGGCACGTTGCCAGCCACTATCGGTCCGCCTATAAGCAGGAGATCTTCCGGCGTCAGGTCCAATCCTCCGGTTTCAATCGATTCACAACTGACGGTATACCCCTGTTCCTGAAGTTTTTGTCCGAACACACCGGCCACATGGCGGGTATTCCCGGAACCGCTGAAATACTTGATGACTGCCTTCATGATTGCTCCCTGGATTCCTTCAGATTGGACAGCATCTGCCTGAGCACTGCTGCGGTGACGGCGAGTTTTTCTTCATCAATACCCTTGACCATGCGCTGGTGTATGGACTGGAATTGACCGGCCATTTCGTTTTTCAGGTCCAGTGCCCGGGTTGTCAGTCGTACCTGATGCCGCCGCCCCGTACCCGCCCCGGCCAGCACTTCCAGCAATCCCTTGTCCCGTAGCCGTGCAACATTGCGGCTCACATTGGCCTTGTTCAGCCCCATGGCCTGGGCTATCTGTTTCTGGTATAAAGGCTCTGCCCCGGCTTGCCTGAGCAGGAACATGAGTAGAAAGAACTGTCCCTGCCCAAGGGAGCTTCCGGTGTGTCCTCCATCGGTCTCCTGTTTGAGCAGCTTGGCCAGATCATGGATCCAGTCACCTAGATGTAAAATCTCGTTCATAGGCAGTACTATATCCGAGATTAGTTGCGTGCGCAACATGTTAACTCCGCAATTCTGAACTACCGATACTTCAGCCACTGCAGGGGCTGATCCAGAACGTAATTTGTTTGAGTGCTCCAGGATTGAAAAGCTTGCCTGGAATAGCTGGTCAAGGCCGGGTAAGTTGCAGCGCCCGGACGACTTTCCGCACGGAATCTGGCAGGGCGGAGGTTCGGTCCAGTCCTGTGAGTTCAGGACGGTTTTACCAGCGCCTTTGCCACGAGATTAGACAGGAATTCCACGCGCATGCCCAGCTGGTAGTGCTCGGTGAGGTCGGAGAGCTGGCTGTGGCAGTTCTCGCAGGCAGTGGCCACGACGCGGGCTCCGGTGGCACGCAACTGGTCGGCTTTGACCTTTGAGGACTTCATGCGGAATTCCAGTTCGCCCATGGCTACGAGCCCGCCACCGCCACCGCAGCACCAGTTCTCCTCGCGGTTGGGGGTCATCTCGGTAAAGTAGTCGGTGACTGCGCGGAGGACGCGGCGGGGCTGCTCGATGACGCCTCCGTTGCGCGCAATCTGGCAGGGGTCGTGGTAGGTGGTAAGGTCCTTGTGCAGCGACTTGTCCACGGTGATGCGGCCAGCGGTGAGGTAGCGGTCTATCAATTCGACGAAGGCACTGACCCTGAACGGTTGTTCACCGATCTGTTGCTTAAGCACGCGGAAGGCGGTGCCGCATTCGACGACGGCTACTTCCTTGACGCCCAGCCGCAACGCCTCGGCTATGATGCGGTCCGAGATGGCCTTTGCCTTGATGGCATCGCCGACGAAGGTGCCGAAATTGACGGCCTCGAAGGAGGACAGCGTCCAGTTCTCGCCGGCGGCGTTCATGATGGCCGCAGCGGGTACTATGGAGTGGGATCCGGCGAGCGCGACATAGAGCACATTTGCGCAGGTCTTCTCGTAGGGGATGGCCGGAGTCGGGGAGGCCGGCCACAGCGCTTTGACCTCGGGTTCCAGGTTGACTAGCGCCTCTGCGTAGGAGTCGCGCGTCTCGTCCATGCCTTCACCCTTGGCTACGGACATGTCAGCCAGCATGGACAGGATTTTTGGTTCCTTGTCGGCGCCTATGAGCAGGGCCTTGGCTATGGACATGACCGCTTGAGTGTCGATGCCAAAGGGACAGTGAACCATGCAGCGTCGGCAGCCGGTACAGGAAAATGCGGCTTCGTAGAGCTTCTCCATGGTGCCGTCGTTGAACTCGAGTACCTCGCCGAGCCAGGGGGCTATGCGTCCCTCTCGCTTGAAGTAGCGCCTGAAAATCTTGCGCACAACCTCGGCGCGCCCTACAGCGGTATACTTGGCTTCCGGCATGGAGGCGTACACGTGGCACGACTCCACACACAGGCCGCAACGGGCGCAGGTGTCCAGGTACATGCGCATGACACCGTGCAGTTTTGTCTCGAAGAGAACCTTCAGGCTTTCTTTTGTTGCGTAGTCCATATCGCCCTCCTGACCTTGTTGAGCGGGATCGAGAAAAAGGCGTGCGCGATCTTGGAGAA
>JFJP01022370.1_pt1 | contig 10762 bp, 9 predicted proteins | sample 431651 | NCBI WGS metagenome assembly JFJP01 (sample SAMN02602958, study PRJNA72255) | Microbial mat metagenome, whole genome shotgun sequencing project. | biome: fresh water; feature: sink hole; material: water; isolation source: purple microbial (photo- and chemosynthetic) mats found in...
CCCCCTCTCAAAAGGAGAAGGGGTGTAATCTCCCCTCCCCTTCGGGGAGGGGCCGGGGGTGGGGTTTGCCGGGGGTGAGGTGGGCGGTGGCCTCTTTGCGAGAAACTCCGATTTATCTGAGATTGGCTATCGCCAGTGACGTCAGGATGGAAACGATCATCCAGAAAACCGCCTTTATTTTTCCGGCATATCCGCCGTTGTCAAAGGCAATAAAATGATACATTCTGACAAGATACATTTTATCCGCATCTGCATATCTCTCTGTTGAATCCTCCGGCGAAAACAGGAACGACAGAAACCCGAAAAATGATGATCTTTTCTCTTCCATTTGCCTGACCTCCGATCTTTAAATTTTAAATCATTCTTCCTGCTCAAACATTTTGACATAAAATAGAGCATTTGATATATAATAACAGATACAGTTTGTATAAAATTTAACCGTAACAGATGAACAGATACAGTTTATATAAATTTTGACCGTAACAGATGAGGTGTGAAATGACAGTCTTCATTCCTGACAGAGAAAAAAGCGATTTTCAATATCTCAGGCTGGCAAATGAGATTGAATCCAAAATCTTGGGCGGAGAATATGCGGCAGGCGACCGGCTGCCCTCTCTGAGAAAACTGCACAAGCAGTTAAGTCTCAGTATTTCTACGGTATATCAGGCATATATCGAACTGGAAAAGCGGGGCTTCACAGAAGCCCGCATCAAATCAGGATTTTATGTAAAACCGCTTTTGCGGAATGTGCTGCCTTTTCCGAAATTTGAAAAGCAGAAGGACGCGAAGCCCAAGAAAGTCAGTATCAATCCGGTGGCAAGTTCCATTGTGGAGGCAATGAGCGATCCGAACATCCTGCAACTCGGCGCGGCAGCCCCCGCGCCCGAACTGCTGCCTTTAAAACAGTTGGCAAGAACTGTAAAATCCGTGTCGCTGAAAAGTCTGGAAAGCATAATGGCAACCTATGAACATCCTTCAGGAAATATCGAACTCCGCCGGCAGATCGCCAAAAGAACCCTCGGACTTTCCGAGAAAATAGCGCCCGATGCAATTCTGACCACCAACGGCTGTATTGAGGCAGTCAATTTATGTCTGCGGGCAGTGGCGAAATACGGGGACACCATCGCGGTGGAATCGCCGACCTATCACGGCTTTTTGCAGTTGATTGAGGACCTGGGCATGTATGCGCTGGAACTTCCCACAGATGTAACTACCGGCATTGATTTGAATTATCTGGAAGAAGCCCTGAACCGCAACACGGTCAAAGCCTGTCTGTTCAATCCGAATTTTCACAACCCCCTGGGTTATAACATGCCGGAAGAAAACAAAGAAAGATTAGTAGTATTGCTGAATCATAAAGAGATTCCCCTGATTGAAGATGATCTTTGCGGCGATCTGTATTTCGGAGAAAAAAGGCCTGCCACCCTGAAATCGTTTGATAAAAAAGGGCTGGTTCTGTATTGCTCTTCTTTTTCCAAAACCCTTGCCCCGGGGCTGAGAATCGGCTGGACCATACCCGGAAAATATCTAACTACAGTCAAACGGCTCAAACTGAATACCTCTGTGGCATCGTCAAGGCTGAACCAGTGCGTGATTGCGGAATTTCTCAAAAGCGGCGCGCATGACAGGCATCTGAGAAAAATGAGGAATGCCCTGAAAAATCAGATGAGCAATATGTCGCTGGCAATCGCCCGCCATTTTCCGGAAGGGACAAAAATTACTTCTCCTTCCGGCGGGCTTCTGCTCTGGCTGCAATTGGACGAGGCTGTTGACGGGCTGGAACTGTATCAGGAAGCAAGAAAACACAACATCTCGATTCTGCCGGGCATTGTCTGTTCGAGTTCCGACAAGTACAAAAACTGTATCCGCATCAGTTGCGGGTATCCGTGGAGCGACAGGCTGGAAAAAGGGATTGTGACTTTGGGAAGGATTATCTCCGAATGCCGGAAGTAAAAATTTGAGATATAGGGGTAAATTGTCGGTATGTATATTTCTGTCCTTTTTTTGGTAGTGGTGCAGAAAGCAGCGATTCGGAATCTGAGATTTGACAACTTTTCAAAAGTTGTCAAATCTTTACCGCAGGCTGTCCGCCGCTTTGTCACCTCGTTCTGCACCACTACCCTTTTTTTATAGACAGATTCCTGATTTAAGGATATATTACGGATCACTCGGCTATTTCGGAGAAAGCCGGAATCTGAAATCCGAGCCGAGAGCATGAGCGAGCGGATTGAATCTTAACCTTAACTTTCAACTTGAGAAAAATGACCAAACAGGAAAAAAGCTGGATTCTGTATGATGTGGCAAATTCCGCATTTGTGCTGATCGTTATCACAACGATCATGCCGATATTTTTCAAAGATGTCGCGGCACGAGGGATGGAAAACGCTGTTTCCACTGCAAACTGGGGATTTGCCAATTCTTTTGCTTCTCTTATTCTGGCAGTGCTTGCGCCGATGCTGGGGACCTTTGCGGATTACAAACATTTCAAGAAACGATTTCTCACGGGATTTCTTCTCACGGGAATTATCTCCACCCTGCTGCTGACAACGGTAAAAGAAGGACATTGGCTGCAATGTCTCATGATTTTCGTAGTTGCCAGAATCGGTTTTGCCGGCGCGAACCTGTTCTATGACTCATTTCTCACAGATGTGACGGAAAAAGAGCGGATGAACCTGATTTCATCGAGCGGCTACGCCTACGGATATATCGGCAGCGTGATTCCTTTTCTCATGGTGATTGCGCTGATTTTTTTCGGAATGTCTCCGGGAGAAAGTGCAGCAATTCCGGTGCATTCCGCAAAAGCGGGCTTTGCTGTCGTTGCCCTGTGGTGGTTTTTCTTCTCCGTTCCCCTGCTGAAAAATGTTGAGCAGAAATATTATCTCGCGCCTGCCGAGCATCCGATTCAAGACAGCTTTGCCCGGCTTGTGACGACATTTAGGGAAATTCGGACTTATCGGCATGTTTTTCTTTTTCTCATCGCCTATTTTTTCTATATTGACGGCGTGGATACGATTATCACAATGGCGGCGGCTTACGGCAGAGACATCGGTCTGAGTGTGACGACCCTGATGCTGGCGATTCTGATGATTCAGATTGTAGCGTTTCCTTTTGCGCTTCTTTACGGAAAATTGGCAGACAGATTTTCGGAAAAAACAATGCTTTATGTTGGAATATGCGTTTATGCGGTGATTACCTTTATCAGCTTTTTACTTCCCGATTTGCCTACAACAGAGATGAAAGCAATTGTATTTTGGATACTCGCTTTTCTCGTGGCAAGTTCAATGGGCGGCATACAGGCATTGAGCCGTTCTTTTTTTGCGAAACTGATTCCTGCGGAACAGTCGGCAAAGTTTTTCGGATTTTACAATATATTCGGTAAATTTGCCACGATTACCGGGCCTTTTCTCATGGGAGTTATCGGCAGCCTTGCCGGGCATTCCCGTTACGGTGTGCTGAGTATTCTCATTCTGTTTGTCGCGGGCGGCGTTCTTCTGTCAAAGGTCAAATTGCCTGAGTGATTATATACAGATTTATCAGGTGATAAAATACTTATCTGCCGATATATACTGATCCACTTTTGTTTTTTTTGCCGCAGACGCACACAGACATACACAGACAGATATCTGAAAGCGGATATACGGCATATATGCACAGTATAATACAAAATATATTGTTAATGCAAATAGCTATGTTTGACATTTCTGTAAAAATGTGTTACAAAACTGTTTCAGTTGCCCTTTGCCGGTTACAGTATGTCACCGTTTTTTTTTGTTTTAATTAAAGATTGAAAGTAACTATGATGAAGATTTTTTTAAATCCTATTCGCCGCCGTATCAGAACTGACAATGGGGGCTGCTCTCTGCGCCGTCAAAGGAATAGAAAATTCGCCAGATAACATTTGGACGTGGTTGCCCGAATGGAAACAGCTCAGGCAACTCGTTTCAGGCTTTATGATTTGAATCCATTATGAAAATCGGACTTATCGCGGGGAGCGGACAGTTCCCCTTAATTTTTGCAAAAAAAGCCAAAGCAAAGGGCTTCGCCGTTTATGCTGCGGCATATCTCAACGAGGCATCCCCCGATCTGAAAGCGCATGTTGACGCCATCGAATGGGTGCATCTGGGACAGGTGAAGCGAGTCATAAAATTTTTCAGAAAACATGATGTCACCGATGCGGTGATGATGGGCGCAGTCAAAAAGACCCGAATGTTTTCGGACGTAAAGCCGGATATAAAAGCTGTCTCTATCATTGCCAGCATGATTCACACCCATGACGACAGCATCCTTCGGGCATTTGCCAGAGTGCTTGAAAAAGAAGGCATTCATATCCGGGAATCCACATTCCTGCTTCCTGATCTGCTTGCTGCAAAAGGCTGCTGGACAGCACGGAAACCGACCCGCTCTGAAAATACGGACATTGATCTGGGCTGGAAATTGGCAAAGGAAATCGGACGGCTCGATATCGGTCAGTGCGTGGTGGTCGGGGGCGGATCGGTGCTGGCAGTGGAGGCAATAGACGGCACGGACGCAACCATCACACGGGGCGGAAAATTGTCTCGGGACGGTGCAGTAGTCGTCAAAGCCTGCAAGCCGAATCAGGACATGCGATTCGATATTCCGGCAGTAGGCGTTCAGACGATCACCACGATGCACGAAGCCGGCGCGAAGGTGCTTGTCGTCGAAGCCGGAAAAACCGTTGTGTTTGACCGTGAGGAAATGATTGCCCTTGCGAATAAATACGGCATGACGATTGTGGCTTTGGGCGAGGGGCAGGAGGCAGGTGACAGGGGACAGGTTGCAGGGGACAGGGGACAGGTTGCAGGGGGCGACCTGCGACCTGCAACCTGCAACCTGCGACCTGCGACCTGCGACCTGCGACCTGCGACCTGCGACCTGCAACCTGCAACCTGCAACCTGCCAAACTCCGCGTCGGCGTTGTCGGCGTCGGCTATCTCGGCAAATTTCATGCGGAAAAATATGCCCGGATGGAGAATGCAGAACTGGTAGGCGTGGCAGATACCAATCAACAACAAGCTGAAAGTATTGCCGAAAAATTTGGAACCAAGGCATACTACCGGCATCATGAACTTATCGGAAAAGTTGATGCGGTCAGTGTGGTGGTGCCGACCCACGATCATTTTGCCGTGAGCAAAGATTTTCTGGAAAATGGCGTGGATGTTCTCATTGAAAAGCCCATGACCAGCACGCTTGAAGAAGCGGAAGAGCTAATCCGAATTGCGGAGTCAAGAGGGCTTATCGTACAGGTGGGACATCTGGAACGCTTCAATCCCGCGGTGATTGCATTGCAGGGAATCATAAAAAAGCCCATGTTTATCGAGTCTCATCGTATCAGCGTTTACAAAGGCAGAAGCATGGATGTGAGTGTCGTGCTTGATCTGATGATTCATGATATTGATATTATATCTAATTTTGTCAAATCAGAGGTGAAAAAAATTCATGCTTCGGGCGTTTCCGTGATTTCCGGGCTTTTAGACATTGCCAATGCACGTCTGGAATTTGAAAGCGGCTGTGTTGCCAATGTGACTGCCAGCAGAATTTCGATGAAAAACGAAAGGAAAATCAGGCTTTTTCAGAAAGATGCCTATATTTCTGTGGATTTTGCAAGCCGTGAAATTACGGCGGTGCGAATGCGGGATGATTCAGGAATCGGAATGCAGCATATCGAAAATAACATGCCGAATTTTGATCTGATACCCGGCATGGAAATCAGTCAAACCTGTTTTGCGGACGGTGATGCGCTGGAACAGGAACTGAAGTCATTTGTAAATGCAGTCAGAAAACGGGAAACATCCGAAGTTACAGGTCAGATGGGACGCGACGCCTTAAAGATTGCTTTAAGTATTATGGAACAGATCAGAAGAAAAAATGACTGACATCCGGAGTGCTGAAATGCCTAATTTTATAAAATCGGTTTAGCAAAGTAAAACGGGTTTGAAACCCGTTCTACGGCTAAACCAATTTTACAAAATTCGGTCGCTTCGCTCATTTCAGCAAAGTAAAACGGGTTTGAAACCCGTTCTACGGCTAAACCAATTTTACAAAATTCGGTCGCTTCGCTCCCCGTTTTTATAAGATGACGCACTCCGGAATGGGAACGATATAATACCTTATAATAATAAAATTTTTGACAAATGACAAAACACATCATGATAATAGCGGGGGAGGCTTCCGGCGATCTTCACGGAGCAAAGTTGGTGAATGCCATGCGGAAGCGCAACCCGAAACTTTCTTTTTGCGGCATCGGCGGAAACGCGCTCAGAGATGCAGGCGTTGAAATTTTGGCAGATGCCTCAATGCTCTCGGTGGTCGGCATAACCGAAGTGTTTTCCAAACTGCCGGGTATTTTTCAAGGCATGTCTGCCGCCAAAAATACCTTACGAAATCTGCGCCCTGATCTGCTGATTCTGATAGATTTCCCGGAGTTTAATCTTCACATCGCGGCAACAGCGAAACGGCTCGGTATTCCGGTGCTGTACTACATCAGCCCCCAGATATGGGCGTGGCGCTCGGGCAGAGTAAAAAAAATCGGAAAACTTGTGAGTCATATCGCCGTTATTCTGCCTTTTGAGGAGACATTCTACCGAAAGCACAAGATTCCGGTGACATTCGTGGGGCATCCGCTGCTTGACGGCGAAAAAGAGAAAAGCAAAAGGCAGATTGCAAACCGTCCGATTTCAGGCAATTGCACCATCAACATAGGTCTTCTGCCCGGCTCCCGTGACGGCGAAGTCTCACGACATCTGCCGGTAATGCTTGAGGCGGCAAATATCCTGAGCAGACAGCGCAAGGACATCAGTTTCACACTTTCCCTTGCGCCTTCGGTAGAAAAGAAACTCGTAGAAGACATCATTTCTCGCTACAAATATTCCGCATCTGCGATGCTGGAAATGTTTCGTCTCTCAATTGTCTCTGGCGCAGAGAAAGTATTTGAAACCTGTTCGCTCGTGATCGCCGCGTCAGGCACGGTGACATTGCAGGCTGCCATTGCCGGCGTCCCGATGGTCATCATGTATAAAGTGTCTCCGATAAGTTATCTCATCGGCAGAGCCATGATAAAGGTAGATCATATTTGTCTCGTGAATCTCATTGCCGGAAAATCGCTTGTTCCCGAGCTGATTCAGGATGATGCCTCGCCTGAGAATATCGCGGCGACGGTGCTGAACATGATAAATCATCCGAGTAGTCTTGAAGGCATGAGAAAAGAACTTCTCGGCATACGGAATCTGCTGGGCAGTTCCGGGGCTTCGGAAAAAGTTGCTGAAATTGCTTTAAACATTGAACCACGAAAACACGAAAGGTAAAGAAAAGCAGGAAATGGAACAGATGAAAGTTGTTGATTGCAAAGCCGCGTCGTCATATATTGCATTGCTCTTTGTCTGCTGTGCAATTTCTTTCGGCAGTTATTCCGCCTCCTACATGAGACTTCCGGTGGTGCCGCTTTACGCGCGCACTCTCAATATTACGACTGCACAGATAGGCATCATCAATTCTGCTTTCTTTCTCATGGCAGGCTTGCTGTCTCTGCCTTCGGGAATGTTGTCAGACCGTGTGGGATGCAAGCGGGTCGCGGCTTTCGGACTGGTGATGTTGATGCTATCTTCTTTCCTGCTCTGTTTTTCAAAAACATTCAGTCAGTTGACTTTTATTTACCTGCTCTTCGGTGTAGGCATTGCCGCGTTCGGTCCTACGATGATGTCTTATGTAGCGGATATTTCTCCGCCCACGCATTTGGGGCGGTCTTACGGATGGTACACCACCGCGCTTTTCGGAGGAATGAGCGTGGGACCTGCCATCGGAGGCATTGTGGCGCAGGAATTCGGATTTATCCGTGTTTTTCTTATCTCAGGAATATTGATTTTTGTGAATTTTTGGATACTTGTGTTATTCTTTCCTTCGTCTTCGTCTCTTGATAACCGGCAAAGAAAAGCCGTTGTTGTAAAAACGCTTTTCAAAAACCGTGCGCTGATTGCCTGCTGGCTCACGGCTCTCGGCGGCTGTTTCGGGCTTGGCATGTTTATTACCTTTATTCCGCTGCACGCCCAAAATCAGGGCTTGAGTGTCGGACAGATCGGGTTAATCTTTTCCGCTCAGGCGATTTCCAACGCGCTTTCACGCATTCCTTTCGGTTATCTCAGCGACAGAATCGGAAGGCGCAGCCTGCTTGTCGTCATCGGATTCATGGGCGTTGCCGCGGCAATGTCCGGTTTCGGAATATCTCAAACGATAGGACATTTCATTCTGTTCGCGGTTATGGTCGGAGCCGGTTTCGGGTTGGCATTTACATCAGTCGGTGCGCTGATTGCTGAAGTCGTTCCTTCAGAGGCGCGGGGCTTTGCGATGGGCGGATATAACACCTGTATTTATTTCGGCATGATGCTCAGTTCGGCAATTATGGGAACTGTTAGTCAGACTATCGGATTTAAAAAGGCTTTTTTTATTGTCTCATCAGAGGTATTGCTTTTGGTCGGCGTATTTTATTTTTTAATCAGAGATTTTAAAAAGAAATATATCACTCCTAACGGAGTTCATATAACTTCTTGATGTCATTGTGCTACAAATATGCCGCTCCTGACGGAGCTGATCAAAGTTAGTAAATCTATAAATATTGAATAAGCCCCGTAGGGGCGGCATATTTGTAGCATGTTATAAAATTACACAGGCCCCGCAGGGGCGAAATATTTGCAGGTTAGTAAATCTATAAATATTGAATAAGCCCCTAAGCCCCGTAGGGGCGGCATATTTGTAGCAGGTTATAAAATTACACAGACCCCGCAGGGGCGCAATATTTGTAGGTTAGTAAATCTATAAATTATGGACATAAAATATCTGAAAGACCTGCTGAAGCAGGTTCAAAGCGGCGGTGTGGATATAGACGCTGCCGTACATGAGTTAAAAAATCTCCCTTTTGAGAATCTGGGATATGCCAGAATTGACAATCACCGGAGCATCCGCACCGGCGTGTCGGAGGTCATTTACTGCGAAGGCAAAAGTATTGAACAGATTCAGGGCATTGTCAGAAAAATATCTCAGCGTCATTGCAATATTCTCGCGACCCGATGCGGAAAAGAAGTATTTGAAGCCATCCGGGAAGTAGAAGCAGATTCGGTGTATTACGATCTTGCCCGGATTGCGGTCATCAAGCCCCAGCCGGCGGAAAAAATCGGCAATATCGTTGTCGTCACTGCGGGGACTTCCGACATTCCGGTGGCGGAAGAAGCGGCGGTTACGGCTGAAGTTCTGGGAAATCAGGTGAAACGCATCTACGACGTGGGCGTTGCCGGTATTCACCGGCTGTTAGATGTGCGGGATGATCTTTTTGAGGCAAATGTAGCGGTGGTCGTCGCGGGCATGGAAGGCGCGCTTGCCAGCGTTGTCGGCGGATTGGTTTCCTGCCCTGTGATCGGTGTACCGACCAGCATCGGTTACGGCGCAAGCTTCGGCGGATTGGCTGCGCTCCTGAGTATGCTCAACAGTTGCGCTTCGGGCGTGTCTGTGGTAAACATAGACAACGGCTTCGGCGCGGGCTATCAGGCAAGTCTTATTAACAGATTGGGAAAAAAATAATCCGGAGTGCGGAAAAGCCGAATTTTATAAAATTGGTTTCGCACAGTAAAACGGGTTTGAAACCCGTTCTACATATACACTCCGGAATTAAGGCTTACAACAAACCATGAAAATAGCTTATTTTGACTGTTTTTCAGGCGCAAGCGGCGACATGATTCTCGGCGCGCTGACGGACGCGGGACTCGATCCCGAACTACTCAGACAGGAAATCGCAAAACTTCATCTCACGCACTATGATCTGACGGTTAAGAAGGCGATGAGAAACGGCATCGGCGGAACTCAGGCAATTGTTAGCGTGGACGACGCGCATCACAGCCTCCATCACCGGCATTTGTCTCATATTTTAGAAATCATAGAAAAGAGTGATCTGAAAGCCGCCGTCAAGCAAAAAAGTACGGAAATTTTCACGCGGCTTGCGGAAGCAGAAGCAAAAGTTCACCGCACGGATATTGAAAATATTCACTTTCACGAAGTCGGCGCGATGGATGCGATTATTGACGTGGCGGGCAGCGTTGCGGGAATGTCTCTCCTCGGCATCGAAAAGATTTACTGCTCGCCCCTTCATGTAGGAACCGGAACAGTGAAATGCGCTCACGGTATTCTGCCCGTGCCTGCCCCGGCAACAATGGAACTTATAAAAGGAAAACCGGCTTATTCTACTGAAATTAAAGGCGAACTTCTCACGCCCACAGGCGCGGCAATCCTGACAACGCTTTCATCCGGCTTCGGTCCCATGCCTCCCATGACTGCTGAGAAAATCGGATACGGCGCGGGAAGTGCGGAACGGGAGATTCCCAATCTGCTCCGAGTGATTATCGGCGATGCGCTTGAAAAAACAGGAGAACATGAGACCGATCAGACCGCTGTGATTGAAACCGGCATTGATGATATGAATCCTCAGATATACGAATATGTGATGCAGCAATTGCCGGAAATAGGCGCGCTGGATGTGTTTCTGACGCGGATTCAGATGAAAAAAAACCGCCCCGCCACGCTGCTCACCGTCATCTGCCCGCCGGAAAATGTGGAGAAAATATCTCATTTTCTGATGAGAGAAACCACCACCATCGGGCTGCGCTGGCGCATTGACCGCCGCATCAAAGCCCGGCGGACTTTAAAGCAGATTCAGACCGAATACGGAGTCGTGAGCGTGAAAACAGCCGAAATCGGAGATGAA
>JFJP01011477.1_pt1 | contig 10761 bp, 7 predicted proteins | sample 431651 | NCBI WGS metagenome assembly JFJP01 (sample SAMN02602958, study PRJNA72255) | Microbial mat metagenome, whole genome shotgun sequencing project. | biome: fresh water; feature: sink hole; material: water; isolation source: purple microbial (photo- and chemosynthetic) mats found in...
ATGCTCACCCATTTGCAAAGGGAAATCAGCACCTTTGTTGGTTCAGCCGAAGCCCATGATGATTTGACCGTTGTTATTATTAAAATTTAATGGAGTCACAAATATGCCCTACACCCCCACCATTCTACTTGTTGATGACATCCCCACCAATTTAGAAGTATTACTCGATTTTCTCAGCGACTCTGGCTTTGAAGTGCTGGTCGCCCTAGACGGCTCATCTGCCCTAGAGCAAGCCCATTACGCCCGCCCCGACCTCATTTTGCTCGATGTGATGATGCCTGGCATGGACGGCTTTGAAACCATTCGCCAACTTAAAGCCGATGAGCAACTCCAAGCCATTCCCGTCATCTTCATGACCGCCCTCTCCGATATTGTGGATAAAGTGAAAGGCTTCAAACTCGGCGCGGTGGATTACATCACCAAACCGTTGCAGCAGGAGGAGGTCTTGGCGCGACTCCATAGCCATCTGACTATACGAAAGCTACAACGAGAGTTAGAGCAAATGAATCTTGAATTGGAACAACGCGTCATAGAGCGCACCCGCGAACTGGCTGAATCCAACCATGCCTACAGCCGCTTTGTGCCAAAAGAGTTTTTGCAACTATTAGGCCAAGAAGACATCACCCAACTCCGCTTGGGCGACCAAATTCAAATGGACATGACGATTCTCTTCTCCGACATTCGTGATTTTACCAGCCTCTCGGAGACCATGACCCCTGAACAAAATTTTCGCTTTCTCAATTCTTACCTCAGGCGCGTCAGCCCCATCATTCGGGAATATAACGGCTTTATTGATAAATATATCGGTGACGGCATCATGGCACTCTTCCCCCGCCAAGCCGATGACGCGGTGCAAGCGGCCATCGCCATTCAAAAAACGGTTCTGGTTTATAACGAACATCGGCGCGAGCAGGGTTATCAGCCCATTCGCGTTGGCACGGGCATTCATAGTGGCAGCATTATGCTCGGCACGATTGGCGAAACCGAGCGCATGGAAGGCACCGTTATCTCCGATACGGTCAATTTGGCCTCCCGCATGGAAGGGTTGACCAAAATTTACGGGGCCAATATTGTGATGAGTGAACAAGTATTACTCCGTCTGCAAGACTCCGACCAGTATAATTTTCGTTTTCTTGACCATGTGCTGGTCAAAGGCAAACGTGCGCCCGTCTCCGTCTTTGAACTTTTTGATGGCGATGAGCCACCCCAACAAGAACTCAAAAACCAAACCAAATCCATGTTTGAAGAGGCTCTCATGACCTATTATGACAAAAGCTTCGCCCCCGCTGCCCAACAATTACAAACCGTCTTGGAGGTAAATCCCCAAGACCCCGCCGCCCAATTGTATCTACAGCGCATCAACCACCTCCTAGAGCATGGCTCACCCATTGATTGGTCAGGCACTGAATACCTTCATAAAAGTTAATAGGCCGACAGCCCTTATAAGGTTTCAAACCTTATAAGGGCTATTTATAAAGGAACTTCCATGAAACATTACGCCATCTATACCCTGTTCCTCTTACTCCTTACGCCCTACTCCCTACTCCTCCCCCCTGAAGGCGACAGTCCGCTATCCGCCGCCAGTGAGCAACGCGTTGCCCCCGCCCCCGTCGCTGATGACAGCCATTTTGTGGCCGATAGCGGCGGCGATTTAGACCAATATCTCTTTCGGGCTGACCGTCCCAACGGGCTAAAATTTAATATTCCCATTACGCGTTATTATTTCAACGTTGATAACCCGCCCCACTTTGCCGCCAATGGCCTGATACAATCAGCCGATTTAGCCGACTTAATTTTGCGACATATTCTCCCGCCCACCACCACCCTGCGGCTGCATGTCTTTGATGTGGACGGCACAGCCACCCACTGCCCCGAACTGGATTATCTTTATGTCAATCAACAGCCCATTTCTGCCCAAGCCGCCCCCGCCAAATTAAGCGGCGTGAATGGCAGTTGGAGTACCGTCAGCTTTGCCCTTCCCATTGGCCTGCTCAAATTTCCCCAAACCACAGGGCAACTCGGTCAGCCGCCCCTGCCCACCGAGAACGAGATTAAATTGGAGATTGACTTGCTATGCGAAAACAAATGGGCGGTGCAAATAGCCTGGGGCAGCCTCGAAATTCCTAGCCCCATGCGTCCCCTCATCTTCGCACATGGCTGGACGGGCGATGAAACCACCTTCAAGGAGTTTCTCGGCTTCGCCCAAAGTGACCGCCTCCCTACCGCCGCGCCCCCTGATTTATTGCGCGGTGTTAAGCCGATTGCCGAGACCGCGCCCATTTTAGCCAACGCCATCACCCAAGCCCGCCGCGAATTTGGCGTGGATAAAATTAACATTTTCGCCCATAGCAAAGGTGGCCTGGTGGCGCGGCAAGCCCTCCGCAGCCCTGAGATGGCGGCACAAGTGGATTATCTCGTTACCTTTGGCTCGCCCCATCATGGCTCAGATTTAGTCCCCGCCTGGATTAGTTGCCGCTTAATCGGCGATAATCTGCAAAACGATTGCCGCCAAGCGGGTGATGAACTCTCGGTGGCGGTCATTCGGGACAACTTTAATTACCGTAACTGTCAATTTCAATATCTGCCCTATCCGCAATGGACGGGCTGCCAGCCGCGCTTTGTCGAGCGCAACCGCGTCCATTACGTTTCGTTAGTCGGCGGGCTGTTTGATGTGGGTGGGCGCACCGCCACTTATCCCTGGCGGGCCGATACGTTCCCTTTCCCCAATGAATCCCATGATGACGCAACCTTTAGTTTGCTAACTCATCTTAATATCCATAAAACGCGCCAAAGTTATGAATGTGCCATCAGCTTTATTGCCCCCGCCATTTATCGGCGCGACGGTTGCCTCAGCGCGGCCAGTGCCAGCGCAGATGAGCTGCATCAAACCCCGCAATGGCCTGATGAACTCGCCCAAATCAGCCATGAGTCCAGCGGTGAAATTGCGGCAAATAGTTCCATCACCTTACCTTTTGTTCTCATGGAACGGGAAGTGGCGTGGGTCAATCTTTTTAGTGATAAACCTGTGACGCAATTAACCTTAATCAATCCTGACGGTCAAGCCATTCAAACAGCGGCTGCCGTTCAGCAAAATGAGTTTGGCGAGTGGTATCAAGTTCAGCTTAATCAACCGTTAGATGGCACCTGGCAATGGCAATTGAGTGCCAATGAAACGGTCAATTATCAATGGCAAGTTTTAGTGCAATCGTCTACGAAACTTTTCTTAACGACAGACCAACCCGATTATCTGCCCAACATGCCCGTTGTGGTGACGGCGGCCTTGTTTGCCGAAAATAGCCCCATTCAGGGCGCGGCCATCAGCCTGACGGTGACACGCCCCGATGAGAGCCAAGAGGTTATCAGCATGAGCGAAGCGGTGACGGCGGGCTTATATATAGCGCAACTGGATAGCTCGGCCATGAACGGGCGGCATAAGTTGGTGGCGCAGGCTGTGAAAGGGTTGATAACGCGACAAGCGCAAGCCTTTTTTAATGTGGCAGATAAGACGGCGCAAATTCAGGGCATTACGGGCGAAGTGGCGCAAGATACCAATGACAATGGGCTGTTTGATGAAATCAGCTATCAAGTCGCTGTCACCGTTGATGCGCCAGGAGATTACGAAATTAGCGGCATGCTGGTGGATAAGGACGGCCAGCCTGTGGCCTCCAGCAGCTATGCCACGCGCCAAGCCAACCATGCGCCGTTGGTGGCGGGGGCGCAGATTATTTCATTAACCTTTCCTAGCGCGGCGATGCCTGCGGCGGGTGCGCCCTACACCTTACAACATGTGGCAATTCAGCGTGAGGGGCTGCTCATAGATGAAGCTACGAATCGTTATGCCAGCCAAAGCTATGCCGCGAGTGAGTTGGAGGGCGAAACCGTTATATTTGTTAGCGGCAGTGATAGCGTGGGCGCGGCCAGTGAATTACAAATCAGCTTACAATTTACGGTGACAACGGTGGGAGAATATCAAGTGACGGGGCGATTGGTGGACGAATCGGGGCAAGAAATTGGCTGGAGTCAAAGCCCGTTGCAGGTGAGTGCGTCAGGGCTATCTAACGTCATGTTGCCCTTTGAGGGCGGGTTGATAGAACAACATGGCGTGGCGGGGCCATATCGGCTGCAAGATGTAACCTTTATTCAGCAAGATGGGCGTGCCAGTGCCATTTTGGGGCAGATTTACACCACCACTGCGTATTCATTGGATACCTTTGCGGAGGCTATCAACACTGATTATATTTCAGGGCAAGTTTTATTACAGGGGCGTAACAATGCCGCTGGTAGCCAAGTGACCCTAAGTGTGGAGGATTGCGCGGGCGCGCCTGACCCACAAACGGCGATTATTCGCCTGACCGACGCGGCGGGAAATTATCAATTGCCCTTAAGCCCTAACGAAACATATCGCTGTTTGCGGGTGAGCCAAGCCAATTATCTCTCGGCCAGCCACAGCCAAGCGACTTTCCAAAATGGCGATTTGCGCCCCGTAACGTTGCTGGCGGGAGATGTGACCCATGATGGGCAAATTAACATTTTCGACCTGGCCTATTTAGCGGCGCGCTATCAACAAAAAGAGGCCACCGCCGATTTGAATGGCGATGGCCTGGTCAATATTTTTGATTTGTCGCTGACCGCGAGTAATTATCCGCAACGCGGGCCGAAAAATTGGTGAGATAAACGAGGAGTGCAAACCTTCAGGTTTGCCTAGTGGCGCAAACCTGAAGGTTTGCACTCCGTAAATAGATGTTATGCTAGGTAATTATAAAATTTTAGTGGTTGATGATGAAGAGTTTGTGCGCGGTTTTTGTTGCGCTTTATTGAGCATGGAAGGGCTAACTGCACAGCCCGCCGCAAGTGGGCAGGAGGCATTGGGGTGGTTAGCCCAAAAACCCTTTGAGCTAATTTTGCTTGACCTCAGTATGCCCGACATGGACGGCCTCACCTTATTGGCGGAGGTTAATCGCCATTACAAACAGGTCAGCCCCATCGTGATGACCGCCTACGCCACCCTAGAGGCGACCATTCAGGCGCAAGATTTGGGCGTGGAAGGCTTTCTGCTCAAGCCATTTGATGACCAAAAATTACTAAAACTCATCGCACGGGTCATGGAGCGACGAACCTTGCGCCAGGATTATGCCCGCTTGCAAGCCCATGTCCCCTTGCTCGCCCTGGGACATCGCTTGATGGCTGAACCCAATTTAGGTAAATTGGCTCAGGCAGCCTTAGAAATTATCCAACAAGAGCTAAAAGTCACCTCCGCCGCGCTGTGGTTATATCAAGCGAAAGTCCTCAATATGGCGATGCAAATACCCGCTAATTTAGAGTTATTGGCCGCCATTGGGGCACCCTTGCCTCCCCCACCCATTGTTACTACCGCCCATTGGCTGGCTTTAGAGGCCACGGGACAGCCGACTGATAATTTAGCCACCGCACAAAATTTACATTTCTTACTGCAAACGGAAGAAGCCCCCACAGGTTGGCTGAGTTTAGCCCATGCCCAGCCTGGTCAATTTGCTGACCGTGATTTGGAATTTCTGACCGTAATTAGCAGCCATCTGACCGTCGGTTTGGAAAATCGCCACCTGTATCAAGCCATTGATTTAGCCCGCCATGAATGGGAATCGATTTTTAACACCATTCACGATGGAATTTTAGTGCATGGGGCGGGGCCGAACCCCATCATTACGCAAGCCAATGAAACCCTGGCCAATTGGCTACATCTGGAGATGAGCGAACTCATTGGGCAATCAGCGCATCATCTCCAGATGGATGCTGAGGGTCATGCCGTGTGTGACTTGACCTGTAAACAACCTGATGGTCAGATTATGGCTGAACCCATAGAGTTTAGCTCACCCCCCTGGGCTTATAATCGTACTTTTCGGTTGCGTACTTTTCCGTTATATAATCGGCAGCAATTAGTCGAAGTGGTGCATGTGTTAGAGGATATTACGCAAGCGACCAAAATGCAGGTGCAGATGATGCAAGCCGAAAAATTAGCCGCTTTGGGGCGATTATCGGCTTCCATGGCGCATGAAATTAACAATCCGTTACAGGCTTTGCGAAGTGGCTTGCGGCTTTTAAATCGGCCTAAGTTGGCCGAGGATAAACGGCAACAATATGTTACTATGCTCACCAAAGAGGTGGAACGCCTCATCAGCATCACCACCCAAACGTTGGATTTCAGCCGCCCTAGTCGGGTGGGCAAAGAGGCTACTCACTTAAATCAACTCATTCAAGAAACGTTAGGCTTAGTTAATAAACAGCTACAAAAGCATAAAATTATGCCTATATTTGAATTAGAAGCCGATTTGCCCATCATTCAGGTGGTGCCTGAACAGATTAAACAGGTCTTTTTAAACTTGATTTTGAATGCGATTGATGCCATGCCCGAAGGAGGTCAATTGACCTTTTCCACTTGTTATTCAGCCGTTGATAATTTTGTGGTGGCTGCCATCACCGATACGGGCGTGGGGATTCCGCCCGAAATTTGGGAGCGCATTTCAGAGCCATTTTTTACGACTAAAGAGGCTGGCACAGGGCTTGGCCTAACCATTAGTTACAGTATTATTGAGGCACATGGCGGCCATATTGAGTTGACGGCTGCTACGAGTGGCGGCTGTCGGTTCTTAATTTATCTGCCTGTTAATTTGATGGAATAGAGTTTATACCGATTAAAAAAATCGTTGACATTTTGTAGGGGCAATGCCTTGTGCTTGCCCCCATTGTGGGCAGGGACAAGCCCTGCCCCTACGAAAATCATTAAATTCTCTGAGGTCTAGTGTGGTCACGCGGAGTCAGCACGCCCTCGTGCTGGCAGTGACACACGAGGGCGTGTATCACTCCTCACCTCAACAAAAGAATAGCTCAAAGAACCTTAAAATTTTAGCTAACAGGAGTGTCAAAATTTCATTTTGACAGGCGAAAATAAAATTTTCGCACTCCTTCAGCCAAAACCCTAGCCTGATATTTTACGTAAGTTGTAGGAGTTGCCATGACGGTCAATAAAATTTTAGTGGTTGATGATGAAGATAGTTTACGTTTTTTCCTGGCGGAAGAACTGGTGAGCGAGGGTTATGAGGTTTATAATATGGCGAATGGGCTGGAGGCGATGGCTTTTTTGCAACAAAATTCGGTTGACCTGGCGATTGTTGATTTGCAAATGCCTGGTATTACGGGGCTGGAGTTGATGCGGGCGATGCAATCGCTGCCTGATGTGCCTGAGTTGATTATGTTGACGGCGCATGCCACGCTGGAAACCTCGATTGAGGCCATGCGGCTGGGGACGTGTGATTTTTTGTTGAAACCTTACGAATTTGAGGCATTATTACGGGGCGTGAAAATTGCCATGCAACGGCGGCAACAAAAGGTTCATCAGAAATTGGCGGCTCAATTATTGGTCAGCAGTTTGGGGTTGTCTGCGCCGATAATGCCGCCCCCGCCCAAACAATTCATGTTACAACTTCATCTCGAAGGCATGACCGTATCGAAAGATGGCGAGATTATCCCACTCACCGGGTCGGAGTTTAAGCTGCTGACGGCGATGCTAAAACAACCTGACCATGCCTTTACCTTTCAAGAATTGGCCGAACTCATTTATAACCAAAAGTTAGATTTGTTTCAGGCGCGGGATTTGCTCAAAAGCCATTTGGGGCGATTGCGCCAAAAGTTGGGCGAGGATTATATCATCAATGTGCGAGGCGTGGGATATAAATTGCGGAGTTGACATTAGCCCTTATAAGGTTTGAAACCTTATAAGGGCTGACAAATATTAATTACTTTGGGGCATGTGCTTCTCTAAATGTTGGGCAATGGCTTGGATGCGATTATATTCGCGGCCACCGTCTGGCAAACCGAGAATTTCGGCAATGGAGGCGCGCACGGGTTTGCCCCCACGATAACGCACTTGCTGCATTTGAGCCACCACCGTTTGTAAATCTTGTAAGAATTGCGAGTCAACTGCTTGATTCCCGCTGCCATGCGTAGCCGCAAAGCCATTGGCATAATGGCTATAGCCATTGGGTAAAGCAGTTGGCTTAGTCAGCGTTATTGCTGACTCAACCATTCTGGCCGAGCTAGACTTATGATTAAAAATTGTTTCTAGTTGGGCAAGCGGTGGGGCTAAATTGACAAAATTGGGCTTGTTATCTAACGGCGGAATTTCGCCGACAAAGGGCAGCCCTTGTCCCGAAGGGGGGACAACTAGGGCGTACCGTTTGCTATGCTCTTGCAGATGCATGAGTTGGCGGCTTAATTTTTCGCGGTGGTCTTTCTCCCAAAAAGTAAATTGGGCGTTGCGGGTGAAGGCCAAAGCCTCATTGCCCATGATGAAGCGGGCCGTATTACGAAATAATGCGCCAGAAAAACCTGCGTCTTTCGCCAAAGGCGATTGCCCTGCCATAAAGCAATGTGTCCAGCCGCTGCGCCCTTCCTTAATAATGCGGCGCACGGGCTTGGTAAATTTATCGCCATGTTCATCGAAACAGCCGTCTGTTTCATCAAATAACAAAAATGCGGGGTATTTGGGGGCTTGCCCGTCGCGCTTGGCATGTTTACGAGCCGTAACAACATGATGATAAAGATACTCTGCGCCCTCCGCCACTTGGTCAAAATCCGTCACAAAGGGTTCAAAGGGCCAGCCACTTTCTTTGCCCTCGAATTTGGGGTCGAGTAGCCAATATTCGGCGGCGGGATGGGGCTGTTGGAGTAGCCACATAAGATGTAACATCAGGTAAGTTTTACCCACACCTGTCGGCCCGTCGGTTTTCACATGAAACACTTTTAGCTGCCCATAATCATCAAAAAGAAATTCCCGAATCCAATCGGGGCCGCTGCGAATGGTGGCCATGGTTTCAATTTCGACCTGGGGCGAGGGTAATAAATGGATATTTTTATCGGGCAGTGCGGGGACATAATTGCGAGAAACGTTATATTCCGTTGGCAACATGGGGTGCTGAATTTGGGTGATGACGGCCTCATGCCCTGGTTTAATAGCCGTTACTTGATGTAACTTTGCCAAGCCTTCGGCTTGGGTGGCGAAGGCTTTGGCCTCTAAAATTTTAACCTCGGCACTTTTCACCTCAAGGTCCATTGACCGTAAAATGTTGTTGAGTTTATCGCCCCGTAATCCTTCAATATTCCGTAAAATCCACACACTCCCACCCACCGTACTTAATAATAACGCCACGATGCCCGCAACAATAATCAACATGGTTAAGACTAACATTGACCAGGTGATTGTGCCAACAAATTGGTTAATGGCATTATCTACGGTGCGGGGAAAGAAAAAACTCAACATTAACACGGTCATTACAATTAAAATTGCCGTGATAATTAGGGCTTCTATTTTGTCCCTCATAATCCTATCTCCTCCTGCCACCGTGATAAATGCTTTTTCTATACTCAGTATCTCAAGATTTGGGTGCAACTACTAAATCACCCCCGCCCCTCTCCCACTGGGAGAGGGGAGATAAAATACTCCCTCGCCCTTTGGGAGAGGGTAGGGGTGAGGGGGCTAAATCTTGATATACTGAGTATAGCAATGAACAAGCATTTGAGGTGAGCCAATTTCGACACTATTAATTTAATTTTTGGAGTCACACAGTTTGCTTTGCGTACACAAAGTAAGCTGTGTGACTCCAGCTATGTTAAGTACCTAAGCAAAAGTTTTGCGGCCTATTTTAGCCATTATAAGGCTTGAAGCCTTATAATGGCTGCCGCAGAATTTATGCTCACCTACTTACAAAACTATTCCACCTGTAAATTTTCAGGTGATGGTGATGGAGTCCAAAACCGTAGGCTTTGAGCAATGCGTCAAAACCTGAGTTCGGGATAGAAAATTAGGACGCGGATACACGCGGATTCGCGCGGATTTTTAAAAACAAAAGAAAAAAATTGATACAAATTAAGGTAACTTTCCTTTGTTTTTTTGCCTTATTCCGAACTATACTGCATTTCGTTTGAGACTTACACTTTTATGATGACCATTAGGAGTCCGCAATCCTTTGCGGACAGCCCGCAAATAATTGCAGACTCCTATGCCAAAAGTGTAGTTTTCATTTAAAACGCAGTATAAGGTCTTTAGTTTTTTAAAAAATCCGCGTGTATCTGTGCAAATCCGCGTCCTATTCCCTATTTGTGACCTTATCCCGAACTGAGGTTCAAAGCCTACGGTTTTGGACTCCACATTATACTTTTCGTAAGACATCATGGCTGAAATGAATTCCAAAAATTATCTTGGTTTTGTTGCGCTATGACTTCCTGCTCAGTGATGGGGCCTTCGGGGGCGGTGATGTGGTCGAGGCTAATCATTTTGAGAATGGTTTGCGCCGTTTTCAGGCGGATATTTTCATCCTCACTTTCCAAACTCGCCTCCAGCGCATCAACGGCGGCATGGGCGAGGGAGCGCATCCGTTGGATAACGCTTTCATACGCCGCTTGGCGTTGATAATTTAGCGTAGCAATGAATAAGCTATCTCCATTCATCCAACGGGATAGCGTTTCGGGCGTGGTGCCAACTTGCTCGGCGACATGGGCATGGTTAGAGCCTTGCATCAATAGGCGGATGGCGGCATGTTGCTTTTCATTCAGGGCGCGTTCTTTGGTGATAGTTCGTAGCATGGCTGAGGCTCCTTTAATTTTTGTTAATACCCTCACCCCTGCCCTCTCCTATAAAAGCGTTTTAAATGAAAACTACACTTTTGGCATAGGAGTCCGCAATTATTTGCGGGCTGTCCGCAAAGGATTGCGGACTCCTAATGGTCATCA
>JFJP01006009.1_pt1 | contig 10759 bp, 11 predicted proteins | sample 431651 | NCBI WGS metagenome assembly JFJP01 (sample SAMN02602958, study PRJNA72255) | Microbial mat metagenome, whole genome shotgun sequencing project. | biome: fresh water; feature: sink hole; material: water; isolation source: purple microbial (photo- and chemosynthetic) mats found in...
TGCCCATCTTCTTGGTGTGGTGCACCAGGATCACGCCAGCGTTCGGATTGACGGTGTACAAAATGCGCTCAACTCTTTGCTTTAAAAAGAAAAGCATGGCGGCGTTGTCGTTTTCACCGGGAGAGCCTTCTCCGCCGTCAAACACATTGCGCAGCGGGTCGATGGCGATGATGTCGGGTGGTTCGGCCGGAAATGCCTGCGCAATGGCGGCAATCACCTGCGCCACACCGTCACTGTTAAGAATTGTGTGAACCTGAGGCGTGGAGTACAGGTTCTGGCGCGCATCCTTGATGCGGTGAGATGGCAACTTGATGGCCTTGACACGCTCGCGCAGGTAGTAATACTGCACCTCTGCTTGCAAGTAAAAAATACGCAAAGGGCGTGAGGGGCGCATTCCCAGAAAAGTGGCACCGGCGGCCATGTGCGCAAGCCAGGCCAACAAAAAGTCGCTTTTGCCCACCTTGGGGGCGCCACCGAACACAAGCAAACTGCCCGGTGTCAGCACCCTCGGGCCGATGATGTCAGGCGGCAGGGGCGAATCGTCGTCCAGTAGTTGACCTAGTGAAAAGCTGGGCAACACGGGTTCTGCTGCCTTGATGACCTGCCGATCACCCTTTGCAATGAACGTCAAGCAGTCAAAGCCCTCATCAACTGCGTCGGCAGCATCCCATTTTTCCGGCTTGACTTCGGGTGGCACAACGATGCAGACAGATGCGCAGCCAGCCAGCACGCAGGCCCGGGCAGCGTTCTGGGCGTAATCCCAGCCAGGAGAATCACGATCTGGCCAGATGACCACATTCTTTCCTTTGAGTGGGCTCCAGTCGGTCTTGTCAATGGGTGCCTTGGCTCCGTTCATGGCGGTGGTGGCCACGACACCCAATGCAATCAGAGCGCTGGCGCACTTTTCACCTTCGACCAAGACAATTTGGCGGCAAGTCGCCACAGCGGGAAGATTGAACAGTGGCCTCGGATCAGGCGCGCGCCACATCCGGCTGCCAACGTCCCAAGGTCGGAATTCCTTACCCGAGGGTGGGTCGTAGCGGTAGACGCAGGCAATCAGCGCGCCTTGGCTTGACAGGTAATCCCACTTCGCGGTGTACGGCCCAAGTTCGTCTGTGGGGGCGCTGCGCGCTTCACGCTGTATTGGTCGCCTAACAGGTGGCGCAAATCCGAGCCACTGGCTGATTTCCTGAAGCACCTGCACAAAATCATGCCGCACCGATAGACCGCGTGACATGGCCCAGATGTCGATCAGATCACCGCCATCGTCGTTAGAAAAGTCTTTCCACAAGCCACGACGCGCGCCCTCGAGTTCCACCACCAGACTTTTGCCTGGTGTTCCGTCAATATCGCCTACATAAAATTTGGTGCCTTTAGTCTGACCGGCCGGAAAGAGGTAATGCAATACCGCTTCCAATCGATCCAACAGGCCAGAACGTAAAGCTTGAATATCCTCACCCAAATCGGCACGCTGCTGTGACGCATCGTTGAAGTCCATCCAATCCAGGGTTTCTACCGTCATGCAGCACTCCAGCACCGGTCTTGCCAAGCGCAGAATTTGCATTCGTGGTGGGTTGGTGTCGTGGTGTGGCGTGGCAACTGCTCACCTGCTTCTGTGGCGGAAATCACCTTGACTGCACGGTCTGACATGCGTTGCGCCAAGCCACCATCGAAAGGCAACAACTCAACCCAGATTTCCTGCGTGTTTTTGTTGATCGCAGTAAACAGTGCCGAGTTGTCAGAAACGCCAGGCACGCTGGCCTCCATGTAGGCCTGATACACCGCCACTTGTGCTGCATACACTGGTTTCGACTTGGCAACCCCCTGTTTGACGGTGTCACGCCAAGACTTGTCATTCATGGTCTTGCATTCCCAGAGCGCCGGGTAGGACAGGCCCAATTCGGATGGGCCACCATTCAGAATGCCGTCAACATGGCCTGCAATGCGGCCACCGGCAACAGAAAATCCGAACTGACCGCCTTGGGCGTTGTGTGTGTAGAGGTCAAATCCAGCCAAACGCAGCCAGCGGACCGCCATGTCTTCCAACTGATGGCCAACTTCAAATATGCGCAACAGGCGACCAGAAAAGTCACGGTCAGCGTCAACTGGCGCATGGGTGTATTCGTATTGCAATGCGCGCTCACAGGTGACCCCAAGCCGAGATGCGCCCAGGTAGTTGCGCGGTATTTCCTTGTCCCGTTCTTTGATCAGTGCAACGTCGATCAGGGTGCTGATGTGCTCCTCAATCTTGGGGCGGTGGTTGAAATCCAGCATCAAGCAGTCCTCCCTGTGGATGGCCACTGCTGCTGGCGCGCCAGACGCTGCTCCAGAAACGCACGATCTCTGCAAGCCACACGCTCGTGCTCCGCCAGCATGCGTGCTTGAAATGCCGTGACAACCACCTCGATGAGCGTCAACACTTCTTGGCGGCTGAAATCGGCCAGTGGGCGCTGCAAGCCTATGGTGCCGACGTAGTCGCCCAAAGGCATCAAGCAAGAGACAATTGCCTCGTTTTCCATTTCAGTGGTGTTGATCATGTTTCCCTCGGTCTTGTTCATGATTTGAGAAAAGGCGTTTTGACAGGCCATCGAGCAAAACACCCAACGGTCGCTGTACCGCGCCGGATCGCTGCGCTTGAGCCTGGGGTTAAACCACCCCAGCCCTTTGGCTTGACGGGAACAAACCGCGCAGGTCATGCGACCATCCGGTAACTGTCGTTGGCCGCCATCACCAGGCGATGAATCTGCGATTTATTGAACTGGAAGGACAGCAGTGCCGAGGCCTGGTAGCGGGTCATTCCGAAATCCGCCCGCATTGCCTGTGGCAGGTACTGGAGCTGCTTTTGTGTTGGTGGCTCGTTGAGCCAGCGACGTGTCTTGTGGGCCGAATCGGCGCTCTCGTTGCCATTGAGCCAATCGTCTGCCTTGGCCATGCACACCGTGCGCTCGCCAATTGCCAGCAGGTGCGGTTGTAAGTCTTTGCCACCGCCAACAGCGTACCAACGACCGTTCAGGAAAAAGATACCGCCCCACGCATTGAAACCGGTGGCCATGAGCGCATCGTCACAGCCAAAAAGATCACACCACCTGAAATTGGAGCGTTTGAGCAGATCGATCTCGCTCATGATGAAATCGGCCAAGACACCGCCGTCCTTCTGCTGACGATCCCAGATATGGCCGCACAACGGGCACTCCATACAGGCCATGGGGACAATCGCACCGCAGTCAGGGCAATCCTTGGTCGGCGCTTCACCATCATGAAGATGACCGTCGAGATTGACCTCCTGCTCCAGCGAACCATGCATCAGGCTGGCTGTGCCAAAGTCCAGCACGATGCAGTCCGACTTAACAAGGCCCGGGAATTCCTCTGGATCAATGGTGCGCAGCCCACGACCAACCATCTGAATGAAGGTTGATTTGTAGGAGCTGGGGCGCAGCAATATCACGCAGCTCGTTGGCGTGTAGTCATAACCCTCAGTCAGCACAGCAACATTGACAACCACCTGGGCGCTTCCGCTCTCAAACGCAGCCAAGCGTGCCTTGCGTTCGCCACCAGACAACTCGCCGTGAACCAGTACCGCGTTCACGTTAGCCGCTTCGAAAGCTTCACAGACGTGCTGGGCATGTGCCACCGTCGAACAAAAGATGATGGTTTTTCGACTCGCCGCCTTTTCTTTCCAATGCTTGATGACCGCGTCCGAAATCAGTCGTTTGTCAAGAATCGAAGCAACCTCATCCATGTCAAAGTCGATGGCCGTCTTGCGTACATTTTTAAGGGCATCCTGGACACCCACATCGATGACGAAGGTACGCGGCGAGACAAGGTGACCGGCTGCAATCATCTCGCCCAGGCTGATCTGATCAGCCACGTTTGAGAAGATCTCGCGTAGACCCTTGCCATCACCCCGGTTTGGGGTGGCGGTCAGTCCACAGATGCTTGCTTTTGGATTGCGCGCCAGCACCGCATCAATCACATACCGGTAACTGTCCGACGAAGCGTGATGTGCCTCGTCAATGACAAGCAAATCCAAGGTCGGCATCTGCTCAAGATGCGATTGGCGTGACAAGGTCTGAACCATCGCAAAAGTCGCCTGACCGAGCCAGGATTTCTCGTTTGCGTCGAACACCGAGGTGGTCATGCCCGGATTGACCCGTTCGAACTTGGTGCGGTTTTGGCCGGTCAGTTCGGTTCGGTGCGCCAGGATGCATGCCTTGGCATCGGGCTCAACCAAGAGTCGGCCTGTGACGGCCGACAGCATGATGGTCTTGCCGGATCCGGTGGGCGCTACAGCCAGCGTATTGCCATACTCACCGAGCGCCAACAGCGTGCGCTCCACCAACAATGATTGACGAGGTCGAAGCATCATGGTGGTAACTCCTTACTGTGCCCAGCTCGGCCGACCCGGAACGGGCGCACGGCCAGTGGCTTGGGCATAGGCGTTGGGTGTGCTGGTTGGGGCGGCGGCCATCACTCCGGATGCCGCTGTACCTGCCGAGTTCGGAGTCCCCATCAACGCTGCGTAATCTTTGTTGTCAGACGTGACAGCCGACTTGATGACGCTCTTGTCTTGGCCGTTTTGGTCCTTTTCCCAGTCAACTTTTCCCAGGAATTCAATGCCATCCAAGTCCACAAAACCATTGATCCGCCGGGCGTTCTGTGCGGCGGCACTGTTGTCACCCGGGTGAATGCCGCGTGCTGAATTGAGGATGGCCTTGATAAAGGTGCGCCCCATACCCGCCCATTCCGGTCCTTTCGGGCTGTGAAGGCCGATCAAGGACCACATTTTTCGGCGTGCATATTCACCTTCCATGACGACAAATTCGCAGTTCAGGTAAACCGAACCTGTGCTGGTATTGCGCGTGGCGTAGCCACCCGTCCAACCTTGTGATGCATCATCAAAGCCACCAGGGCGGATCGTCATGTGCACACGCACATTGCTGCCTTTGGGAATGGGCTCAAAGGAAGGCTGCTCGGCGGCCGAGTTGAAATCGAAATAGGTCATGATCAAGACTCCTGAATAGGTTGGGTTACAGATGTGGCAGTGGTGGTGTCACTTGGGCAGGTGATGGGCATGGGCCGTGAGAAATTCAGCCGTTCCGCTGCCGGTTTGGCCGGGCCTGCGATCTTTTGCATCAGGCGACCCAGATGGGGTTCTTCGATCAGGTCAAGACGGCCGGAGCGATCTTTGGCTGGATAACCCCAAGCATTGAGCGTTTGGCAGACAAAGGCGCGGTAGCTCTGGCCATCGTCTGCCTTGATGTCGGCCAGCGTGATGACGACGTCAACAATTCCAGGCAATTCCAGACCAGTTTTCGACCCATCAATCTGCAGCGAAAAAACGCGCCGATTGAAGTCATCAAGCTTTTCGTCCAAGATGCCAACGAACCACACATTTTTGTGACGTGTATGCTGCAAGTGGGTCAGCCAAGAAATCATTTCCGAGCCAAGCAAGCCATAAGCACCTCTGCTGTCGGGCTTGCCCGTTTTTTCGGAATAGGCTTGGGGCTGGCCTTTGCACCATTGCATGCAAAGTCGGCCTGCCACCGTGATCGAGTCGACAAATATGGTTTCATATTTATCCATGGCCGATGGACTGCCAAAACGCGCGCAGACTGCATCGAAATGTGCCTGGCTGTAAGGCTGGTCATCGCGTAGTGCAGGATTGGGGCCGCCAATAAAGACCGCGATATCTCGGCACTCCTGCCAAGTGCGTGGCCGAACGGCATCACCAGTCCAACCTTCGACGGCTCGGTCGCCAGCTTCGAGGTCACAAAACAAGGTGGCGATGGGGTTCAAAGTCCAAAGCTGCGAGGTTTTGCCCAATCCACTTTTGCCAACCATCACGCCTTTGATGCCGTGATATTCAGCCAGGCGTTGGTCGGCGGTATAGATTTTGAGACTCATGCTTGTACCCCTTCGACCAAAGCCAGGCGAAAGCTCGGCTTGCCGGTTTTAAGCGTGCGTGCAGCAACGAAAGCTGATTTCAATGTCTCTGGCCAGGCACCAAACTTGGTCTCCGACACGCGGTAGCTGACTTCCACATACTGGGCCGGGTTTTCACCATTGGCAGCGATGCGGCGGGTGATCTCAGCCAGTTTGGTTTGGTCCCACTCCACCTTCTTTGGCAAGTCGGCAGTGACCTGCACTGGGCCGTCCTCGAAATGCACGATGCCGGTGTCTTTGCCTGCGGCCAAACGCAGTGCGTGCGCACGGCTGGCGAATTTCAGCTCGGTTGCCCGGTCGAGGTGATCGTTGATCGCCTTGGCTTTGGACAGCAGATCAATGGCGTCGCTTTTGAGGTCAAAAAGTGCTTGGCTGCTGCGTTCGGACAGATTCCCGATGGGAATAGCCAGCACATGTTCTTGGAGTAGCATGCTCATGCTGCACCTCCCGCGGTGACCGTGTCTACTGCTGCGCCAAAACGCTCGGAAGTGCTTTTGCGAAGGCTTTCGTTCTCGAAGGACTCGATGTCTTCAGCCCTATAAAGCACACGGCCCTGCAATTTCATGAACACGGGCCCGATGCCTTCAGTTCTCCAGCGCTCCAGCGACGCTTCGCTTAAGTCCCAACGATCAGCCAATTGGCGTTGATTGAGGTGTTTGATAGTCACGTTTTTGTCCTTTCAGGTTGTTGCTAAAACGTGAGGGAATCATCGAATTCAGGGGGTGGGCAAAGGGGTGGGCAAGGTAGACAAAATTGGTGGGCAGATTTGGTAAATAGCCACTTCCACAGGAAACAGACGAAAAAAAACCCGGCTAATCAGGCCGGGCTGGGTTTAAGTTGGCTGGCGAGCAGTCAGCCGAGTTTCATCTCAACCCTTGGGCGGAAACGGATCATTGCCGTAGCTGTTGCGCTCACGGATGCGTCCGTTTTCTCCATGAATGAGCACTTCGCTTTTTTGGTTGATAGCGATATCTCGTGCAGCACGCTCTGCTTGTGCCTGTGTGCTGTGGTGTGAGGTGTCGCGCGAATTTCCGGCACCGCGAACTGCCCATTCATTAGCGCGGGGAACAACGTGTTGGTTTTTGCCTGACATGGTCTGTCCTTTTCAAAAGTGGGAAAGTGAAATCGTCAAATGGTGTGTCTTGCGCTTGCTTCACCCCCCTTCCAAGATCAGGAACTCTGGCTTGATCCAGTAGTTGCCATTGCTGTCATTTCCGACAAAAATCGCTTGCACCTGCTTGTGCCGTTTAAAGATGTCCGCAGTCCGGAAGGTTGCCGTAGTGATTGCCAACTTGCTGGCAATATGTCGTTTGTGAACCTCGTCGCCATCAGCTTCTTCAAGGATCGTTAAAAAGTCATGCACCTGCGGTGACACAGAAAATTTGGTGCCGTTTATCAAAACCGCTCGCTGACTGTGCAAGAGGCGAAGCGATGTTTCGTCAGACTGCTCAACCGTGGCCAATCCAGTTAGGTACGGCTCAATGTTTTCCACAACAAGATGGGACTTGCGTAATTGAGCGATGGCGCGCAGCGAAACGAACAGTCGATCTGCCAGTTCGGTGGTTTTGATCCGTTCTGGATCGCTGGTAGTGATTAGCACCTCAGCGCCGGGGCGGGCCAATCGATCAAGTGCAGCCTTCACTTTTGTCGAAGCACTGGCGATCCGGCACCCGAAAAATAAGCTGCGACGCTGCCTGCGAATCTCCCGATCACCCAAGTACCAAAGCACATCGTCGACCACCATTTCAACTTTGTGCCGGTCTTTCAGACCCAGCGCGGCATTCAGCCAGTCGGCAATTTTTGCTGGCCTGATATGCCACAGACGCGACTGCTCGGCATTCAGTGGCACCCAACCGCAGTCACTGCAATGAGCACGGTATGGCAGCCGTGTGGATATTGGTGGCATCAGGAGCTCAGGCTGAATTGACCGACTTGTGCAGTCCGGGCACAGGACCGATGGTGCCACCTCCTGCGTCACACTCAACGCTTCCACGCTTCGCAGGTGCTGGTAGAGGTGGCGCTTTCCTCCCAGCCATATGGCATCGGGCAGCAACCGTGTGTCTTTTTGCTCAAGTAACCAACACATTTCGGCCATGGCTGGAGCGTTATTCGGGCCCAGACTCACAAGAACTCCGGATCAGCCTGCCTGGCAGCTGCTTCAGCAATTACTTTGGGCGGGTCTTGCATCACGCCTAAGGCCCGCATCAGGGCTTGTGCAAACTGTGCATCGACCTCGTCCATGTCGCGCAGATTACTGATGCCGACAGGCTTCAAGCCAATATGCAGCACACGCCCAACTCTCTCCCCGACAGGCGCTAAGAAGTAGACTGTCACCACCGCATCGATGATGTTGAAACCTTGGCCCATCAACGTTTCATTTTTTTGAGTTCGAATGCATGCCAACGCATCCGGCGCATCCCGGCCCGCAACTGGTTTAATCAAATAGTCGCACTGAGGCAAAGTGATTGATCGCACTTTGCATTCAGACAACCTCATCTTTTCTACGCAATAGGTGGCCAGGTCAAGACCACTGCTTTCGTCAAGCACCAGTCCGTCGCGCAGACGGTTGAGCAAGAACAACGGTTGCGCCACACATAACGGCTCTATCTCTTTTTTGAAAACGTGCTTTCCCAAGGCCGTCAAAACCTTCTGTCGAACCTTATCGCCGCCAGAAATCAACAGGTCAATCACACCGCTTTCGGGGTAGACAATGATGGACATTCGCATCGGCGGGCGCACATCGCGCCAAACTGTCTTGTCGTCTGGTCCGAACTCCAAACTGCGCTGCAGTTCATCTTCGATTCGGACATCGAATTGAAAGCCACCGTCTAAATGACGGCACAGTACGTCAATTTCACAAGCACGGGGTTTGCTTTTTCGGGGCGTAAAGGACTGCGCCAGCGACAACTTCAGCGCGGCCAGGTCTTCATGCGTGGCGTGCAGCGTTTGCTCCGGAGGCACATGAATACGCTTCCAATTGCGCTTGCCAATATCGGCATCCGCAATAAAGAGTGCCTCAGCATCCGCAAACCGCTTGGGCCAATTAGCCAGCGCCCACAGTGCGCGTTCGGCATCGCTGCTGTGATGCAAAAAATCCTCAAGCATGGCATCACCCAAAGGGGCACTGTTGCGCAGAGCGTACAGTCCTCGCCGATTGGCCATGGCATCGACACGACGCAATTCGCTGTAGACGCTGATCCGTTCGGTATCAGAAAGCATCTCAAGAGTCGTTTGAACGAGCTCAATCAAGTCTTCTGCCGACTGATCCCAGTCCAAGCCCTCAGGTAAATTTATCTTCTTTGCTTGAAAATAGAACTGCCAGGTGCGCGAAGGTACTTGACGGATGAGTTCACGATAATTGAAGGCGACCATTTTTTTCCTTGTGTTTTGGCTAACTCGCGATTCGTTTGCTCCCTTCGCGCGAAACCCAGGTTGAGATCAGAGTCATGCCGAAATAGCCAAACCACCGACCGAAATAGTTCGATACACCGAACTATTGGGATTATTTCAGACCAGATATGGGTTTGTCAAGCAAATACGGATTCGTTCGGTCTAGTGGTACTATTTGCCAAATCTCAGGAACAACTAAGGAGCCAAAAGTGCCTTCACCGCTTGGTGACAAGATTCGCGCATTGCGCAAGCAAAAAAAACTCAGCCTTGAGCAACTCGCAGAGCAAACTGATTCCAGTAAAAGCTACATGTGGGAATTGGAAAACAAGGACGCGCCCAACCCTTCTGCAGAAAAGATTGCCCGTATCGCGGCAACTCTGGATGTAACCACGGAATTTTTACTCAGCACTGCGACCTCTACGCCTGATGGAGAAGTGGTTGATCAAGCGTTTTTTCGGAAATATCAAAATTTGCCAGAGCTTGAAAAAAAGAAAATCCGAAAAATCGTGTCCGGGTGGGAGGATGAATGAATGAAAAATTGATGCCTATTGCCCAAGCCAATAGCATCTCAAACATGTTGCGCATGGTGCTGGGCGACACCCGGTTTCCGGTCGATGTCGAAGCTCTTGCCGTGCAATACTCGCACCAGCGTTTTCCAGATTCACCGATTGACAAGGTCATCGGCGAGGCCGTTGATGGTTTTCAGGGCATGCTCAAGGCCAATAAGGATCTGTCAAAATGGCTGATTCTTTACAACAGTGCTGTGACATCTCTGGGGCGTAAACGATTCACGATTGCGCACGAATTTGGTCACTATCTTTTGCACCGCCATGCAAGCAGCGCGTTTCAGTGCGGTGCAGATGACATTGAGACAGGGCACCAGAATAAATTCGATATTGAAGCTGATGCTGACAAGTTTGCGTCTTACTTGCTGATGCCCTATGACGACTTTCGCAAACAGGTTGACGGGCAGTCCATTAGCTTCGATCTGCTCAGCCACTGTGCCGACCGATATGGTGTATCGCTCACCGCAGCAGCATTGCACTGGATAGAAATCGCCGAAAACCGCGCAGTTTTGGTGGCGAGCCGTGATGACTACATGCTGTGGGCAAAGTCCAACAAAGCAGCATTCAAATCTGGAACGTTCTTCGCGACCCGAAAAAACACCATCGAAGTGCCACAGGATGCGCTGGCACACAGCAATCAAAATTCGGGAAGCGATCAGTCTCAAAATATCCGGGCGCAGGTTTGGTTTCCTCGTGAACCGTCCCATGTGGACTTGACCGAGATGATCAAGGTCGCTGGCAACTACGACTACACGTTGTCGTTGCTGCTGATGCCTGAAGCGGAGTGGCGGCAGCCACAGCATGACGATGGCGATCCGGAGGAAGACACCTTCGACCGCTTCATAAATAACGGCCAGTTT
>JFJP01040731.1_pt1 | contig 10758 bp, 10 predicted proteins | sample 431651 | NCBI WGS metagenome assembly JFJP01 (sample SAMN02602958, study PRJNA72255) | Microbial mat metagenome, whole genome shotgun sequencing project. | biome: fresh water; feature: sink hole; material: water; isolation source: purple microbial (photo- and chemosynthetic) mats found in...
ATTCATATACCTTCAATTTGGAATTATAAACCATTACTAAATTTGAATTTCCAGAAATCATACCTTTCAAATGTTTATCTTGCAAACTCGACTGACCAAAATTATCAAATGTTTGAAATAATTTTTGAATATTAATGTTTTGCATATCGGAGTTAATATGCACCAGTAAATCTTTATTCATCTGCAATACTGCAGCTCCATTTCCACTTGCTTTTCCGTCCATCGTTTCTAAAGTTACACTATTCAAAACAAACATGCGGGGCTTGTAGGTAAGCATTCCTTTAACATTTTCGGCTTTAAGTTTATTGAACTGAAATCTATCAATCTTCATATTTAAATTCATGGTCATAAAATCGGGAAAACTGATCTCGCCTTCATCCCCATTAGCTGGTTCGGTAATACTATTCAAAAAATCTTGAAAATCTAATTCCTCTGTACTCATGCTTGCATCAATAGCAATGTTCTGATTATCTTGAAATAAAAACTTATAGCCATTTGAAATATTTCCTGAACCAAAAAATCTATTTTTTCCTATAGAAAGGCTCAATGAATCAAAAGCAATATCTCTATGAATACGAATCTTACCACTCACTGATCGATAAAAAATAGGATCTCTTTTGAATTTAAAATCAACTTGATCGCAAACTGCATCGCCAAACACTTCCCAATTTCCTACTGTAAAAAAATCCAATGATTTATTGTTGTCAAAATTTCCACTTATTTTTGCTTTAAAAGCCATTTTCCCTGCCAATTGTTCTACAGTGTCGATTTTTAAAAACTGCTGTAAGTCTTCTAAATCAACCTTTGCCTCAACCAATGATTGAAAAACAGGATTTTTGAAATTTTTAATAAAGCCTGAAATATCGAAGCGATTTCCCCCTAATTTAAAATCAATATGCTTAACACTCAGAATTGAAGTAATATCGCTATTCGACTTTCCATTGCTAAAGTTTCCTTTAGCAGATATCTGCTGCATATTAATATATGATTGTTCGCGTTCTATCAAACCTGAAAATACTTCAAAATTTGCCTCAACATGCGGGTTCTCTTTTTTACTTAATTTACCAACAATACTTAAATTTATATCTAATAATCCCGATACTTTAAAAACATTTGCCTCACTGAATACCGACGCAGGAATTAAATTTTTTAGTGCTGAGAGATCCTGCTTTTGAGCTGAAAAATGGAGATCAAGAATGGTTTCTGAATGGTTTATAATATCTCCCGAAACAACCAATCTTGCCTTATCAATACCTAAATGCCCGTTTTTGATAAACAAATGATCATTGTCCATTCCAATAAATACCGAAATTGAAGTTGGCAACTTAGAAAAATATACTGCTTTGTCAATGGATAGCTTCTCTGTAACAGAATTCATAGCAATTTCAAAGTCAGTTTTATCATTCAAAATCTTTCCCTTGAGCGTAGCCTCTGCTATAGTAGTTTCATACAAAAATTTTTTTTCTTCATCAAAATAGAAAACACTTATCTGCTCTAATGAGATTAAAGACAAATCAAGCTTAAAACTACTGGTATCATTAGAAAGCGTATCTTTCCAAAAATGATAATTTACTTCTCCATGAATACTTGAAAGCAAATTAATAAAACCATTTTCGATGCTAATTGATTTCAATCGATAATCTTTTCGTAGAATATCTAAAACATTGAATTGAAGATACAAACTTTTCGCATTTAGCAGGGTATCTCTATTCATGTTCTTACTATGCATCCTAAAACCATCTACACCCATTATAGTAATATTCTTAAACTCCAGTGAGGCATATGGAAATTTCTTTAGAATGCTAAAATTAGTATCTCCAGGAATAACTTTAGTGTTTAAATGCTTATTTAATTGCTTGATTACATAATGTGTTACTTCTTTTTCAAATACAACGGTTATAACTATCGATGATATAACTAAAAGAAAAATACCGAAAAGCAAGCCTATTAAAAAATATTTTATTTTGCGCAATATATTCATCATGATGTACTAATTTTTAAAATGCATAGTCAGGGTGTGAATAAATAAGCTTTACATATTCATCTGGTCTAAAATAGTAACGTTTTTTATGTTCCAAATATTTTGGAGGCAGGGCCGGATTATTTTCAACGAACTTCATAAAATCGTATATTTGCCAACCGAAGCCCCGTTCTAAAACTTCCAAATCATTTTGATGTTCTAGCTTTCTTTTCCCTGAAGATGTTATGTAGTGAGCAGTATAAGATAACATTTTCCAAATACTCTTATTTTGATATTCTGCAATATGGCAAAGTTCGTGAGCAATCAATCCAATTTTGGCATTCATGGGTAATTTAAAATAAATTCCAGGTTCATCTTCTATTTCTGTATCTACCAGAATAAAATACCTTCTCTTGTCGCGCTGTAAAAATAAACGTCGGATACTGGGACGAGCATACATTGTAGTAAAAATATTCTTTTTGATGATCCTAATATCAGTATGTCTCAAATCGGGAAATCGAGAAAGTGCAATCATAAAAGGAAACGCAATCAAACTATCGTATGTTTTATTGTTCCCATATAAATTAGTCAGGCTATCTAAACTATATTCAAGGGAGTCAGAAAAATTTCTGGTAGGTATTTTAATTTGAGAATGGATTACCTGGCTGTAAAAAACAACAGTCAGACAAACCATAAAACTAATGCATTTTATCCGCCTCATAATACAAAGGTAAAACATTTGGTAAAGTTCATGATATATCTATGATCTTTTTATTCCTTAAACGTAAGTATTTTGCATGTTTTGGACTTTCAATACGTTGTGAAGAATATATACTGGTATGACCTGAAAACATATATGCAGTAACGCAGGCTAAAGCTATATAAATTCCTGCGTTCATACCAAACAATTCAAATCCCATAATCATACAGGCCAGGGGCGTATTGGTGGCACCGGAAAATACAGCAACAAAACCCATACCTGCCAATAGAGCATAGGGTAAAGGTATAAACCATGCCAGGCTGTTTCCTAACGTGGCTCCAATAAAAAAGAGGGGGGTTACTTCACCTCCTTTAAACCCCGCAGCCAAGGTAAAAGCGGTAAACAATAACTTGAGTATAAAATCTTGTGGCAACATTTCTGCTCTAAATGAATCGGTAATAACATCAAGACCTAATCCGGAATAACGCAATGCTCCAGGAATTAAAAAAAATAATACTATGATAATTCCACCCCAAAATGGTCGCATAGGTGAATAAGGAATCCATTTTTTAAATGCATTTGAAAAAAACAATTGTGTATTCGTGAAAAGCATAGCAGTGAGGCCAAAAATAATTCCGGCCAAAATTACATAAATAATATGCAAGGGAATAAAATCAGGAACTATGGAAATAGAATAAGCACTATGACTTACGCCCCATGCCAAACAAGTAAAATGAGCTAATAATGCAGATAAAAAACTTGGTAAAATAGCCTCATGCCTAATTTGACCCAATGCTAGAACCTCCAGTGCAAATACAGCACCAGCTATAGGAGTTCCAAAAACCGATGCAAATCCTGCACTAATACCCATAATAAGCAATACTTTTCTGTCGCGACTCTTTAAACGAAATAAAGCTGTAAACCTATCGGCGATAGCCGCACCCATTTGCACAGCAGTCCCTTCGCGTCCTACTGACGCTCCAAAAAGATGACTAATTAATGTGCCTAATAATATCATAGGTGCCATGCGAAAAGGAATGACTTTTTTTGGTATATTAAACTCATCAATAACCAGATTATTACCTTTAGCCACCTCTTTACCTGCATATTCGTAAAGCAAGCCTATAAGCAAACCTGCAAGAGGCAATAAAAACAATAACCAGCTATATTCTTGAAAAACAATACCTACCTTGCGCAAGGATACCAAAAATAAAGCAGAAGCAGATCCAGCTAAAATACCTATCAATACAGCAAAAAAAAGCCATTTGAAAAGATAACGCAAAAGAATAATTTTCTCAGTATTCAAGCATTTGTTAACTATTAAAGGAAGCTGCATAAAAACAATTTAAGGCAAAGTAAATAAAAATTTAACAGATAAAGTATATTTTTGCATCAAAATACCAGAACTATGAGAGTAGTAATACAGCGGGTAATTCAAAGCGAAGTAAATATAAATGGCGATGAAATACGAAGAATTCAACAAGGCTTATTAGTGCTTTTAGGTATTGAAGAAGCTGATAACGAGGAAGACAGCGATTGGTTGTGTAAAAAAATTTGTAACCTACGCATCTTTGATGATGATGCGGGGGTAATGAATATTAGTGTTAAAGAAATGGGAGGAGAAATATTATTGATTAGTCAGTTTACCTTACATGCCCTAACGAAAAAAGGCAACCGACCATCTTACATCAGAGCAGCGCGCCCCGAAAAAGCAATTCCCTTGTATGAATACACTATAAAGGCACTTGAACACGAACTAGGGAAAAAAATTCAAACCGGAACCTTTGGTGCCGATATGAAAGTAAGTTTAATTAACAACGGCCCGGTTACCATTAGTATAGATACCAAAAACAAAGAATAATGGAAATAGCAACACTTCAAAAGACAGTTGACGAATGGATAAAAGCATATGGAGTGCGTTATTTTAACGAACTAACCAATTATGCTCTATTAGTTGAAGAAGTAGGTGAAATGGGAAGGATCATAGCCCGCAAATACGGCGAGCAATCTTTTAAAAATAAGGAAGAAGATTATAATTTGGCCGACGAAATGGCCGATGTTATGTTTGTACTTACCTGTATAGCCAACCAAACAGGAATTGACCTAAATGAAGCCATACAAAATAATTTGGATAAGAAAACGAAAAGAGATCACAGTAGACATTTTGAAAATAAGAAAATCAATCCCTGAATCAAAATCAGAAAAGTTTTTCATTACCTTTGCGCAAGATTATAAAAAATGCCAACAGCAACCCATTTATTAATACCCGTACAGGACAGTCTTGCTCCAGTTACTCCGGTTGTTACGCTTGTACCAAGTGTATCCAAGCCTGTTGTAGTGATAATGAAACCCTTTGTAAATAAAAACCCTCATCTTTATTTTTATCCCAAACCCTTTGATCCTGATCGTCCTGACTATCTTGAAGCTACGCAGCAACAAAATGAGTGGGAATTCAGTTTACCCCAATTCCAAAAGATACAAAAAGAGGCAAAAAAAATATATCAGCCGGTTTTTATTGAAACCCATGCTAATAGGGCGAAACCCAAATTAGTAAATCCTATAGAATTGCCTAATCATCAATTCAATAACTTTAGCTTCATTATGTTATTAATTTGCTTAGCATTAACTGCTTATGCTGTACAGTCAATAGGTAAATATATTGATCAAATGCTCCTTTCTCCATTTAAATATCAAGCAGTTAATAGATTATATCAACTTCGAAATGCTTATTTCGAAAAAATATCATCCTTGCTTAACTATTTATTCATCATAACAGCTAGTTTATTTTTTGTTGCTGTACTTAGGTATTTTAATTTAAAACCCGATTATATATCAGAATTTCAATTGTTTGCATTTTGTGTAATGTTTATTCTCCTTTTTTATGCTTTTAAATTAATTGCTAATCAATTAGTTTCGTGGTTATTTAATAAACGAAATGCCATGAAAGAGTATAATTACAATATTTTTCTCAGCTTCAAAATATTGGGATTGCTTATGATACCTATAACTATGGCTATAATATACTTACCAGAAAAGTACAAAGCTTACGCACTTTATGCTGGCATTTTTATTATCATTATACAATATGTAGTTCTTATCATTAGGGCATTACGAATAATTTTAATAAAAGAATTTTTATTATTCTACACATTGTTGTATCTTTGCACCGTTGAAATATTGCCTGTAGTTCTGATTATCAAATTCTCATTAAATACATATAGCTAAGATAAATAAGAGGTTTTACTTAAAATTTGTAGCTTTGAAAATCAAAAAAATCCTTGTAACGCAAAATCAGCCCGATTCGGAAAAATGGCCGTATAATGAGCTGGCAACCAAGAACAATTTAAAAATAGATTTTAGACCTTTTATTCAAATAGAAGGAATTAGCTTAAAAGAATTTCGGCAATCAAAAATAGACATCTTAGAGCATACTGCAGTTATTTTCTCCAGTAAAACAGCCATCGATCATTTTTTCAGAATCTGTGAAGAAGCCAGGGTAACCATTCCTGATACTATGAAATACTTTTGCGTATCAGAATCAGTAGCCTTTTATCTACAGAAATATATCGTTTATAGAAAAAGAAAAATATTCTACGGAAAATCATCCATTAAAGACATGGAAGATCTCTTTCAAAAACACAAAGAAGACAAATACTTGCTGCCCATATCTGATTCGCAGAACCAAGAAATTCATGATTTTTTAACAAAAATAAAAATTCAACATACCCGCAACATATTTTATAGAACGGTAAGCAGCAAAATTGATGAAAACGAAATCAATTACGATGTTTTGGTTTTTTATAGTCCATCAGGTGTAAAATCTTTGATTGAAAATTTTCCTGATTTTAAACAAAACGATATCAAAATTGCCTCATTTGGAAATACAACAGCCAAAGCAATACAGGATGCTGGTTTTCGTATAGATATCAAAGCGCCTATTCCCGAAGCGCCTTCTATGACAATGGCACTTGAAACTTTCATTAAAGAACATAATAAAAATAATAAAAAATAAATGCCTTTGCTTTGTCTGTAAAAATGTATACTTTTTCAAAAGAAGAAAGGTTATGCAGCCATAAATTACTGAACGAATTATTTACCAACGGAAATAGTTTATACCTACACCCTTTTAAAATCAGATTTCTAGATTGTATCCATGAGGAAGGTTATCCCGCAAAGGTTGTTTTCTCAGTTAGTAAGCGTAATTTTAAAAAAGCTGTTCACCGCAATAGAATTAAACGCATGTGCCGTGAAGCATATCGTTTATTTAAACCTGAATTCTACCAATTACTTGTTGAAAAGAATAAATCCATAGCCTTAGCTGTAGTATATGTAGCCCGTGAAGAAATTCCTTTTGAAATCATCAATAAAAAACTGATTCAGATATTGAAAAAAACATGTCTTTAATAAAAAAAATAATCATACTGCCTTTTATTTTGCTTGTTAAAGCATATCAATACTTTATTTCACCCTTAATACCTCCCGCATGCCGCTACCATCCAACCTGTTCGCAATATAGCATTGATGCACTAAAAAAACATGGATTATTCAAAGGTTTATGGCTTTCTGTTAAGCGCATTTCTCGTTGTCATCCATGGGGGGGTCATGGTTTTGATCCAGTGCCATAATTAATGATTTGAAACTAATGGACGATAAAAAACAATTACTACTTTTAAGCAATTCTACTCAAGTAGGCGAAGCTTATCTGTCATTTGCCAAACAACCTATAATAGATTTTCTAAACCATAGAACTCTTAACATCTGCTTTATTCCCTTTGCTGCGGTAAGCTTTAGTACAGAAGAGTATGTTTCTATACTGGTAAATGCTTTCAAAGACCATTCAAATTTGCATGTTCTCAATACCAGCGAAAATTCTTATGAAAAAATGCTCCATTCTTGTGATGTAATTATTGTAGGAGGGGGGAATACATTCAAGCTTTTATATGAATTAAGATCAAGAGCACTATTATCCCTCATCACTGAGAAAGTAAAATTGGGAACCCCTTATATTGGTTGGAGTGCAGGCGCCAATATTGCAGGCTTAAGTATTAAAACAACTAACGACATGCCCATTATTGATCCAAATGGACTGGATGCATTGCAATTGGTACCCTTTCAAATCAACCCCCATTACACATCTAAAACCATTCCCAATCATGGTGGAGAAAGTAGAGACGATCGCTTAAATGAATTTTTAACACTAAACCCAAACACCCTAATAGCTGCATTACCTGAAGGTTCGGGTTTATCAATTAAAAACAAACAAGTTAGAATTATTGGTGGACCTTATATAAAAATATTTACATTTGGAAAGCCCGCATACGAAATAAAAAATGAAAATGAATTACAATTCTTAATTCAATAATATGGCAAAAGATAGTTTTAAAAACCGGGTAAATGTTGTGTATTCTACCAATCCAGGATTTAAGTATGAAGAAGAAAGCAAAGATCAAGCAGATACTTTACCCAATAAACAACAACAATTAAAAGTCTGGCTGGAGAAGAATGGCCGAGGGGGTAAAACTGTGAGCATCATCAAAGGATTTATTGGCACTGAATCAGATTTGGAAGCCCTGGCGAAAACATTGAAAACGAAATGTGGTACAGGTGGCTCTGCCAAAGATGGAGAAATAATTATTCAGGGAGACATGCGTGATAAAATAATGGATATTTTAATTAAAGAAGGCTACAAAGCAAAAAAAGCAGGGGGTTGATGCATTAATTTATTGACCCAAAAATATCGCAAAAAAAATTGACTTTTTAATATTTTCTTTTATATTTGCTTATCTCACATAGCAACATCAATTAAATATTAAAACTCAAACCCTTTTTATGAAAACATTTCAATTTAGTAAAATGGTACTGGCATTTCTCTTGTTGCTAGTCCCCTTTCATGCCTGCAAAAAGAAATCATTAGACATCGCATTCCATCCCATGATTTCTGCCTTTACTTCAGGAACTATTTCCAATCAGTCTAACATCATTATCCGACTCAGTCAAGATATAGAAAAAGCGGTTGAAATCAATGTTCCAGTTGAAAAGAAATTATTTAAATTCTCACCTTCCATTGAGGGTCAAGCAATGTTCATCGACCAGCGCACCATCGTTTTTAAACCAAGTAAAGCCTTACCATCAGGAACAGACTATACCGCTGTTTTCAACTTGGGGGCCATTACCGATACCAAGGGAAATGCTAAGAAATTTGAATTTTCATTTAGCACTATCTCTCAAGCCATGCGTTATAAAATTGACGGATTTAAAGTATATAAAAAATCAGAACCCAATTTATACAAATATACAGGTATAGTTCGCACTGCTGACTATGCAGAAGCTCAATTATTTGAAAATGTATTAACCGTAGCACCCAGCAATTATAATAAAAGCGTAAAATGGGTTCATACCGAAGATGGTCGTACTCATACTTTTATTATAGACAGTATTGAAAGAAAAGAAAATAGTTATGAAATAAAACTGTCGTTCAGCGGTAAATCCTTTGATAGCGACTTTGAAGATGAATTTGTAGATAATGTTCCTGCTTTAGGTGAATTTAGCCTTATTAGAACTAAAATTATTCATTATCCGGAACAATATATCATTTGTCAGTTTTCCGATCCTGTTTCTTCCAAACAAATGCTGAACGGATTGATACAACTATCAACAACCCAAGTTAGTCATAATGTTGATTTAAATGAAGTTTACATTTATCCACCATTGCGCCAAAAAGGAGAAAGCTCTCTTAGTATTGAAGCGGGATTAAAAACAGAACAGGGTATTGAATTTAAAACAAGGTATCAGGAAACCATTCAATTTGAAGATCTTAAACCTGCGGTAGAAATAATTGGTAATGGCACCATTCTTCCTAATTCTAATGGTTGGGTTTTCCCTTTTAAGGCAGTAAACTTACGCGCTGTAGAGGTTAGAATTGTAAAAATATATGAAAACAATGTGTTGCAATTTCTGCAAACCAACGATCTTGCCGGAAACAGCGAAATCAAAAGGGCGGGAAAATTAATAGCAAAAAAAACTATTTTATTGGGTGTTGAAAGTCCAGTAGAATTAACGGAATGGAATACCTATTCCATAGATTTGTCCAAGCTCATAAAATCTGAACCCGGAGCCATCTACCGAGTAGAATTAACATTCAAAAAACGCCATTCAGTTATTGCATGTAACAATAATAAAATTGAACAACTCGATCCGTTAGAAGTCAAACAACAAGATGAAACGGATCTGAAAAATGAACAAAACGATTATGATTCCTACTATAGCTATTATTCGTATTACGAAGATAGTTATTATGATGGCGATTATTATGGTGGCGATTACGATGATCCCTGCTCTGATTCTTACTACTCAGGCAAATCTGTAGCCCGAAATGTTCTGGCTTCCGATTTAGGAATCATTGCCAAAATGGGCTCTAATCGAGTTGTTACTGTTGCCATTTCTAATCTTGTTACGGCAAAACCTATGTCGGGCGTTGAAATAGATATTTACGATTTTCAACAACAAATTATAGGATCCGGCAAAACAGATCAGGAAGGTTTGGTTGCGATAACGGTAAACGGAAAACCATTTGCTTTGGTAGCCAAAAATGATAGCGAACGGGGTTACCTGAAAATGGATGATGGCTCTTCGCTTTCCTTAAGTAACTTCGATGTATCTGGTAGTCAAATAGAAAAAGGTCTTAAAGGTTTCATTTACGGCGAAAGGGGTGTTTGGCGTCCAGGGGATACTTTGTACTTAAGTTTTATCCTCGAAGACGAGAACAATATACTCCCTCCTAACCATCCGGTAATCATCGACTTATATAATCCCATGGGCCAGATAGCCGGAAAAAAAGTATTGAATGCCGGAGTAAATGGATTCTATTGTTTCAACTTTAATACGGCAGAAGATGCACCCACAGGCAATTGGGGCATATACGCAAGGGTTGGCGGTGCTTCTTTTTATAAAGCCCTTCGCATTGAAACAGTGAAACCCAACCGATTAAAAATTGATCTGAGTTTTGAAGATGAATTCCTTATTGCAGCCAAAAAAATCAATGCCAAGCTTTCGGTAAAATGGTTGCATGGAGCCAACGCTAAAAACTTATCAGCCGATA
>JFJP01040732.1_pt1 | contig 10757 bp, 8 predicted proteins | sample 431651 | NCBI WGS metagenome assembly JFJP01 (sample SAMN02602958, study PRJNA72255) | Microbial mat metagenome, whole genome shotgun sequencing project. | biome: fresh water; feature: sink hole; material: water; isolation source: purple microbial (photo- and chemosynthetic) mats found in...
GTCGTTTGTGCATACTCTTAGATGTCTGGCAGAGTCCGGCCGCATTGCTCTTCCAGACCACCGCCGTAGATCCTGATATCCAGCACTGGGCAATCAATCAGCTGAGGAACCTGGTACTCATCGTTCTGGTGATCTTCTGTATCGTTGTGGCTATGCGGATCTTGCGGGCGATCGGGGTTCTTTCCCTGCTCGAGCGCCTGCTCGCGCCCGTTCTGCCCTTCTTCGGCATGACACAGCGGGCGGCTCCGTTAACGGTGGTCGGCATGATTATGGGGATCGGTTACGGCGGTGCGCTGATCATCCGGGAAACTTCATCCGGCACCCTGAGCCGGGAGGAAGTATTCAATGCCATGGCCCTGATGGGGCTCAGTCATGCCCTTGTCGAAGACACCCTCCTGATGATGGCAATCGGCGGAAAACTCGGCGGCATATTTTGGGGGAGGATTCTCTTTTCTCTTGGTATAGTGTTTCTACTTGTCCGCCTGACCCGATATCTCGCGGGCAGAAAGGCAAAAGCGGCAATCGAACCAACCTGATTTTGCGCAAAAGAGTGTATCAATCATACTATGAACTTTTCTAAATTCGGCACACGACTTACCTGCGATGCAGGTATTCTTTCACTCATGGATGACCTCGGCGATGCCCGCTGCTCAGGTGAGGGTGAAATGATCATGATGGGGGGCGGAAATCCTGGATATGTCCCGGAATTTCATCAGTGTCTGCGTCAACATCTTGCTGATATAAGTGAAGATACCCAGGCTTTTCGGAATCTGGTCGGAGCTTATTCTCCGCCCCAGGGCGACTTGGCTTTTATCACCAGTCTTGCCCGTCTTCTCAGTAAAGAATATGGCTGGCTGATCGAACCGGAGAATATCTGCCTGACCAATGGCAGTCAGACCGCTTTTTTTATGCTGTTCAATCTCTTCGCCGGTCAGTTTGCCGACGGGAGTCGAAAAAAGATCTGCCTGCCGCTGGCGCCCGAGTATATCGGGTATGCCGATCTTGGGCTTTGTGATGATTTTTTCGTCACGACCCGGCCGAAGATTGAATATATCGACGAGACCTTTTTCAAATACCATATCGATTTCGAGGCCCTGAAGGTGGGAGAGGACATAGGCGCAATCTGCGTTTCCAGGCCGACCAATCCGACGGGCAATGTCATTACCGACGAGGAAGTGGCCAAGCTGGCGGCCTTGGCCAGGAAACGGGATATACCCCTGATCATCGACAGCGCTTATGGGCAGCCGTTTCCCGGCATGGTCTTTACCGAGGCCAATCCCCATTGGGATGACAACACCGTCGTCTGTCTTTCCTTGTCAAAACTTGGTCTGCCGGCGGTGCGCACCGGTATTATTATCGCCAGAAAAGAGATTACCCGGGCCTTGGCAAGCATGAATGCCATCATGTCCCTGTCACCTGGCAACTTCGGCGCAGTGCTGACCCAGAGGCTCTTTGATTCTGGTGAGATTATCGAGATGAGCCGGGAGATGATGACCCCTTTCTATCGACAAAAGATGGAAAAGGCGGTCGCTTCTGTGCGCAAGGCATGCGCCGGTATTCCCTGTCGGATTCATAAACCGGAGGGCGCGATGTTTCTCTGGCTGTGGTTCCCGGGATTGCCCATATCCAGCCTGGAGTTGTATCGACGCCTGAAAGAACAGGGGACCCTGGTTGTCTCGGGCCATTATTTTTTTCCGGGACTCGCGGGTGAGTGGCAACATACCCAGGAATGCCTCAGAGTCACCTATTCCCAGGATGACAACGACGTTGCCAGAGGGATCGACATTATCGGCCGTGAGGTCAGAAAGGCCTTTGCAGAGATTGGTCGGTGACGACGTACTGCAGGAATAACCGGAGGTTTACGGAGTTATGAAACATGTATTGCAGGTAGGGTGTATCGTTCTGGCCCTTGCTGTGCCATTGCAGATTCAGGCAGAATGTATCGAGGGCGACTGTAAAAACGGCAAGGGTGTATTTCTCCTCCAGGATGGCCGCCGCTATGCCGGCGAGTTTCAGAAAGGGGTGATCGCCGGCAATGGTACGATGGCCTATCCAGATGGCATGCGCTATACAGGTCAGCTGCGCAATGGCAAATTCCATGGCAAAGGAAAGCTGACTACTCCCAAGGGCAGGAGCTATGAAGGCGACTTCCGGGATAATGTCATCCATGGCAAAGGAACCCTGATTCGTGAAGACCAAACCCAGTATATCGGAGAATTCAATCTTGGCCGCTTCGACGGTGAAGGAATTCTCTTTTATGCCGATGGCCGTGAATATAAGGGTTCTTTCCGCAACAACACGGTGGACGGCAAAGGCCGTCTCACCTATGCAGATGGAACCTGGTATGAAGGAGCCTTTCTGAACGGCAAACCAAAAGGCAGAGGGACGCGTAAATATCTCGATGGCGGCAGTTCAACCGGAGATTTCGACGGCATCCAGCGCCAGGGATTCAACGTCTACACCTCCCCCAACGGTGAAGAGATGGAGGGTATGTTCAGCAAAGACATGCTCAACGGTAAAGGTATCCTGCGATATCCTGATGGACGCGTCTATACAGGAGAGTTCAAAGATAACCTGCGGCATGGTCGGGGCAAGATGGAATACCCGGACGGTTCCAGTTATGAAGGTGATTTCGCCTTTAACCAGGAAGAGGGAAAGGGGGTTCAGGAATATGCCGACGGTAGCCGTTATGAAGGCCAATTTTCCCACGGCAAACGGAACGGCAAAGGTAAGTTGACCATGGCCGATGGCAGTTTCTATAAGGGCGACTTCGTCAATGACACAATGCATGGTGACGGCAAAATTCGCTATGCGGATGGCAAAAAATACAGTGGTCCCTTCTTGAATGGCCAGCCTGCCCCTGAGGCGGCTGACGAAACAGTTGCTGCCAAGACGGGGGGCGCAGATGAGGAAGAGGCCCCGGATTGGCTTCTCACACCTGAAGACGATGTCAAAGATGAGCTGCCCGCAGTTGGAGTTGGAAAAGGAGATGCCTTAAAACAGGGAGCGGTTGCCGAGTCTCGGCTGCCGGAGGAATACCGCTTTGTCGACGGGCGGATCTACAAGGGAAAAAGCAGCACGGCCGTATCGGGAAAGGTCCAGGTCGTTTTTCCTGACGGCAGGGTCTATGAGGGAATGGCTAAAGATGGCCTGATGCACAATACAGGCTCCCTGCTGTTGCCGAGTGGAGATACGTACAACGGTGAATTTGATCGAGGAAAATTTCACGGGAAAGGTCTCTATCACTACGCTGATGGTCGTAAGTATACAGGATATTTTAAAGAGGGTCTCAAGGAAGGCAAGGGGACGTTTACCTACCCCGACAAAACACAGTATGTCGGGGAGTTTCAGGCTGATCTCTTCTGGGGAAAGGGTGAGTATACCTTTGCCAATGGCAGTCATTACGAAGGCGAGTTCAAACACGGCAGTTTCGATGGTCAGGGAAAACTCAGGTATCCGGATGGCTCGGTCTATATCGGTGAATTCAAGGATGATCTGCCTGATGGCAAGGGAAAATTGGCTTCCAAGGATGGCAGCAGTTTCACAGGTGAATTCAAGCGTGGTAAACGTGAAGGCCAGGGCCGGCTCCAGTTGAAATCTGGAAAGGTATATGAAGGACTCTTCCGCGATGACAAATTCACTGGCGATGTCTGATACTTCATCAATACAGAGTGGGGATTCAAGCACTCAACCGGCATACGGCAGCATGATACATGCACTGGCAATGGAATTTTTCTTTCTTCGGCGCGTGAGCCGGGGGATAGTCGTTTCATCTTAATACGATATGAGTAAAGGGTATGAATGGTAATGCGTTGGAGCTATAAGACAACACTGTATGAGTTAAAAAAGGAAGGGATTCTCGGAAGCTCCTTTCTGGACGAATCTGAAATCGAACAATCATTGAATGAATTCGGGGCATCGGGATGGGAACTTGTTTCCATGCTGGAGACCCGCGATGGCATAATTGCCGTTTTTAAGCAACCTCTCGGCAGGGTGAGCAATCAATCGATAGTGTACGAGACGGAGGAAGAACCGGAAGTGGCAGTTGAGCAGGAATCCGCGAATATACCGTCATTTGAAGAAGATTCGGTAAGAGTGGCAAGACCAGTCGGGCGGAGAAACACGGAGCCTGCGGACGAGGATCGGAATATTTCCGGAATTGGTGCAATCCGCATAGAATAACGCGTTTGCCAAGGTCGTTGGCCAGGTGTGCGGCCCGAGTTGGATGTACATGCCTTGGATTTACTATGCCTGTTTGACGGTGTTGCGTATGACACAGTGGTTTGCGAATCATCTGATAAGCAGACAGGCCTTGCTGTCCGGAGGGGAATGAGGAAGGGGCTTCTTTCCTTTGAGTATACCGGAAAAAAACAGCGCAGGATGATTCTTCGGGAGCACAGCGGCATGCCAAAAAAGCGGAGCAGACGACCAGAGAATCCCACCCCTACCGAAGTAATCCTCGAGAGTATCTCGGACGGTGTTTTTACGGTCGATCTGGAGTGGCGGATCACTTCATTCAACCGGGCCGCCGAGGTAATCACTGGTGTAGACCGTAGTGAAGCAATAGGCCGGCTTTGCTCCGAGGTCTTTCGGGCGAGCATGTGCGGTCCCGACTGCCCCCTGAACCTGACGATGCAGAACGGCAGGCCTGTCATCAACAAATCCGGCTACTTTATCGACGCAGAGGGAAACCGTATCCCTATCAGTGTGTCGACCGCCCTGCTCAAAGATAAAGAGGGCCATATCATCGGCGGCGCAGAGACATTTCGTGATCTGTCGGAGGTTGAGGCGCTGCGTCAGGAATTGGCGGGGAAATTCCGAGTCGGCGACCTGACCAGCAGAAGCCCCTTGATGCAGCGCGTTTTCGAGGTACTCCCGGCTATCGCTGCCAGCCCCAGCACCCTTCTTGTTCTCGGTGAAACCGGCACCGGCAAAGAACTTGTTGCCCGTACTATCCATGGTCTTGGACCAAGAAATGCCGGACCTTTTGTGGCAGTCAACTGCGGTGCTTTGCCCGATACGCTTCTCGAGTCTGAATTGTTTGGCTATAAAGCCGGAGCCTTCACCGGCGCGAACAAGGATAAGCCGGGGCGCTTTGCCCTGGCTCGGGGCGGGACACTTTTTCTTGATGAAATCGGTGAGGTCAGCCCGGCGCTGCAGGTCCGCTTGCTGCGTGTGCTGCAGGAAAGGGTTTATGAGCCGTTGGGCTCTATCCGCTCCGAGAATGCTGATGTTAGAGTTATCGTGGCCACTAACAAAGATCTGGCTGACCAAGTTCGTAAAAAGGTTTTTCGCGAAGATCTCTTTTATCGTATCAATGTTGTACGTATCGAACTTCCGCCGCTTCGCCGCCGCAAAGAAGACATTCCGCTGCTAGTTGAACAATTTATCAATCGTTTCAATTGTCTTCAGAGAAAATCGGTTGAGGGCATAGATGCAGATGCCCTTTCTCATTTGATGGCTCATGATTGGCCCGGTAATATCCGGGAATTGGAAAACGCTATCGAACACGCATTCATACTCTGCAGTGAGGGAGTAATTAGAGTTGCCCACCTGCCTGAGGAACTTGTTTGTCGCGGCAGCGCATTGGCCAGAAATACCGATCTGCGCTCAGCTCACGATATTCTCGATGTCCAGGCAATCCTGAACGCACTTGAAAAAAACTCCGGTAATCGACTGGCTGCAGCACGGCAGTTGGGCATCCACAAGACCACCCTTTTTCGCCGGATGAAAAAACTCGGCCTGTCCCCTGTTAAAGAAGGCAGGTGAAGTACACCAACTCGACGACAGTAGCACTTCCGCACCTTTTTCCTTTCCCTTGCAGTTGCATATTTGCACCTTTTGGCTTTCCTGGCCCCTTCAATAATTATTTATATTAAATAAATACAGATCATTATGTTATTTCACTTCGGATGGCATCATATATGCAATTGCTTAGGTGTGAACTATACAAACCAAGGGTGATCATGATAACAGCATTTACTTATTGGAATACGAGGATTGCCCCGGTTTTTGATACCGCCCGGCAACTGTATCTTGTGGAATCCGATAACAAGATGATTGTCAAGGAAAGCACGATCCAGCTGCCGGAGGATTTGCCTGCCGAGAAGATACTTCGACTATTGGAGCTTGGCGTCAGTACCTTGGTCTGCGGAGCAATTTCCAAGGCGATGTATGGCCTAGTGGCTGCCCGCGGAATTCATGTTGTGCCGTTCGTGGCCGGAGAACTGACCGAGGTGAGTCGAGCTTGGCTGGAGGGGAGGCTGGCGAATCCACTTTTCACTATGCCGGGATGCCGGGGACAAGGCGGGCGACGATTCAGAAGAATGCTTGGTGCAAGCGAGGAGGAACATGCGATGAAAGGAAAAGGAAGTGGTGGAACAGCGAGGGGCGGTGGTATGGGTCAGGGAATGGCTGGTCCGGGGCGTGGTCGTATGGGAGGTCCCAAGGCTGCCGGCAGTATCGGTGTCTGTGGGTGTCCGCAATGCGACTACACTGAACCGCATGAACGCGGCGTACCCTGCGCCCAGAAAAAGTGTCCAAAGTGCGGCAGCATGATGACGCGGTAGATAGATGATTCATTAAAAAACTGGAGGATACAACAATGCCAAGAGGAAATGGAACAGGTCCGATGGGAATGGGTGCAATGACTGGAAGGGCGGCAGGATATTGTGCGGGGGCGAGTGAACCGGGTTACGCCCAGCCTTTGCTGGAACGTCGCTATGGTGTGGACATGATGAGAGCAGGGTGCTGCTGGGGCAGAGGCTCGGGTACAGGCGGAGGGCGATGGCGCAACATGTTTCACGCCACAGGCCTGCCAGGCTGGAAGCGAATGGCGGGATATAGTCCGTTTCCCGGAAAAGAAGACCCGGAGATTGAGAGACAGGTGTTGAAAAATCAGGCCGATTCTCTGCAATCGGAACTGGAAATTGTCAAAAAACGCCTGGCGGAGATTGAACCGAAAGGATCTGAGGGCTGAGATTTATTGTTTTTGAAAAGTCGATATGGAGATCGCTATGGCTGATCAAAAGTTTTGCTGCTCTTTCGGTCCGGTTCCCTCGCGCCGTTTGGGCAGAAGCCTGGGGATCAACATGTTTGCCGCTAAAATCTGTTCGTATTCCTGCGTATATTGTCAGGCCGGACGAAACACGGCGCTCAGTGAGGAGCGCCGTTCCTGTCTTTTGCCTGAAGAGGTTCTTCGGGATGTCAGCAACAGGTTGGCTGATCTCAAGGCAGATTCGAAAACTGTTGACTATCTGACATTTGTGCCTGACGGTGAGCCAACTCTTGATGTGCATCTGGGGCAGGAGATTTCTCTTTTACGACAATTCGGCATTCCTGTAGCAGTTATCACCAACGGTTCGCTACTCTGGCGGCAGGAGGTGAGTGAGGAACTTGCCCGGGCCGATTGGGTATCGGTCAAGATAGATTCTGTTGAGGATGAAGTCTGGCGAAAGATAAATCGTCCCTGCAGATCGCTGCAACTGGAACGCATACTCGCGGGTATCCGCGATTTTGCAAAAGAATTCAAGGGAGATCTGGTGACTGAAACCATGCTCGTCAAGGGTGTCAATGATAGCGCAAAGGGGATGCAAAAAGTAGCAGAATTCATACAAGATATGCCTCCTGCGCAGGCGTATTTGAGCATCCCGCTTCGACCCCCTCTGGAGAGATGGGTAGGCGCTCCAGATATGGATGTCCTTAACCACCTGTACCAAATCCTTGCTGAAAAGGTAGAAACCGCCGAATATCTTATTGGTTATGAAGGGGATGACTTTGATAGTACGGGGGAAATCACGGCGGATATCCTGCGCATCACTGCCGTACACCCCCTGCGGGAGCAGGCGGCTAACGCCCTTCTTGCCAAAGCTGGTGCATCACAGGAGGTCATTGATCGTTTGATCGCCAGCGGGGACCTCGTGAAAACGATGTATAAAGAGCATGTTTTCTATCTGCGAAAGGCCAAATTCAAGGAATGAAAGCAGCATAAAACAGTGAAGACTCATAGTCGTAGGTTTTTGTCATAATCGATCAAGGTGTCGCTCGCAGGATCGTCACCTTGATGCCCTTGTTTTCCTTGAGTCTGTCCAAGTCTTGGAACAAGGTCGAGTGTTGCTGAATGGTTGATCGTGGAGAATATTATCCTAAATGAAAAAAGGTGCCGACCTGATACACTCCGACTGCCATGAGAAACGCAAAGAACGTGTTGAAGACCATCGAAAAAATCGCCCAGTTCCAGGATGCTTCCTTGGCAATACAGACCACGGTAACGAAGCACGGAGCATAAAACATGATGAACACCAGGCAGGCGACCGCCACCACTTTATTCCAGTTGCTGTCCTTTCGCAGTCGCTGGCCCAGAGAGTCCGACTCTTCCGCTGCCACCTCGCCCATCGAATAGGCAGTTCCGAGGGTCGAAACGATAACCTCTTTTGCGGCAAACCCGCCCAGCAGGGCAATATTGGTGCGCCAGTCGAAACCCGCCAGCCGGGAAATTGATTCAAGGGCGATACCTATTTTTCCGGCGATAGAATTTCTTAAGCCGGCCTCTGCCTCTTTTCCTTCCAACTCCTGCAGTTTGTTCGAGAGGGCTGTGGCCTCGGGCGAGAGCTCAGTTTTTTCATCGTGCAATTCTGCAGAGGCCGTTTGCGGGAAGCTGGCAGTAAGAGCCTGGCGCTGCTGCTCGAATTCGGCGCGTCTGTCTTCGGGGAGGCCAGGATAGGTCATCAGGGCCCAGAGCAGAATGGAAATGCCGAGAATGACAGTTCCTGCCTTCTTGATGTACTGCCAGGTCCTCTCCCAGGTATGGATGAACAGGCCTCGCAGGGTGGGAAAACGGTAAGGCGGCAGTTCCATGACGAAAGGAGTGGGGGCGCCTCTCAGGACGGTTGAGCGCAGAAGTTTTGCGGCTAGCAGAGCCACGGCCCAGGCCAGGAGGGTAAAGAGAAACATGTATCTGGCCTTGTTTTCACTGAAAAAGGCACCGATCAGCAGGGCGAGAACAGGCAGTTTGGCACCGCAGTTCATCAGCGGTACGGTCAGCAGGGTGGCCATGCGTTCTTTCGGCGAGCGCAGTGTCCGGGTGGCCATGACGCCGGGGACGGCGCAACCCCCGGCGATTCCGCCGGAGACGATAAACGGCATGACTGATGAGCCGTGCAGGCCGAAAATCCGAAAGATCCTGTCCATCATATAAGCGACGCGGGCCAGATAGCCCGAGTCTTCGAGGATGGCTATACCGAAAAACATGAACATGATGAGCGGCACAAAGCCGAGTACGCCTCCGACTCCATCAACTACGCCTGAGATGATCATCGATTTCAAGGGACCATCAGGGAGAGTCTTCTCAATAAGATTCGAGAGATGGCCGAAAAGAGTCTCCAGCATGGCAACCGGTATTTCGCTCCAGGAAAAAGTGAACTGGTAGAGACCAAGAAGAATGGCCATCATGATCAGCGGCCCCAGAAGACGGTTTGTGAGCACCTTGTCAATCTTATCAGAGGTGTAGAGCCGGTCAGTATCAAAGGCATGGGTGATTACCCCCTGGCGGACGATGGATTTAATATAACCGTACCGGTGGTCGGCAATGACCGCCTCGGGGAAGACATCCAGGGTTTTTTTGGTGTGTTCGCAGATCTTTTCCACTGTAGCTTCGAGGATAGACGCAACTGCTGGCGCAGTCTCACGGCCTTTGAGGAGGAGTTGCTCGTCATTTTCGAGATATTTAATCGCGGTATAACGTGGTGCATAAATTTCTTTAAGAAAGTGTGTTTCCTCTATTTTCCCTATGAGGTCGATGAGAACAGTGTCCAGATCATCGCCATACGAAATATCACGCGACTGCCATTCATGGCGTTGGCTGGCAACAGCCAGGGCTGTATCGAGGAGCTGTTCCTTGCCGAATCCTGAGCGCGCAATGATCGGCACGACAGGTACCCCGAGGAGCTCAGCCAACTTGTCGGCTTTGATCTCCATTCCCCGGTCTTTTGCCACGTCAATCATATTCAGGGCGATAACAAGGGGTACTCCGAGCTCAAGAAACTGGCAGGTAAGATACAGGTTGCGCTCAAGGTTTGAGGCATCAACAATGTTGATGACGACTTCCGGGCGATGGTTGACCAGATAGTCGCGGGCGACAAGTTCTTCGACCGAATAGGCGGTCATGGAATATGTGCCGGGAAGGTCAGTTATGGTGATCCCTGTTCCCTTGTGCTGTATGAAACCCTCTTTGTGATCAACGGTGATCCCAGGATAATTGCTGACGTGTTGTCTGGCACCGGTTATCTCGTTGAAAAGGGTTGTTTTCCCGGCATTCGGATTGCCGGCAAGGGCCATGGTAAGGTGATGAGTCATTGGCTACCAGAGAGTTAAATGGGTGAAAGAATTGCGGGGAGCTCTATGTTGATAAGGTTGCAGGAATATGAGTTCTACGAAACCTCAACCTCGATGAAGTCGGCTTCACTGTTGCGCAGTGTCAAGGTACCGCTCATCACGCGTATGGCGACGGGGTCGTTGAGTGGAGCCCTGCCGTGGATAGTGATATGTGCCCCTGGAACAAGACCCATCTCCCGGATTCGTCGGCCGAGTTCTCCGCCGACCTTGACGGCACGAATGGTACCGGACTGATTTTTCTGCATTTGCCTGAGCGGGATCGTGTGCATGCTACATTCCAGATTTGATTTTTTTGGGTTCATCGCAGCCGGATGCTGAACAGCATGAACAGCCGCCCCCGCAGGAGACGTTTTTACCGGGAGTAA
>JFJP01040733.1_pt1 | contig 10757 bp, 8 predicted proteins | sample 431651 | NCBI WGS metagenome assembly JFJP01 (sample SAMN02602958, study PRJNA72255) | Microbial mat metagenome, whole genome shotgun sequencing project. | biome: fresh water; feature: sink hole; material: water; isolation source: purple microbial (photo- and chemosynthetic) mats found in...
TGTGGTCCAGATCCGAAAAATCTCCTGAATACGGGTACCGATATTCAGGAGGCCTGGGAACATTTTCCTCTCAGCACAGGCCAATGGCAATCTATAGCACCAGAATGGACAGAACATACTTCCTTTATTCAGGTACAAGAGCTCAGGATGAGAGTCATTTGCAGATTATGATTTCCTATTTTGATCATAAGTCGCATTTGGTTCCCCGGCCTGTTATTGTGTATGATAAAATGGGAGTGACTGATGCTCAGGATAATGCTGCATTGTCGATTGATTCAGATGGCTATATCTGGGTTTTTGTTAGCGGTAGGGGAAGGACTCGTCCAGGATTGATATTTAAGAGTACAGCACCCTGGTCAATCGATAGTTTCGATCTGGTACTTGAAGACGAAATATTATTTCCGCAACCGGTTTGGTTGAATGACAGTTGTTTTTTCCTTATGCATTCAAAGCTTCTGAAAGGACGGGAGCTTTATTGGACATCAAGTATTAATGGAAAAATCTGGAGTGAGAGCAGGAAAATTGCTGGTATGGGAGGCCATTTTCAGACAACAGGTGCTTTCGGTAATACAATATTCACAGTGTTTAGTTATTATCCGGATGGGAATGTTGATATGCGGACTAATCTGTATTTACTCAAAACTGATAACTATGGAAAAACCTGGAAAAGCATTGACGGTAAAATAATTACAACGCCTCTTACTGAGGTGGTTAATGATGCCTTAATAAAAGACTACTCCCGGGAGAAAAAACTTGTTTATATAAATGACCTCAACTTCGATTCTCATGGAAATCCGGTTATCCTTGCAATAATAAGCAGCGGATACATACCAGGACAGAGTGGGGAACCAAGGGATTTAGTGGTTATAAGATGGAAGGAAAATAAATGGGTTTTCAGTAAGGTTTCTTCTGTGGACCATAATTTTGATATATGTCCTATATATATTTCTAAAGATGAATGGAGGATAATTGCACCTACAGGGGCAGGGGTGCAGAAGGATGTAACAGGAGGAGAGATGGAAATCTGGGTTAGTCACAATGAAGGAGATGACTGGGAAAAATCACTTGAAGTGACAAAAAATAGTACAAGTAATAATTCTTTTCCCCGCAGACCCTTGAACACCAATAAAGAATTCTTCGCTTATTGGGTAGATGGAAATGCTGAGAATATTTCTCAGTCAATGCTATATTTTACGAATGAGAAATGTAACAAGGTATGGGTTTTACCTTATAATATGAAGAAGGATTCAGAGAGACCTGTGAGAATCAGATAATTTGATTAATGGATATTATAAAACGTCATGCCATTCTCATATAATAACATCTTTGCTATTTTCTTAGCCTCAGATTCAGAGAGATAGTTTTCTCCTACTTTTCTTATTAATACATTAGAAATGATCTTTTTCGCTATTACAAGATTTCCATATGTGTTTTCAATAAAGCGCTGGTCACCGCCAAAGGCCATAATCTTACTGGCAGGTACGGTCTCGAGCCATTCTTCAAGATACCTTTCTGCATACGCCGGTGAAATTGAATATGTCCAGTTCATATCTATATAAACATTCTTGAAGTTTTTTGCCAAAGCAGATAATTCTCCTCCAAAAGGATAGCTTCCATGGAATAAAGCAAATCTTAAGTCTGGAAATTGCATAAAAAGGTTTGTAAGCAATACCGGATTTGCATTATTAATATTGCTGTTGTAATGGCCCGCCTGGATTCCGGTATGAAATGCAACAGGTATATTATATTGTTGTGCCAGAATGAGAAGCTGGTGAACCATATAATCCTGAAATGTCCTGGCCTCTTTTTCATGAAGAATGTAATCACTGTTTCCGTTTACCAGTGTTTTAAACACTTTTCCCGCTGCTTCCGTTGTTACATTTTCGAAATTAAGTGTACGTATATATGCCAGGTCAATCTTGATTGCCACCATTCCTTCATCAATTGAGGTTAAAAATGCATTTTTTAGGTTTTCGACCAGATCTTCAAGTTTGTAAATAGGTTTGATTTGCATAATTGCCAGAGAATCAATAGTTCTTTTAGAATCTAATGTAATCCACGTGGTGAATCTGTTTACATTTCTTATGCAATTGTCTTTTGTTTTAATTGGATCTCCATCCTGAATAACATAGTCAATTTTGCAGATTTCTCTGAGTACATGATCAAACCAATCAGTTTGATATGAAGTACTCATTTTCTGTGACAATTGTCCAACAGTGAATCTGTTTAGGTCATTTATTCCAAAAAGATTTTTTAATGCAATAAGAATTACTCTGTTAGAAGCAGTGTTGAAACTGTTGTTCCAGTATGGTTCAATTTTTCCCCATTTTTCTTCCGGAGTCAATGAACTGTTAAAAATATAAGCAAAGTATGTATCTGACATTCCTGCTCCGAGGAGATCGTTTTTCCCGTTTTCCTGAAATAATACTGTGAAGTCAAAGGAACTGGCAATCTTTAGTATTTCCGGATCTAACAGATGTTCATGTGTGTCGAAAACTCGTAAGGAATCAACATAAACACTTATGCGTTCTTCATACCCCGTTTTGGGTACTTGTCCGATTGATGATTGGCCATAAAGTTCTAAGGAATTAAAGATGACAACAAAGAATAATATCATAAGTACCGTATACCTGAGAGATGCTTTTGGTGTTTCCGGTGAAGCATACATTTTTATTTCTTTAATTATACTTCATAGACTATGCCATATTAACAAATATTCCCCTTTAACTTTATTTAACTTTGGTTTTTGCAGGAATGAAGTCTCATCTCCTGATTTGTGAATCAGGAAAAACAGAATAAAAACGGATAATACAGTAAACGCAGTATTTATTCTTTTTCAGGAAGACGGAATTCAATTATATACTCCGACATATATTTGTCTTTGTAAGGTTTCAGGTATTTTACAAATAGTCTGGCTTTTTTGCCAAGTCTGAGACAGGTGTTTTTATTCTGGATATCTTCAGGAGTATCCATCGGCTGAAGTGACGGATACCACAGGAAAAACCCGGGTTTGTCGAGAAGCAATTGAGGTTTAGACCATTTTTGTGAGTTATCTCCCTCACCCAGATTCTTATTGCTATTAAATGAAATATGGATGCTGCTCCCTGCCCATGATGGTCCGGTTACTTTACCCATAAGCATTACCCAGCAGTTGAGGTATGTATTCCAGCTTACCGATGGTCCCCAGTGGAATCCTCCGCCTGGAGATGATGCCGGCCCTCCTCCATCAGTTATGGGGATCTGCAATGAAGAAACAGGAGAACCTATTCCATCATTTGGTGCATTAAATCCTGTTCCGTCCCATCTTTTTGCTTTTCCGGCCGGATTATTAAGGTCGCTCAGTTTTATTCTTGCCACGCTTATGCATTGCCCGCTCCATTCCTTTTCTGGATTATATGTTGCTTCCTCGTAAACACCAGGGTAACCATATTCACCGTAAAAAAGATATAGGTATTCCCCTGAAGCCACAGCAGAAGGATCTCCCACACCACCGGCAAATGTGTTTGAAGTATTATGAGGTTTTTGAATCATTCGCGGCTGATAGTCCTCAATGAATATTCCTTTGTTTTCCCAGCTTCTTCCGCCATTAATAGATTTCATTATCCCGATACGGCACACAGCAGCGGGAGATCCGGGTTCCTTTAATCCCTGCGGCCATTTTTCATTTTTATAGCCAGTACCCGTTGCTTCATCATATGGAAGTGTTGAAGGATAGTTTTCATTGTGGTAAACTGCATAGAGCGTTCTTCCGCTGTTATCGCCTGTATCCTGATAGACAGTTTCGAACCATACAGCCCCGTGCAGCCCTTCAGTTCCAGGAGGAACATTAGGAGGAAGTTTTGGTTCTGTAAAATCTTCAGCTTTGCTTAAAAATGCCTCAAGTGAATTACGTCCATCCGCATATTTAAGATGATGTGCCCCGCCATCAGGGTCCCATAATGGATCCTCCCCGTATTTCCCCGGAAAAATGCGGAATGTATCTCCAACCCAAGCCTCTGCCATATTGCAATCGACAAATGAATTGAAGAAGAATGTGTCTGCCGGGATTAGTTTATATTCCGGTAATGATAATAATTTAGTATTCTGGTTCTCATTTTTGCACCCGGTGGCAATAAGAACCATAAAACATATTTCGATAATTATTGGCTTGATAATGACCTTCATATAAATTGATTTTGCTTTTAGTTATTACATTACTGTTATTTCAAAGTTACTATTTATTTTTAAATGTTAAAAGTCTTCTTCTCCCAATCACCCCTTCTTCATTTCTCGAGTTCTCTCTTTTTTCTATAAGCCATTTTTGAATTATTTATGTATCTTTCGTCAAAATTTTAAAACCTGACCAAAATGAAAAAAAGAAGTTTATTTACTATTGTTTTACTGGCTGCACTTACCGGCCTGATACTTACAACAAGTTATTCATTCAAGAAGACTCCACAGAAGTTTATCGGTTTGCAATTGTACTCTCTGCGCGATTCAATTAACAAAAATGTACCCTACACAATCCGAAGGGTGAATGAAATGGGCTACAAATTTGTTGAACCTGCAGGTTATTCAAATGGTAAATTTTACGGTATGGACCCTGTTGCATTTAAAGAATTATGCAAGACCAATAAACTGACAGTACTGAGTTCGCATACCGGACAGAGCGTGCCTGACGCAGAAAACAAAGCTAAAACAATGGAATGGTGGGCAACCTGTATTGATGCACATGTTGCCGCTGGAGCAAAATATATTGTTCAGCCATCGATGGGTGGAACAGCATATAAAAGTCTTGAGGGACTCAAAGCTTATTGTGACTATTTCAATGAGGTAGGAGCTATGTGTAATGCTAAAGGAATACGTTTCGGTTATCATAATCATGATAAGGAATTCTCTACAAAACTTGATGGGCAGACTATGTATGATTATATGCTGGAAAATACCGATCCTGCAAAAGTCATGTTTGAGATAGACCTTTATTGGGCAGTTGTTGGCGGTGCAAATCCTGTCGACTACTTCAATAAGTATCCAGGTCGTTTTGAATTATGGCACATAAAAGATAAGGAAGAGATTGGTGCCAGCGGCATGATGGATTTTGCTGCCATCTGGAAAGGCGCAAAAATTTCAGGTATGAAATATGGTGTTGTGGAAGTAGAAAGATATAATTTCACAAATTTTGTCAGTTGCCAGAAAAGTATCGATTTTCTGAACTATGCTGATTATGTTAAAATGCCTCTGAAAAAATAGAGTGAATAACCACGGACTTAAGTCCGTGGTAAATAATAATAGAAGATCATAGATTTATTTCTGTGATCTTCTTTTTTTATTACTTTTATTGGTGATCAAAACCTTTGATGAGATGAAAGTAAAAGCAGTTTTTTGGATAATGGTGGTAGTTATTATGGCAGGCTGTCAGACAGCATATTATTCAGCCGAAGATTATCAGAAAATACTTAAGATAGATTCCCACGTCCACATTAACAGCGATGATGGGGCATTTGAGGATCAGGCCGCTGCTGATAACTTTTTGCTGATTACCCTTGGCGTCGATCATGGCGATTCATCTAACATGGCCAGTCAGCTTGACTATGCTCTGAGATCTGTTGAAAAGCATCCGGGGAAGGTATATTATGGCTCATCATTTGTTTTCGATACAACGGATTTTGGTTCAATGGAATGGATTATGAACACTCAGACTGAAATACAGAATGGTATCGCCGGAGGTGCAATATCAGTTAAGATCTGGAAGAATGTCGGTATGACTGTAAGAGACATAACAGGGAAATTCATTATGATCGATGACCCCCGTCTTGATGAAATAATCAAATACATTATTTATAAGGGTCTGCCAATAACCGGGCACCTTGGGGAACCCAGGAACTGTTGGCTGCCATTGGAGGAAATGACAGTAAGCAGCGACAGCAACTATTTTGCCGGCAATCCACAATACCATATGTATCTTCATCCCGAATATCCTTCATATGAGGATCAGATGAATGCCCGCGATAATCTTCTTAAAAATCATCCTGATCTCACCTTTATCGGATGCCATCTCGCAAGCTTTGAATGGAATGTAGATTCTATTGCAGCCCGACTCGACAGGTTCCCGAATCTGGCAGTCGACATGTCAGCCCGGATTTGCCACCTCCAGTATCAGTCAGCAAGAGACCGCGAAAGAGTACGCAATTTCTGCATCAAATATCAGGACAGGCTACTGTATGGAACAGATGCAGGTTATAGCGGAAGCAATAATCCAGATAGCTTTAAGAAACGTATGCATGAAACATGGATAGCTGACTGGAAGTATTTCACTTCTGATGAGGAGATGAGTGCTCCCCAGTTCAGAGGAACTTTCAAAGGACTTCAGCTTCCGAAAAATGTTGTAGAAAAAATATACAGCAAGAATGCTATTAAATGGTATAAATTACACTAAAACATCATACAATGAAAAAGTTATTCGGTCTTTCTTTACTGATTATTATTCTGGGGAATTCAATTTGTTTTGGACAGACAGTTCAGCTTCCCCCTGATACTCAACCGGCAGCATCAAATGTCAGAGGTGCACAGTATCCAAGAATAACCTCTGATCTTAGAGCAATATTTCAGGTTAAGGCACCTGATGCCCAGAAAGTGCAACTGCAGCTGGGAAAGGTCTTTGATATGGTAAAGGGCGACAATGGAATTTGGACAATTACTACTGAACCATTGGTACCTGGTTTTCACTACTATTTCTTCATAATTGATGGTGTCACTGTTTCTGATCCTGCCAGCGAGTCTTTTTTTGGTTGGGGAAAGATGTCGAGCGGTATTGAGGTTCCTGAAGCCGGTGTTACTTACTATTCTCTTAAGGATGTGCCTCATGGCGATGTTCGTCAGAAATGGTATTTTTCAAATGTAACGCAGGCATGGAGACGCTGTTTTGTCTATTGCCCGCCGGATTATAATAATCTGGATAAGAAATACCCTGTTCTATACCTGCAGCATGGTTCAGGTGAAGATGAGAGGGGATGGAGCGTTCAGGGGAAAGTTGATATTATTATGGACAATCTTATTGCTGAAGGCAAAGCTGTTCCGATGTTAATTGTAATGGATCAGGGTTATGCAATAAGACCTGGAGCACCGGCTCCCGTTCCCGGTCAGCTGCCATCCGGACCATCAGCATTTGAAGAGGTTGTCATAAAAGATATTATACCTTTTATTGATTCAAATTTCCGTACTCTGTCCGACAGGGACCACAGGGCAATGGCCGGACTATCAATGGGTGGAATGCAGACTATTCAGATAACAATGTCAAATCTTGATAAGTTCTCACACATAGGCGGTTTCAGCGGTGCCGGAAGGTTCAGCGGTGCAGGTCTTGATGTAAATAAGGATTTTAATGGTGTACTCGCCGATGCTGATACTTTCAATAGAAAAGTTAAACTGTTATGGATCGGAATAGGTACTGCTGAACCACAAAACATGTACAAGGCAGTTAATGGTTTTCATCTTGCCCTGTCAACAGCAGGAATAAAACATGTTTACTACGAATCTCCCGGAACAGATCATGAATGGCTTACGTGGAGAAGGAGCCTTAATGAATTTGCACCTTTACTTTTCAGATAGAATATTAATTGACTTAAACCTTAAGAAACTGATATCTGATATGAAAAACATATATAGATCAATCCCAATATTGATAGTTGGTTGCTGGCTCAGTATAAATTTAACGGGACAAATCGTTGGTCAGTTACCACGAAGTACCCCTGAGCAGGAAGGTATCTCTTCAAAAGGAATCATCGACTTTATAAATGCAATCGATACAGGGAAGACGGAGATTCATAGTTTTATGTTCATACGGCATGGGAAAGTTGTTGCTGAAGGCTGGTGGGATCCATACGGACCAGATCTTAAACATATAATGTACTCAGCAAGTAAAACTTTTACTGCAACAGCAATCGGACTTGCAGCTTCTGAAAACAGACTGAAGCTGACCGATAAGGTAGTCTCATTTTTTCCTGCCTCCCTGCCAGATACTATCAGCGATTTTATGAAATCAATGACTGTAAAGGATCTGCTAATGATGGCAACCGGGATTCCTGCAGAACCGCGTTTTGGTCAGAATGATGAATGGGTACGCTCTTTTCTGTCAATGAGTCCGGCTGCAAAACCAGGTAGTGTTTTTAAGTATTTCAATATGGCCACATTTATGCTTTCAGCAATAGTCCAGCAGGTTACAGGGGAGACTATTTTCAACTATCTGCAGCCCAGGATTTTTAAACCTCTTGAAATTAAAGGTATCGACTGGGATCTCAATCCTCAGGGTATCAACCTTGGAATGATTGGTTTAAGATTGCGCACTGAGGACATGGCAAAATTTGGTCAGTTGCTTATTCAAAATGGTAACTGGAAGGGTAAACAGCTAATTCCTGAAGAATGGGTTAAGGAAGCAACTTCATTCAAGATCAAAAGCGAAGGAGGATCACCAAATTCTCCTCCCGATATGAATGACTGGGTACAGGGCTATTGTTACCAGATGTGGAGAGGAAGGAACAATAGTGTACGACTCGATGGCATGGCCGGGCAGTTTGTTATTTTGTTACCCGATAAGGATGCAATTGTTGTTTTAACTGCCAATGCAGCAAATACACAAAAAGAATTGGATCTGGTATGGAATTACCTGTTTCCTGCCATAAAAGATTCTAAACCATTGCCAGCAGATCAGAATGCTAACAATGAGCTCGGAAAAAAACTTGCTTCTTTGTCATTAAAGACAACTGCGGTTCCTTCTCAGGATTCCCCTTTTCAGACAAAGGTTTCAGGTAAATCTGTGGCTTTTGGTGAAAATAATTTTGGCATACAGGGTATCGGATTCAGGTTTAATAATGATATCTGCGAGCTTTCTGTTAAAAGAGAGAGTGTATCATATACAATCAAAGCAGGGAAGGACTCATGGCTGAGTTCAAATACCTTACTAACATCCATCCTCTCTGCTCCCCGTCCGGCTTCAAAATCTATTGATGCGAATTACAGTATCCTGCACCCTGTAATCAGACCAGCCGGATACTACACATGGACAGATGCCAATACTCTCGACTTTACTGTTCGGTTTGTGGAGGAGACCCTTGGTTCTGAAGGTGTAATTATCAAATTCTCTGAGGAGGCCGGGAGTATCAATGTAAGTCTGACACGAAAAGGAGGAAGAGGACCTGTTCCTGGTCAGGGAGCACAGTCAGCACCTATTGTACTGACTGGCAAGATTAATAGTAATTAAAAATTAAAAATTCAAAATTCGTAATTTGTAATTCAAAATACATAGTGTATTAAAAAAATACTATTTTTGTATTTAAGTACACGAGAAAGTAATCGTGTAAGTAACTATTAAAAAATATAAGTATGAAAAGGATTTTAGTAGCAGGAGCAGGTGGTTTTATTGGTGGTCATCTTGTAAAGGAACTGACAAAAAAAGGTAATAAAGTCAGAGCAGTTGATATTAAGCCATTAAATGAATGGTATCAGATCTCTGAGGATGCCGATAATCTTGTTCTTGACCTGAGATTAAAGGAAAACTGCTTTAGAGCAGTAAATGGTTTTAATGAGGTTTTTAATCTTGCAGCCGATATGGGTGGAATGGGTTTTATTGAGAATAACAAGGCAGCTTGTATGATCAGTGTACTCATCAATACACACCTTTTGATGGCAGCAAAGGAATGCGGTATTGACAGATTCTTTTATGCTTCATCTGCATGTGTTTATAACGGTGAAAAACAGACCGATCCGGCTAATCCGGGTCTGAAGGAATCAGATGCATATCCGGCTCTTGCGGAAGATGGCTATGGCTGGGAGAAACTTTTCAGCGAAAGAATGTGCCGCCACTTCTCAGAGGATTTTGGTCTGGTAACAAGAGTAGCCAGGTTTCATAACGTTTATGGTCCCCATGGAACGTATGATGGCGGCAGAGAGAAGGCTCCGGCAGCTATGTGCCGGAAGGTGATTGATGCACAGCAAAACGGGAAGAAAGAGATAGTTATATGGGGCGACGGTCATCAAACCAGAAGTTTCATGTATATCGATGACTGTATGAAAGGAATTCAGGATATTATGTACAGTAATATTACAGAACCTCTCAACCTTGGAAGCAGTGAAATGGTTTCAATTAATCAGCTTGTGGATATTGTTGAGGATATTGCCGGTTTTAAGATGGAAAGAAAATATGACCTTGGTGCACCAAAAGGGGTAAGAGGCCGTAACAGTGAAAATACATTAATTAAAAAGTACCTTGGATGGGAGCCATCTATTCCGCTTAAAAAAGGAATGAAGAAGACTTACGACTGGATTAAGGAAGAGATGGTTAATGAAACGAGAGAAAAGAAAGGTGTAAACCGTTTTAATAAGTAAGTACCCTTTTGATGAAAAACAAAAAGGTATTAGTAAGTGGTTGTTATGATCTTCTTCATGGAGGACATGTGGCATTTTTCAAAACCGCTGCAGTTTACGGAGATTTGTATGTAAGTTTGGGAAGGGACGAAAACCTTCTTCAGTTGAAAGGAAAAAAGCCTGTTTTTTCTGAAGATGAGCGTCTCTATATTGTTAAATCGGTAAGATATGTTCATGACGCTTTCCTTGCTTCAGGAATGGGAATGCTCGATTTTGAACCGGACCTGAAAAGGATAAAACCTGATGTTTTTGTAGTTAATTACGATGGCCATACTCCGGAAAAGGAGATCCTTTGTAAAAAGCTGGGAATAGAATATGTTGTCCTGGAACGTATCCCGGAGACTGGCTTACCAGCCCGT
>JFJP01040734.1_pt1 | contig 10757 bp, 3 predicted proteins | sample 431651 | NCBI WGS metagenome assembly JFJP01 (sample SAMN02602958, study PRJNA72255) | Microbial mat metagenome, whole genome shotgun sequencing project. | biome: fresh water; feature: sink hole; material: water; isolation source: purple microbial (photo- and chemosynthetic) mats found in...
GGATAAATCATATACGATTCATATACACGTTTCTCCACATCAAAAGCCTGTAAAGTGACAGGATTGATACCTTTAACTGTTTCATTCATTTTTGCAAGATCGTTCCAACGGCGTAAATCCCAGAATCTGAATCCTTCGAAACATAACTCAATACGGCGTTCGTTTTTTATTACCATAGCCAATCCGGATTTATCCAACCCATCAACATATAACGTATTGGCAATTCCGGCACGGGTACGTAAGGCTTTTATTACTGCAAGTGCGGTAAAGCCATCGATAACACCGTTCGGGCCAACAGCTTCATTCGCTGCTTCTGCAAAATTGAGTAGAACCTCGGTATAACGCAAATGCAAAGTAGTGTGTGGCTTACCAACAACTGCTCCGGGATCAAGTTTTACTGTTTCATCAATTAACTTACGCATATAATAACCTGTTCTTGTTGAATTTGCTGTACCTCCTATTGCATCAGCACCTGAAGTCGTGTTAATGGTTTTTGTACCATAAGTTACAGTTCCGTTGTAAGCAATATATTTTGCCAGACGCGGATCGCGGTTGGCATATGGATTTGCTGCATTGTAAAATGCAGAACCAGCATTATAAGGAAAGCCATTCCTGTCAGGAAATGCGTCTACAAAATTTTGCGATGGATTTAACCGGGCTTTACCATATAATGATGGGGCAAATTGGTTAGCTTCACGGGTGCTTGATGCATTTACAATAGAAGTAAACCATAGTGCTTCGCGATAGCTGTTTAAATTTGCAGTTGTAACATTTCCACCTTTATAAAACTCAACATCAGCAGCGTTTAAACCTGTAATACCAATATGCGCTTTCATTACATTTGCAGCCATTTGGGCAGCCATAGCATAAGTTACTCCACTTTGTGAAGAGAAAGCCGGACTCGCAGCCAGCAATGCAACACGCGATTTAATAGCCATTGCCCCAATTCCACTAATCCGGTTTATGTTATATGCACCAATTACCATCTTTTGATTTGGTGTTAAACCTGCATCAGTCCATTTAAGTGGCAGTTTTGCTATCGCACTATCACAATCGTCAAATATTTGCTTAACACACTCAGCATAGGTATTACGAGGCAATTTTGCAGCTTCTGCATCTCTGATTACAGTGGTAACAATTGGATAACCAAGTAAAACATCGTTACTACCCATACCTCCATGATATTGAAGCAAACGGGCTCCCCACCATGCACGTAAAGCGAAAGCCTCTCCTTTTAGTTTTTTACGGTACAAATTGTTCCGTTCTGCAAAATCCGGCTCTTTATATGCCCAGACAACACCATCCATTTTGGCAATAAAATTATTAATCTGAATAAATGCAGAATAACAATCTTCATAAACACTTAAAGGATATAAGCGGGAAGTAAAACCGCCTGTGGCAACACTTATCATTTTACTTTCAGTATCATTTGTTACAGCATCGTCGGTAGCATAACTATCGTCGAATTTATACTCATTAGGCATCAGGGTATACGCCCTTAGCAAAACAGCTTCGGCCAGAATCGGATTCTGGAATATTATTTCGTCACTATACTTATCGCCTATATTATTTTCTTCGAGCAATGATTCGCAGGAGTTGAAAACAATTGATAGCAGCAATACTGAAATAACTTTATATCTGATTATCAATTTCATATTATTCACTTTGTTATTGTTAGTACTAGAAATTTGCTATTAAACCAAGTGCAAAAACTCTGCTTTGAGGTGCCGAGTTCCAGTTTAATTGCATGATGTCAATATTTTTGCCAACTGAAAGTAAATTACTTCCTCTTGCATATAGTTTCAACGATTTCAATGCAGCAGTGGGTGATAAATCGAATTCATATCCCAACTGAACAGCCGATAGCGAGAAATTTGACCGGTCATACATCCAAAAAGTAGATTTTCTATAGTTGTTCTCACCATTACTCAGGCTTAAGCGCGGATATTCGGCATTTGGATCGGGGTTTTCAGGATCATAAGCTTTAAGGGCAACTTCTGAATATTTTGCCTGATTACCTCTAAACCAATAGTAATTAGAAGTTTTGAAATCATTGCCTCCCCAGCTTCCAATACTAAGAACAAATAGTGACCAATTGTTATAATTCAAATCGATATCAAATGAAATTTGCTGATTGTTACCCTTTAATCCCAATACTGTTTCGTCATCTGAATTAATTACATTATCTCCGTTCACATCTTTGTATTTAATATCACCGGGGCGAACAAACCCATAACTTGGCTTAGGCAAGCCAGAGAGCAGAGTAGTTCCATCAGCCTCAAAATCGGAAGCACTATATAGTCCAACATCTGTTAAGCCCCACAATGCATTTTGAGAAGTCCCAACTTTTGAAAGGTACGCGTTTTGGGCAGGATAAACTGGTTCTTCCCACTTGGTGATTGATGACTTCGAATAGATGTAATTTACTCCGAAGCTCATTTTTAAATCACCAAATTGATCGTTGTAATTCAATCCAACCTCAACACCCTGATACCTGGTTGAGTTAAAGTTACCAACAGGAATTAACCCCATGGTTGCAGGTGTAGTATTCGATAATTCAACCATATTTCCGGCGCTTATGCTGCTCCAAAAAGACGATTCTACCCAAAGTTTTCTGTTTAACAAATAGGCATCAAAACCAACAACTAACTCCTTACGTGATTGAAAAGTATAACTATTCCCAAGCGACTCCATTAGTTGTGTCCCATTTTGATTTAAACCATTGTTATAGTTAAAATTACCACCTGTTGAATAATTGGCTTCATAAAGGAAATAGCCATTATTATTTCCGAGAACCCAGTTATCATTTACAAGTTCCCCGTAAGATCCTCTCAACTTCAGATAATCAATAATGCCGTTATCCTTAATAAAATCCTCATTCGATAAAATCCAGGCAGCGCCGAATGAAGGTAAAGTTTTAAACCGGCTCTCAGGATCCAATTTATTGCTTCCTTCTTTCACCAAACCAACTTCAATAATATATTTATTGTCATAGGTATAGTTAGCCTGTGCTCCAAAACGTAGACGTCTTGCATCCTGCAAAGTGTCCTTTTCAACTTTCTGTCTGTAATACCCTAAAGCTAAAGCCGAAATCTGGTGCTTACCAAATGTCCGGTCATAATTAGCAGTCATATAACCATTGTAACTTCTTTGAAATGAGCTTTTATTATTGTCGACAGTTTGTGAAGTGGTAAATTTATCAACACCAATTTTTGTCAGATTGAAATTTCCATTAACATCAGGTGTTCCTTTTGAATATACGGCATAATTATCATCTGTAAACTGAGAATAATAGTTGAAAAAATCGATATCAGCCAATCCCGAAAGTTTTAAACCTTTTGTAAGCTTCTCAAGACTAATATCAAATCCCACCATGTACTGTAAAAAACGGTTTACATCTAACCTGTTTCCACCACGGGTCATATCACCATATAAATTTTGCTGGTAAAGGCTGGTACCACCAAGCAATGAATTTCCAATCGGATTTTGACCTGAAAGTGAAGAAAGGTTTAACACCCTGTCTCTTGGAATTAAAAGTGGAAATGAATTGGGCAGAAGTGTTGATGCATCTTTATAGAAATTACCTGATTCAGGTCCACTATAAAAGTCGAAGAGAGCCACGATATCAGCTTTCATTTTTAACCAATCAGTCACCTGAAAATCAACTTTACCACGAATATTTAACTTATTTGATCTGTCATTTTCAGGTAAGGCCAACCACCCTTTAGTACCTTTCCATCCTAAATTCATGAAGTACTGTACCTTTTCATCACCACCAGATGCTTCGGTATAAAAATTGCTGAAGTTGGTGGTTTTGTTCACATATTCCGGACCCCAATAATCGCTATTTGGATAGAGAACAGGATCGTAAATATTTGCGGTGCTGTCAATTACCCCCTGCCTATAGTATAAACTGGCATTGCCATCATTTTTATATGCTTTGTTGTAAGTATTCATGTAAGAAGCAGCATCTAAAAATTTAGGCATTGATATAGCTGTTTGTAAACCTTGTTCAAAGTTGAACTTAAGCTCCTTTTTAAATTTAGTTCCTGATTTTGTTGTAATTAAAATAACAGCAGCATCGCCATCGCCACCATATAGCATTCGCGAATAGGCATCTTTTAACACAGTAATTTGCTCAATTTCCTGCATATTAAGATATGAAGCATCACGAATCACACCATCGACTACAGTTATTGTATTCCCGAGTCCATGGAAATTAAAATCACCTAAACTACCAGTTACTTTTCCATTTAAGTGTGCACCAACATCTAAACGCGAATCGCTATTCAATGATTTATCAGCATCTACAACAGAGATATTACCGGTAGTACGACTTTTTTTCATGGTTTGAAAAGGCAGACTTATATAGCCATCAACTTTCAAGTCTTCTGAAGGTTGAATCACAACCTTATTGGTATCTTGCACCTCTTGAGCCATTAAGTGAACTGATGAAATCGTCCAGATTAGCATAAGAGAGAGTATTGTTATATTTTTCTTCATAAAGCAGTATTGTTTTATTAGTTCCAACCATCATTTTGCGGAAATCCCTCATAGATAAAAGTTAAAGCACGGTTGAATGGCAGCCAGTACTGTCGTGTTTCAAACGTAAACTTTAAAATTTCGCGACGCTGAAAAATTGTATAGTTCTTATCAAAGTCAAGGGTAAAAATTCCGGTAGCATTTAATTTTTCGCCAATTTTATATCGGCGGATATCATTCCAGTAATGATTTGATTCGAAGCACAGTTCCACAGCACGTTCGTTTAAAATCATTGTATGGAAATTCCCATGTGCTCCACCTGTTGAAGTTGTTGGAACATGTCCTATACGCGTACGTACTTTATTAACTGCCTGTAAAGCTGTATGGTTAGCTCCGGGAGCTTTGACATCACCATTATTTCCATTGCCATATGCCCAGTTAGCCGCTTCGGCATACATTAAATACACATCGGCCAAACGCATTTGTGGACTGCTAAATGTATAATTGGCAGTAAGAGTAGGGTTACCGGCTTTATCTGAAACATCAAAAGGCCAAAACTTTTTAACAACATAAGGTGTCAATTGACCATCTGCTGCAATTGTTGGTCCTTTCGATGGTAGCGTGTACATTGCCAGTTGTTTGCCTGTACAAGGAAAATCTTTGTCCACATATATTGCTCGCAAAAAGCGGGGATCTCTCGATACCCAACGTTTGGTATTGTTGGCATCATGAACCGCTGGATTGTATAACGTTCCGTCAGCCATTTCAAATTTATCAACATAGTTTTGTGTAGGTGTTGATTGCTGCGCGTTTCCTCCAAACACGGCGGTATGCACTGCATTTGAACGTCCTGTATATTCGCTAAAAACTATTGAACCAAAATTATTTCTGTAAAGTGCCAAAACAGTTTCTTTTGTCCAAACCACAGTTCTGTCAGTAGTAGCAAAATTTCGACTATAAACAGCAGCGTCAACCAAGCCATAACTTGCAGGATTGTTTTCAGCCATTTTAATCGCCTCATCTGCTGCAATGGCTGCTCTTTCCATGTACTCTTTGTTCACTTCGGCAGCACCTCCTGAATTTTCATTCATCAGTGGCGAACCTGCCCATAAGAGTGCTTTTGCTTTATAGCTTAACGCAGCAAGTGCAGTTAATCTGCCTAACTGAGTAGTAGGGTCGGGCCAGGCAACAGGTAGCAATTGAGCTGCTTTGTCAAAATCTTCGGCGACATATTCCATAGTAGCCTGAAAGTTTTTCTTGCCTTTATATTCATAATAACGTGGTTTTTTAAGATCTTCCATCAAAACTTCGTTGATATATGGCATAGGACCCCAGGCATTTGCAATTTCAAAATGGAAATAGGCCCTGAAGAACAATAGCTGACCTTCTATCAGTTTCTTCTCATCATCGGTTGCAACCAAAGAACCTTCTTTTAGGTTTTTTAAACCAATATTACACATACGAATTACTCTCCACCCGTTATCCCAGATACCTGTGAATGATCCATCTACCTGATAATAACCACGTCCCAGAAAAGCCGTGTAATTTCCACGAACGGATCTATATGAAGTATGGTTTCCACCAGGGCTGATACATTCCCCTCCCATTTCCCCGGTACACGTATAATAAGTACGGTTGTGATCAAGAATAGCAGGATACATCTGGTCAACATATCCCTGAAACAGGTTGTAAGTTCCAAAAACTTTAGCCTCGGTTACATCTGCTTCAGACGGCACACTCAGATAATCTTCGCAACTCCCGATTGCTAATAAGATGGGAATCATCAATAAAAACAGTTTTATTTTATTTGTTTTCATTTTCATTAAAGTGTTATATTAATTCCAAAGTTGAAATTTTTTGTGTTGGGGTATAAAATATTACCCTCACCACTTAAATCAGTACCTTCTGTATCTACCGGAAGGTTATTCCATAACCACAGATTATTTCCGTTTATAAAAAGCCGTACATTATCAAGCGACATCCTGTTTAGCAGCTTCTTCGGTAATGAATAACTTAACTCCACAGTCTGCAGGCGGAACAAGGAACCATCAAAACTTGCCCAGTTACCGATTGCGCCTCGTTTGTCTATACCAAAAGCACGATATGTAGGATTAGTTACCCCATATTCAGGCATGGCTGTTCTGTCGAGGTAGCTCTGCAAGGCTAAAGGAAAGCCGTACATCATCTCCTCATTATAAGCACCACCGTCGATGGTTGTATTATACATTCCATAGAACTGAACCATCAGCGATAATCCTTTATAGTCTCCTCCGAAAGAAAAACCATAAGTATTCTGAGGCTGCCGTGCATAACCATAAGCAGTGGCATCGTTACCGTTAATATATCCATCAGCATTATAATCAATCAATCGGGCACTCCCGGTCAAAGTATTTTGTCTGCCTGTACTGGTTTCTCCCAGGACACCTGTATAGAGTTCATCCCAACTATCAATCACACCGGCAGCAATTGTGTTTCTATACTGACCGATTCGATACCCTGCCAGTTTTTGGTAGAAAGGCAACATCTCGGGATCCTCCTGGAATTTAACTTTGTTTTTAGCCACAGTCCACGTGTAGGCGCCCCAAAGGTTCACTTTGCCAAAGGTCTTATTAACTCTGAATTCCATCTCAACCCCGTTCGAATTCACTTCGCCGATATTAATAGATGGTGCTCTTTGCCCGGTAAAATCCGGAACCGCTGTTCGTTGTGAAGAACCAATAAGCATATCATACCTGTATTCTATAAAATAATCAACAGATCCGGTAATTAAATCGTTGAAAAGACCTAAGTCAATTCCATAGTTTTGTGCGCGTTTCGACTCCCAACGAATGTTGGGATTACCAATTGCATTTTCTACAAAGGACTGATTTACGTATATAGAATTAGTACCTCCTATACCACTACCAAAGGCGGGACCTGTAGTTTGTACCGGGTTTTGAAAATCATTTGCCTGACTATATTGATTCCATGTTGTAAGGTATCCCCACTGCGGGGCATTAGATCCTAAATCGTCAACTCCAATCCATCCAATAGAATAGCGAAGTTTCAGATTTGATATCTGAGGAACTACGTTTTTGATAAATGCCTCTTCACTAATACGCCATCCAACTGCAAACGATGGGAAAAAGTCGAATTTGTATTCAGGTCCAAATTTTTCAGAACCGTTGTATGCACCATTTGTTTCGAAAAGGTATTTTCCATTGTATTCATACTTAATACGACCGACCCAGTCTTCACGCTTGCCTGGCCAGTTGCTGCCTGTGGCATTTTCTGTCCTGTTAAAAAGCGCTAATGCTTCAACATCGTGTTTTCCGAAACTACGTTTATAGTTCAACCCCAACTCATAATACAAATTACGTCTTGTATAATTTGACTGGGGAGTTTCAGTGGTATAACCTATTGGTAACGGACTGAAATCGAATCCATTGGAAGCACCCAAAGGTATAGTGAAAACCCATGAATCGGTCTTCACATCGAACCGTTTGGTGATATACGCACTTGGATCGGTTACATTACTGCCCTGAGTTGTGAAATAGTTATCGAAAGAAAGACTACCCCTTGCCGAAAGTCCCTTGGTGATAAAATCCAATTGTTGTTCCAGCTTAAAGTCGCTTGTAAGAGCTGTACGTTTTTGAACACTTGTTCCTCCTGTTAACAGATCAAAGTAATGATTGTTTCCCATGAGGTTCAGCTTGTCAGGATCATCCGATCCAAAAGTACCATCAGAGTAAATTGGAAGAGGAGTAGTTGTACTATACCTGTAAAGACCCGGCCAAAAAGCATTTCTACCTTGATTTGGTGTTTGCTGATTGGAAAAATAACCACTTAAATTTACTTTGAATATTGTTGTTTTTGTTAACTTAAAATCGAGATTGGTACGGAAATTGACCCGTTGATATTTAAATTCACTTTTATACCCGCGAGGGTTGTCACCTGTTCCGGTATTCATTATATCACCGTCATCTGAATATGTTAAAGAGGTAAAGTACTTCACGAATTCGGTACCTCCCGATACATTTACGCTATATTTTGCAGTCAGTGCCTGATCTTTAATCATGACATCCTGCCAGTCAACATTGGTATATTTTTCCGGGTCAACATTATCACGATAATAACCCAGAATACGTGGTGAGGTATATCTGGCCCATTGAGTCTGATTCATCAATGGCAACTCATGAATTAGGGCCCAGTTTCTGGCCAGTAACGCATCATAAGATCCCAATGGTTTTTCAATTTTCGAAATCGATTTCACAGAATAGTTTACTTCTGCAGACACCTTTGCCTTACCTGTTTGTCCGCGTTTTGTAGTGATAAGGATTACCCCGTTTCCCCCCTTCACACCAAATACTGCCGTTGCCGATGCATCCTTAAGAACGGTAATATTCTCAATCTCATCAATTGAGACATCATTCATCGGACGCTGAACACCATCAACCAGAATAAGCGGCGCCGAGTTGTTCCAGGTACTCAAACCACGAATAAGGACTGCCGTTTCGTTTCCATGCTCACCGGTGCTGCCAGGCAAACCCGATTTGGTCATCACAGTTACCCCGGGGATTTTACCGTTTAAAGCATCTGTAAGGTTCGATACTGCACCTTTTGTCTTCAAGGCCTGAGCTGTTGTTTGAGCAATAGCACCAACAACACTTTTCTTGGCTTGTGTCGCATAACCTACTACTACAACATCTTCAAGTTGAGTAAGCATTGTTGTCATTTGTACATTAATTTCCAAATCATTCCCGATGGTTATAGACTGATCCTTATAACCAATAAAAGAGAATTTTAGCTGATCGCCGGGTGTAGCATTAAAAGTGAATTTCCCTTCGATATCGGTGAGAACACCTTGTGTAGTTCCAACTAAAACTACAGAAACGCCGGGCAACGGTTCCCCCTTGTCCCCAGTCACAGTACCCGTGATTTTTCGGGTTTGACCGAAAAGAGCCTGTGATCCTATTATTAGCAATAAAGCCAGAATCTTGAACTTTTCTTTCATAACATTTGATTATTATTTTAGGTTAGGTTACAATAAACTTTCTATGATATCTGTATAACAAAGCTATGGTTCTTAATTATGAATGAAGTCGCATTTTTGTCACCGATAAGTATATAATATTGTTCAAGTAGTAAGAAAAATGGTCATTTAGGTATTAGAAATTGTTTTGATCCAAACCGAACAATAGCCTGTTTGGTGAAAAATCAGATTTTTTCAGGAGCTCTTGCATGAACAGAACTCCCTTGCAGACAAGCAATTACATTTATTAATTAAAATGGAAAGAGGTCGATTCTATTAATGAATACGACCTCTTAACCAACTAACTAACTTAACTAACTAAATCAACCCAAACTGAAAAATATGACTTATTTACCCAATAATCCAGGATTAATATTGACTTCCGATTGAGGTATTGGCCATACATCATCAACACCTTTTTTAAAAGCTTTTGTATCAACATACCATCTTTTATTTCCTGTAGGATCAGCTTTGCTTCCGGTTTTCGTTGAAAGGGGAAAAGAAGCACCCCAAAAATCGCCTTGCATCACATCTCCTATAATACCCCAACGTAGAAGGTCCCAGTACCTGATACCTTCCAATGCAAGTTCAATTCTTCTTTCTTTACGGAGTATTGGCCGCAAAGCGGTTGCATTTGTTTCTGTAATTGCAGGCATATTAACCGATGCCCTTCGCCTTGTTTTGTTTATCGTCAAATCAAGCAAAGCCTGATTAATTGGTCTTCCCCCTTCTAATTCAGCTTCAAGATAACTTAACAAAACTTCGGCATATCTTATGATTGGAAGATTTCCTCCGTAATCTGTTCCTAAAGCCCCTGTAAAATTTTCATCAAAAAATTTCCTTAAGCCATATCCGGTTCGGGTAGCTTGTTTTGAGTATGTAAGCTGATCAACTGAAGTGCTATGGTCGGGGTCACAATCATAAATTTTGCCCCCAAAAGTGCATTGATCATATAATAAAGTAGCTGCAAAACGCGGATCGCGGTTGGCTCCCATATTACGCGAATTAAAACGCGAATCGCTATATGAAAATGGCGTACCATCCGTAAAATCATATTGCGATGCCAGGCTTTCCATAGGGTTTGTAAGATGCCACCCTCCTTTAATGGCCGGATAAGAATGCTGTGCGAGAGCATTTTGCGCTAAGACCGGGGCATACTGCGTACTAAAAATGTTTTCTGAGCTGGTTTCATTAACTGTATTAAAAATACTTGCATAATCAGCTGCAATAGCATTATCACCAAAATCAATAATTTGTTTGTATG
>JFJP01040735.1_pt1 | contig 10757 bp, 7 predicted proteins | sample 431651 | NCBI WGS metagenome assembly JFJP01 (sample SAMN02602958, study PRJNA72255) | Microbial mat metagenome, whole genome shotgun sequencing project. | biome: fresh water; feature: sink hole; material: water; isolation source: purple microbial (photo- and chemosynthetic) mats found in...
GAGTTAACGGACGTCCCAATGCCTTCCTGGTCGCGGATATTCGAGTTGACATTTCCCTGTAAAAAGCCTGTATCATTCCAATGTCGAAAATCATAATATCACCTGTTTTTAAATTTTATCTAATTTGGCCATTTCCTTCAATGATCCACTTGTAAGTCGTCAGTGCCTCAAGTGCCATTGGTCCTCTTGCATGCATTTTCTGGGTTGAGATGCCTATTTCTGCCCCAAGTCCGAATTCAGCTCCATCGGTAAAAGCAGTTGATGCATTTGCATAAACTGAAGAGGCATCTACTAAGCTATAGAACAACTTAATCCTCTCTTTGTTCTCAGAGATTATTGCTTCGCTGTGTTTAGAGCCATATTTATTAATGTGGAACAATGCCTCATCAAACGAATCAACAGTTTTTACTGCCATTTTATACGATAGAAACTCCGTTCCAAATGACTCATCTGTAGCCTTCTGCAGCAAACTGTCAGGATACTTGCCATGAAGTGCGGCGTATGATCTTTCATCAGCAAAAATAATTACACCGGAAGTTGAACAAAGTGAGACCAGATAATCAAGATCATTGAGGCGGCTCTTATGAATTATAACACAATCGAGGGCATTACATACACTTACTCTGCGTGTCTTTGCATTGTTTATTATTAGCCTGCCTTTTTCCCTGTCACCCGAATCATCAAAGTAAGTATGGCAGATACCTGCACCTGTTTCGATCACAGGTATTGTGGCATTTTCCCTGACAAAATCGATCAGGTTACTACTTCCTCGCGGGATTATCAGATCCACATACTCTCTTGCATTAAGTAGCTGCATTGTTTCCTCACGTCCTGAAGGAAGAAGAATAATTACATCGGGGTCTATACCACAATTTTCAAGCACTGACCTTATTACCTTAACTATAGCTTTGTTTGAATTTATTGCATCACTGCCTCCTTTTAAAATGCATGTATTACCGGATTTGAGACAAAGTGAAAATACGTCAAAAGTGACATTTGGCCTGGCTTCAAATATGACTCCTATTACACCAAATGGAACGGATATCCTCGAAATTTTTAAACCATTTGGACGTACCTCATCCGAAAGAACCCGTCCAACAGGTGAAGGCAACTTAACAACATTCCTGATATCATTACTAATCCCATTTATCCGATCGAAATTAAGCAACAACCGGTCATACCTTGGATCAGACTCATCCATGAGATCAAGATCTTTCCTGTTTTCGGAAATGATAAAAGCTTCATTTGCAATTGCTGCATCGGCCACCATATCAAGAACACGGTTGATAATATTACTATCTATAACTTTCAACTTCCTGCTGGCCTGAAGTCCATTCTTAAACAGTTGTGTGCAATCCATAAGCCAATCGTTTCTCTTTTTTCGTTAAAATACAGGTTTAACCCTGATTACCTGCTAATAGAATAAAAATATCGGGAGTCGCGCATAGCCAGCATTGATTTTCAATCGATGCGGATTTTGTAGGTATCATTACAGTTACCCATGTCATAGAATATTTAACCCTTTACTTTTTCTATATCTACTTTATAGATTCTATTTTACTGTACATTACTCTTATTTTTCTCATTAATAACCATATAGTCATAATGAATAAATGGCTTGGTTGACTTTTTTCCTATATTTTGCTCAGTTTTTTTTGAATCGTACTGGGATTTACCTAGTCCAATATTGTTTCCATCCTCATCAATTATTCTGACAATGTCGCCGCTTTTAAAAAATCCTTCAACCCTGATGATCCCTATCGTCAGCAGACTGGTAGCCTTTTCTCCTGAAAGAGCATCTTTTGCGCCATTATTTATTACAACTGCACCTTTTGTAAAAGTATCTGAGTGGGAAAGCCATTTCTTAACACCTGTTTCCTTTTTATTACTGGCAACAAAATGGGTAAATGGCACATCCTTCCCTCTAACAATGTCTGTGATAATTGCATCACGCATTCCATTAGCAATATAGACATCAATACCTTGCGACGCTATTTTCCGGGCGATCGAACATTTGGTCAGCATACCTCCCCTTCCGAATCCTGATTTTAAGGAAGAAATGTATTTGTTAAGGTCTTCCGAATCTTCATCAATTCTATCAATCAGTTCCGTACCTTCCTGACCCGGGATGCCATTATAAACACCATCGACATTCGAAAGAATAATTAGAGAATTGCAATCCATCATTGAGGAAATTAGTCCTGACAATTCGTCATTATCAGTGAACATAAGCTCATTAATTGAGATAGTATCATTCTCATTTACAATTGGTAATACCTTATTGTCAAGCATAGCTGAAATACAGCTTTTCATATTCAGGTAATGCCTGCGATCCCTGAAAGCTTCTTTGGTAGCTAGTAACTGACCTGCCTGAATTCCATATTTACCAAAAAGAAACTGATAGCTTGACATCAGTTTCACCTGTCCGATAGCTGCCCATATCTGCTTGGCTGCTATAATATTTGTTTTTTTTGAGGGAGTTACTTCATTACGCCCGGCTGCTACGGCTCCCGATGAAATCAAAACCACTTCAATTCCCTGTTTATATAAAATGGCCACATCCTCCACAATACGTAAAATCCTTCCATCATTGAGAGATCCATCGCTCTGGGTAATTACATTGCTTCCAACCTTAATTGCAATTCTGGTAAATTCCGGATTGATATTTTTCAATTTTTTACTATTTATGCTTTATATTATATAATTTGTCGCAAAAATAATAGTTTCGGTGAACATATTATAGCTATTTTGAATATTTTGGAGAAAATGTTTAAATTAAATCCGTCAAAAGCTGTTTGAAGAATTTGAACAAATACTTATATATAACTTACAGTGGACAAGGTATAATAGATATTAAACAGAAAATTCAAACCTGACAATTATCATCAATTATAAAACAATGAAAAGCCGATGGAGAAGAAATGGATACAGACTGCATAATTACGTACTTCAATAATAACTCTTATTCCAAATTATTCATTAAAGCTTATACGCAATTAAAATAATATGATTTACTTAGCATTTCACAGCTTTTGCAGTGAATATTTAATATTATTATAAAGTATCTGGCATCGAGCATACAAACTGATTTTCACGAAACCCGGAAGTTTTTATCTAGTTGTCATAAGTTCTGTTATTACATACTATTTGTATAAAATAAAACAGTTGCATTTAACCTAATTAATACTCACCAAAAATGAACAAATTTTTAACTACAGCCCTTGCTTTAATTCTCATTTTTAATGCATTAGCCGGACAAGACGCTAAAAAACCTGTAAGAATTGGCATTGCAGGACTGTCTCATTCCCATGTATCATGGCTTCTGCGAAGTTTTAAAACCCAGAGTTTTGAACTTGTCGGAATCTCAGAGAGTAATACAGAACTGGCCATGCGATACGCAGATCAGTATGGCATTGATAAAAGTATCATTTACAGTTCTCTGGAAGAGATGCTTGATAAAACAAAACCTGAAGGAGTTGTGACATTCACATCAATTTTCGATCACCTGAAGGTTGTAGAAGCATGTGCTCCGAGGGGAATTGATGTTATGGTTGAAAAACCACTGGCTGTAAGTACTAAACACAGTGAAGCCATGTTGAAACTGGTTGAGAAATACAAGATCCAGCTTCTCACAAACTATGAAACATCATGGTATGCATCAAATCAGAAAAGTTATGAAATGGTTTCTCAGAACAAAATAGGAAATATTTGGAAGATAATTGTTTATGACGGTCATAAAGGACCAAAAGAGATTGGTGTGAATAAAGAGTTCATGGAATGGCTTGGCGACCCGGTTGGAAACGGCGGAGGAGCAGTTATCGATTTTGGATGCTATGGAGCCGATCTGGCAACATGGTTAATGAAAGGACAGAAACCCGAATACGTTTATGCTGTACTAAAGCGCTATAAACCTGAAGTTTATCCCAAGGTTGACGATGATGCTACAATTGTCCTTTCATATCCCTCAATGGAATGCGTTATAAATGCATCATGGAACTGGCCATTCAATCGAAAAGACATGCATATTTATGGTGCAACAGGATATATATATCAGGATAATCCAACTACAATAAGGTATAAATTAGCTGAAAGGGCACAGGAAGAAACGGAGAAACTTCCTATGCGTGAAGCCCCTTATAATAATGGATTTTCTTTCTTCACAGCAGCTATCAGAGGAGATATCACTGTTGGAGAAAACGATCTTGCATCGCTCAAAGTAAACATGATTGTTGTTGAAATACTCGAAGCTGCCAAAAAAAGCAATAAAACAGGGAAACGTGTCAAATTATAATTTACTTATAAAAATAACTTTGATGCAATGACAGACGGAACGATGAGGAGTACTTCCCTTCATCGCGTTTCGATCGGAATGACAGACACTTAAGTTAATGAAGAAAATATACTTTCAGATTGTCAGGAAGGAATCATATACTTAATTCATAATTATTCATGAAAATAGAACTTCTTACAGCAGCTTTGGCTGGTTCGTTAATGAGTTTCGGTCAAACTAAACAACCGCCAAATGTAGTCCTTATAATAACAGATGATCAGGGTTATGGTGATTTTGGTTTTACAGGAAATCCAATTGTCAGAACTCCCGTTCTGGATAAACTTGCAAAAGAAAGCATAAGGCTTACAAATTTCTATGTCTGCCCGGTTAGCGCTCCAACCCGTTCGAGTCTAATGACCGGCCGAAATTCGTTACGCACTGGTATCCATGACACTTACAACGGAGGAGCTATTATGGCAACGGAAGAAGTCACAATAGCTGAAATGCTGAAAGATAAAAATTATGCAACGGGGATATTTGGAAAATGGCACCTAGGAGATAATTATCCGTCGCGCCCTGTCGACCAGGGGTTTGATGAATCATTAATTCACCTCAGTGGTGGTATGGGACAAGTCGGTGATATTACAACCTTTTTCCAGGGCGACAGCAGTTACTTTAATCCTGTCTTGTGGCATAACACCAAACAGGAAAAATTTACCGGCTATTGCTCTGATATATTCACCAGTCAGGCAATCAATTTCATAGAGAGAAACAAGGACAGCAGGTTTTTCTGTTACCTCTCATTCAATGCACCTCATACCCCTCTACAGGTACCTGACAAATATTATCAGTTTTACAAAGACAAAGACCCGTCAGTAAAACCTGAAAATGAAGGTATCCCTTTACCTAATATGAGTCAATCTGATAAGGAAGATGCCCGAAGAGTATATGCAATGGTCTCCAATATCGATGATAATATTGGAAAACTGCTTCAGAAACTGACTGACCTTAAGATAGATAAGAATACAATAGTAATATTCATGACTGATAACGGACCACAACAGAAAAGATATAATGCTGGTATGCGCGGTCAGAAAGGTTCCGTTTATCGTGGTGGTATCAGAGTACCATGCCTGATAAGGTATCCTACCCTGCTGAATGGAAATTCAGATATAGCAGTGAACACAGCTCATATCGATATCGCACCTACTATTGCCGAAATTTGTGATGTTAAATTACCAGCAAATTCTTGTATTGATGGTAAAAGCCTGATCCCTCTATTAAAGGGTCAGAAGATTGACTGGGCAGACAGACCCATGTTTTTCTACTGGACAAGAAAATATCCTGAGTTATATAACAATGTTGCTCTTTTAATAGGTAATTACAAACTTGTGGGGCATACCGGTTATGATTCTGAAATTAGTGATTTTGAATTATTTAACACAATAAATGATCCTTTCGAACAGGATAATATAATAACTGAAAATAGTAAAACTGCCAGTTATCTGAAGTATAAGCTTGATAGTATTTTTTATACTATTGTCCAGTCTGCTCACCTTGTTAATCAACCACCAATAATTATTGGAAATGAGAATGAAAACCCTGTTATACTTAACAGAAATGATGCTGATGGAGACCGTGGTATATGGGATCAGGAAGAAATATTTGGGAAATGGAATGTTACAATAAACGAAGGGGTATATAATATAAAATTTAAATTTATTAAACCTTTGCATACAGACGGGACAATGATGATAGAGCTGAATACATTCATTGTTCAGAAGCATATTACTTCTGATAATTCCGACGTAATCGAATTAAAGAATGTTCATCTTCCAACCCTAAAATGTGATATTATGCCCTTTTATTCAACAGGATCCAAACGTATCTTTCCTTTCTGGGTAGAATTGGAGAAAATAAAACCAATAGGAAATATGTAGCTTTTAACTACAACGGCAAGACATTAATAAACAAGATATACCGGAATATAAAAATTGACAGAGGTAAAAAGTAAATGCCCGAAAGCAGAAGCATATTCTGAGAGAAATTTTTAGTTTTAAAAAATTTCGGTATATAACCATGTTCAGTTCTATTATTGAAGTAACTCAATCTTCTGATAAACTAATAAACTCTGATTTCCAGTAAGTCAACAGCTATGATTACGAAAGAACCTGAAATAAGGTTCCGGGACTTATAAACTGATATTTGATGCTGACAGGTCTGCCAACACATTAAAAATTTGCTGCAATAAAAACTGAATCATAAACTGGTTTGTATGTTAAAAAGAGTATTAGGAATATTCGCTCATCCCGATGATGCCGAACTTATGTGTGCTGGCACTCTCTCTCTTTTAAGAAAAGCGGGATGGTCTGTACACATTGCCTCTCTCACTCCGGGAGACAAAGGAACAGCTGAGTTTTCCAGGGAACAAACAGGATCGATAAGAAAAGCGGAAGCACTAAAAGCCGCGGAATTACTTGACGGAACTTATAATTGTCTTGAATTTGAAGACGTTTATATTATGTATGATCGTGAATCGATTAATAAAACTACGGCATTCATCCGAAGAATACGCCCCTCCATTGTAATTACTGCCAGCCCTTCAGATTACATGATTGACCATGAAGTAACAAGCATGATAGTACAAACAGCCTGTTTCGCTCTTGGGATCAGAAATATGGAGGTGATTGAAGACTCTTATGAGCCTGTTCCTTATTTATACTACTCTGATCCGATGGAAGGGAAAGACAAGTTTGGTAATAAGATCCACCCGTCAGTATATGTTAATATTACGGGGGAGATAGAAACAAAAGAGAAGATGCTCGCCTGCCACGAAAGTCAGCGAAACTGGCTTAAAACACATCATAAAATGGATGAATATATTCTGTCAATGAAACGATTTGCTGAGGGAAGAGGGAAAGAAATTAATACTAAATTTGCAGAAGGTTTCAGACAGCATCTGGGACATGGTTACCCTCAGGACAATATCCTTAAAGAAATTCTGAAGGATTTGGTTGTATTAAAATGAACTTGTAAATACATAAAAATAAGTATGCCGAGAAAATTAAGTATGCTTGCACCAGATTGGTGGGATTTTACCACACTTGATGAAGAATTATTGAGAGATGCAGCAAAACTCACGCAAACAGATTTGCTGAATTTATCAAGAAATGGATTTAAGGTTGTTTTTTACGATACACTTGAGGATTTTTACCTTGCAGAAGCACTTGAATACGTTACAGCCTGGAAACAGGCATCAGACAGTATACCGGCAGGTGTATGCGGACCAATTGGTCCTACTGAACAATTGCCCCTCGTAGCACGTATAGTTAATGAACTGGAGTTAGATTTATCAAATGCCCATTTCTGGGGAATGGATGAATGGGTTACAGATGGGAAAGAATTGGATTCAACCCATCCCTTATCTTTTGAAAAGGCAGACAGAGATCTATGCTTTAACAATATAAATAAGAAAAGCAGAATACCTGAATATAACCTTCATTTCCCGAAAGCCGAAACCACTAAGTATATTAATAGCTGGGAAAGCGGAATACGTTGTGTCGTGATGCAGGGGGGACAGGGAGACGTAAAACACTGGGCATTTAATGACCCAGTCAGAAGAGAGGGCAGATATAAAGACTCTCCTCCTTCTCCTGCAGAGTTTATGAATCTCACGACAAGAGTGGTTGAACTTCATCCTGTAACCTGCATACAAAATGCCCGCACAAGCGCAGGAGGTGTTGTTACCGGCATACCACAACATGCTGTTACTGTAGGTCCAAAGGAAACATGGAAAGCAGAAAAAATATCAATCTGGCATTCAGGAACTCATGATAATCTATTTGGACAACGATTAACTGCATTGATGATCAGCAAGAAAATTATGGATAGTTCCGTTCCTATGTCATTATTGGCCGGACATCATAATGTTCAGTTTAATTATTACCGCGGAGGTATTGGAGTATGTGAAACTGAAATGCACTAAAAGTCAACATAATTGGAAGTAAGATGAAAGAGGTCAGTAAACTGAATATGACAGCAAGGATTAAATCGCTTAAGGAAAGGACCTTTTCTGAAAAGAGATTTCTTTCAATAGACCAGGCAAGAATAATTACCCGGATATATAAAGAAAATGAAGGCTTACCGGTAAATTTAAAAAGGGCTATAGCATTGTCTCATTCACTTTATGAGATCCCGATAACGATTGACACTGATGAGATAATAGTTGGAAACCGGACACCTGGTATCCGTTCCGGAGTGGTTTTTCCTGAAGCTGGAATAACATGGCTTACAAAGGAAATAGATTCTCTGCCTACCAGACCACAGGACCAATTTTCTGTAAAGAAGGAGGATATTGCATACTTCCGGGAAATAATAGAACCTTACTGGAGAGGAAAAACACTTGAAGACAATATTGCCAGTGAATATGGAACTGAGATAAAAGCTATTGAAAAAGCAGTTAAAATAAATCAAAAAGACCATGCCCAGGGACATATCTGTCCAAATGTTGAAAATTGGATAAAGTATGGTCCTGCAGGATTACTTAAAATTACAGAGGCCAAACTGGAGAAATCAGGACCGGATAAAAAAGACTTTTATAATGGGGTTGCACTTTCGCTAAGTGCCTCAATCACTTTTATCAGACGGTATTCTGAACTTGCAAGGGAAATGGCTGATAAACAGGGAAAAATGAAGACAAGAGATAATCTTGTTGAAATAGCCCTGGTTTGTGAAAAACTCTCAGCTAATCCTCCTTCAACGTTTCGTGAAGCTATACAATCAGTCTGGTTTCTGTTTGTAATACTTCATATGGAGTCAAATGCATCATCTTTTTCTCCCGGCCGTCTTGACCAGTATCTTTATCCATATTTTTTAAAGGACATAAAATCAGGAATAATTGATCATAACGGAGCAGTAGAACTTCTTGATGCCCTGTTCATAAAATTTAACCAGATAGTTTACTTACGAAATGCTCATAGTGCAAAATATTTTGCAGGCTTTCCAATAGGTTTTAACCTGGCTATAGGAGGACTGACAAAAGATGGAAAAGATGCAACAAACGAGCTTTCATTTCTGATTCTTAAAGCGCAGGACCATTTGAGGTTACCACAACCAAACCTTACGGCCCGCATGCATAAAAAGTCTACTGATGATTTTATTAATGAATGCACAAGAGTAATCGGACTTGGAAGTGGAATGCCACAGATAGTAAATGACGAAAGCATTATTCCTGCTCTTAAATCTGCAGGTATTGAGCATGAAGACGCTATTGATTATTCTCTGGTCGGATGTGTTGAACTCAGTACCCAGGGAAATTTTCTGGGATGGAGTGATGCAGCAATGTTCAATATGGTAAAAGTACTGGAACTAACCCTGAATGATGGAAAATGCATGATAACTGGTGAGCAGATGGGTCTGAAAAACGGCAGCCTGACCCGGTTTGATACTTTCGATGATCTTGAAAATGCTTATAAAAAACAGATTGACTTCTTTATTAAAAAAATGACCATTGCCTGTGAAGTAGTTGAAAAAACACATCAAAAACACCTTCCATCACCTTTTCTTTCATCTGTTATTGATGACTGCCTCGACAGGGGAATTGATGTTACAAAAGGCGGGGCAAAATATAATCTTTCAGGTATCCAGGCAATACAGATTGCCAATATTGCAGATAGCATGGCTGTTCTCAGCCAATTGGTATTTACTGAAAAAACAATAAAAAAAGAAATTTTACTCGAAGCTCTTCAAAAAAATTTCAAAGGGTTCGAGCCCCTCAGACAGATTTGCATTACAAGGGTAGCAAAATATGGTAATGATGTTCAATGGGTTGATGATCTGGGGGCTAAATGGGCAGTACATTTTGCTGATGAGCTAAAAAGGTATACTAATTACAGGGGAGGATCATATCACATGGGTTTATATACAGTTTCTGCACATGTGCCTATGGGTCAGAATGTTGGAGCAACACCTGATGGCAGACTTGCTAAAACAGCTCTGGCCGACGGTGGAGTCTCTCCAATGTACGGACTCGATAATCTGGGTCCTACAGCAGTGCTTAATTCAGTTTCCAGGTTACCTTTTCACAGGGCAAGCAACGGTACTCTGCTAAACATGAAATTTCTTCCTTCATTTTTTAAGACTTCTGAAGACAGGAAGAACTTTTCATCTTTGATTAAGGCATTTATTGAACTTAAAATTCATCATGTTCAATTCAATGTTGTTCAGAAACAAGAATTGATAGAAGCGAAATCACATCCCGAATTGTATCGCGGTCTTACAATACGAGTAGCAGGTTACACTGCGTATTTTACAGAACTTGTCGGAGATCTGCAGGATGAAATAATACAACGCACAACTCAGGGAGAAAATGGTTGATAAAAAAGGGATTGTCTTTAATATTAAACGCTTCTCAGTCCATGACGGACCGGGAATAAGAACAAGTATTTTTCTTAAAGGTTGTCCTTTGAATTGTGTCTGGTGCCATAAC